>Ga0310121_10000813_pt1 | contig 33432 bp, 30 predicted proteins | sample CB27_Tmax_986_MG_FD_203504 | JGI IMG/M metagenome (GOLD analysis project Ga0310121, IMG submission 203504) | Marine microbial communities from Western Arctic Ocean, Canada - CB27_Tmax_986 | ecosystem: Environmental > Aquatic > Marine > Oceanic | place: Canada: Western Arctic Ocean | collected...
TGGCGCAAATCACGAGTCGAAAACGGATGCCTCTGGTTCACCCGAGTTCAGCTCTGATCGGCTGGGCTGCTTGAGCAGGGCTTTTTCAGGATCGACTAGGTACGATGTTTCTCGCGCCGGTCGTCGGGACCGTGCTCGGGGTCATTTTGTTTTCCAGCCCGGTGCGGGGTTGGTTGGTGAATCTGTTGACGGGCGTGTTTCTGGAACCTCGCCCGCCGGTCGGAGACCACAAGGTTTACGTTTCAGAAGGGATCTTCACTTCCAAGTTTTTCCGACACAAGACCCAGCCCGGATTCCTCCGCCGCGACGGGGAGGAACTGGTCTTGCGGCTGGCATTGAAGCAATGGCGCATCGCCAGGGGCGACATTCTGGAACTGGAGCCATTGAAAGGATCCGCGAGGTTCTTCCTCTGGCTTTGTGGGGAAAACGATCGGGTTTTCGCCCATCCCATAAGGTTCGGTTGGCAAGTACCGGACGATGGGAAAATGGTCAACCATCAAGTGCTGCTGACCTCGCGCTCGGGACGCACGTTTGGGCACGATCGGCGGCTCGATGTCAAACTCTTCGAATTCCTGGAACGTTGGCGCGAGGGGGATCGGGACGCGGACCTTTCAAACCTCGGCGTCGCGCGCGGTTGGCCTGGTCCGCTCGCGGCCGCGCTGCTCGTGATGGTGATGATAGCCGCCCCGTTCGTTCACAATCACCTGATCGAGACGAAGGTCCGGCCAGGCCACTGGACGCCACCCGCCTGGCCTCATGATCCTGATCATATGGGGCCGACTTTTCCATTTCGAGTTGAAGCCGTTTCGTTACCGATGCCGCTCACTTCGGATTGGTTGAGTTTTGAATCGAGCATGTCCATGCCTATTCCGGTAACCGGTCTCGGCGACCCGACGCTCGATCAGTTCGACTTAGCACTGTTTGGATTCTATCATACAGTTGCCACTCCCTCACATCCGGGCGGCGTGACGCATTTTCTATCCAAGCTTTGGGGTGAATGGATGCTTGACCTAGCGCGCTTCCCGCCCACAAAGGCGAACCGCCAGGCGAGTCAAGACCCGGCGTTGCGCGTCATATCCATTCAGACGGGCAACATGAGCGACTTCACCTCCTTCCCCGGAGGTGAAGCGGTGCTGTTCAAGGGCGAGAAGATTTTCTATTCGCGGCGGACAGACGAGGCGGAACATACGCCGGCGCCCGGTGATAAGACCATTCGGGTCGAGTACGGCTGGATCGGCGTGGCCGAAGACGAACGCCATCCGCTCGGCCATGTCCAACTTCCAGCAACGGAAGACGTGGAGCGCGCCGTCACCGTCGATGGAAGGCCAAATTTCTTCCCATCTTTTCCGAGATGGGAGGACGACGATGACGACCGGCGAGACCCCGATCATATCTTTCGTCCGAATAGCGCCCCGGTTTTCTTCCCGGGCGGGCGGCGAGTGCTTTATGCGTCGCGCATCATCGATTTGGAAAGCGGCGAGGCCACGCCGATCGAACGGCCGCCCGAGGAGAGCCGGGATGACCTGTATGTGGGCCTCTCACGGCTTAACGCGTTCGGCTATCGGGACCGATTGCGGGTCCGCATCAGGGCGTTAAGCAAGGAAACGGAAGTCCAACAGGTGTGGGAAATCGACCCGGATCGGGCGCGGATGGAACTCTTTGCCGAGTTGGCGCCCGGTGAAAGACTGATGAGCACCGACAGCGATCGCTGGCTGGTCAGTCAAATCGATCCGGACGATCCCGCGGCCAAGGAGCTATCGCCGGAAGACCTTGAAGAAATCGGCTTTCGCGAGCTTCCCGGGTGGGGCGGCCTGGAAAAGATGGGGAAGGACGGCCGGTACCACTCTCATCGGACAATTTACATCTACAAAATCCATGACCCCGTTACGGGCCGCTCGCGCGAACTCTTCCGCGAAAGCCCCAAGGGCAATTACATGCTCGTCAAGGGTGAGCGGAGGGTCTTATGTTGGGCGGGTTCAGACGGTTGGACCGAGCATGTCTTCGAGTCTGAATACTGACCTCCTTCGACCTCAAGCATGTGAACCTCTCGCCTTCATCAGTCCTCTGAAAGAGGGGCGAGTTGGTTCGCGTCGATGATGCAAACCTCTTCTGGAACCGCCGCCGGGGTTCACTTATACTCAGCCCAACTGATGCGAAACTTCGTCAACCAAAGGACCGGCGGATGAGTTGGCTGAAAATCATGGATTGGTTGCGGCGGGTTTACCCCGAGGCGCGGATTGTTGAGCCCGATGCGGGGCCGCTTGAGGTTGTCCACACGGGCGATCCGTCGGCCGAGTATGAGGCGTTGACGGACCGGGTCGCGTTGCTCGTCTCGCCGGCGTGGGCGCCGATTTTCGTCGAGGGCCCCGACGCCGTTTCGTATCTGCATCGCAGGCTGTCCAATTCGATCGAGTCGCTCGAGGTCGGTAGGGGGACGCATGCGCTGCAACTGGAGGGCGACGGGCGGCTTGCGAGCGATCTGCTCGTTTATCGTGGCCGGGACGCCCTGTTCGTCCTGGCTGGCGTCGAGAACGTCGCCTCGGCCTATGAGCTGATCGAGAAATTCACGCTGATGGATGAGGTGGAAGTCGGCCGCCAGTGGGAGACCGAGGCGACGCTGGGGCTGGCCGGGCCGCGCGCGCATGAGGTGTTGGCCGGGTTGCTCGATCCCCCCGCGCCGGCCGAGGCACTCGCCCCCGGTGGATGGGGCGGGCTGTTTTCGGTCACGCTGGGGGGGCTGCCGTGCCGGATTTTTGAGGACGCGCGCTGGCCGTTCGCGTATTATCACCTCTGCATCCCGCCGATGGCGCTGGAGCAGGTCGCGCGGCTACTGGATGAGGCGTGCGGGCGCGAGGGGGGTCGCGCCGCCGGGGAACTGGCCGCGCGGCTGGCCCGCATTGAGGCGGGCATCCCCCGGCAGGGCGAGGACCTCGGCGAGCGGACGATCCCGCTCGAAGCCGAGATGCGCGACGCGCTCAGTGACGCTAAGGGGTGCTATCCCGGCCAGGAGGTCATCGCGCGCATCACGAACCTGGGGCATCCCGCGCGCCTGTTGCGGCGGCTGAGCCTCGAAGGGGAGCACGCGATCCCGGCCGACGCGAAACTGACGGTCGAGGGGCGTGATGTCGGTATTGTGACCTCCTGGGCGACCTGGCCGGGGCTCGGGCGGACCGAGGCGCTCGGTTACCTCAAGTGGGCCGATCGCGAGGCCGAAGCGGCGGAGGTCAGTCTGGCGCCGACTGATCGGCGGGTTCCGGCGCGCGTGGGTCCGTTGAGGGAAATCAGATCGCATGGCGGATGAGAACGACATCCAGGAGGAGGACGCAACCGGCGAGCCCGGCGGTGAGAACGGAGAACCGACCCAGGCCCAGTCGCGGCAAGGCCCGCCGGCCGACGCCGAGACCTATCCCCAGGCCCTGGAGTCGCTTGTCGTTCTGGGCTTGAGCGCGCTGACCGTCGTGTGCTGCTGGCTGCTTTATGGGCAAATGATCAGCGCCATGCTTGGCAGGGTGCGCGAGGCGATTTTTGGACCGTAAACCATGACTCATTCTTATACTCAAGGAGAGGTGAACGATGAAAAGGCTACTTGCTCTGGGACTGATGATCCTGCCGATATGCACGCCGGCGTGGAGCGCTGAGGACGTGAAGGCCAAGACCGTCTACGACGTAACGGTCGAGCCGATGGCCGACGACAAGGAAACCAGCGTCAGCCTGGCCCAATATAAGGGCGACGTGTTGTTGATCGTCAACGTGGCCAGCAAGTGCGGTTACACGCCGCAATACGAGGGGCTGGAGATGCTCAATGAGAAGTATTCGGCCAAGGGCCTGCGCGTGTTGGGGTTCCCGTGCAACGATTTCGGCAAGCAGGAACCGGGCAGCGAAGAGGAGATCGTCCAGTTCTGCAAGAAGAATTACGGCGCGACGTTCCCGCTCTACGCCAAGGTCCACGCCATCGGCGAGGAGAAGTCGCCCATCTACCGGTTCCTGACCGAAGCCGTCGATTCGGAAGAAGCCGAGGTCAAGTGGAACTTCGAGAAGTTCCTGATCAGTCGCGAGGGGAAAGTGGTCGGCCGCTTCCGCTCGGCCGTCAAGCCGGAGTCCGAGGAATTGACGGTGGCGATCGAGAAGGAATTGGAGCAGGACTGAGGTTTTGCGCGGACGGTTCGTTCGAATGGTCGGACGATAGTCCAAACCGCCTGTAGCAATACGCATCCGTCACCGGCTTAGTCGTTGACTGAATCCACTGGTTTCGCTTTCTTGCAAATCGACGAACAAGAACAGCCGAGCGTCTCGGAGGCAAGTTGATTGCCGGTGGGTGCTTGGTTTGGCACAACACCGTACGGAATCCGTGGCCGGCGTCCAGACTATTGGCTTCGGAGGGTTCTGTTTAGAAAGGACAAACCTTCGGTGGCGATGGAGTCTTGCGACGGCGCGTAGGGGCGCCAGAAGTAGGCGAGCGGGCCGATCCAGGATAAAGGATTGTAGGACTCGATTACGGCGAAGCCGTCATAGTGAATCTCACGCAGCGCGGCGGCGATTTCGGGCTAGTTATTCTGATCGCGGCCTGGCGCGGCGCGCGTGCTGGTGCTGGCGTGCAGATGAAAGAGTTTGTCGCCGGCCGTGCGAATCGCCTTGCCCTGGCTCTCTTCTTCGATGCCCATGTGGAAGCAATCCAGATTAATGCCAACGGCGGGATGATCAATCAGCACCATCAACTCTCGTGCCTGGGCCGCCGTTGTGATCAGATTTGTCTCGTAACGATTCAAGACTTCATACGCGAACCGCATCCCGGCGTCTTGGGCATGGTCGCCCACCGCGCGGCACGCTTCGGCAAGACGCCCGAGCACGGATTGACGGACCGCGCCGTCCAGGTAACCCTTGCCGCCGACGCCCGCCGACGCCCGCCGTCCCCCGCCGTCGCGGTGATCAGGCGCCCTCCGATCCCGGCGCACAGATCAATGGTGCGTTTGGCGAGATTCAGCCCCGCCTCGCGAACCGAGGCGTCGGGACTGGCCAGTTCGGCCGGTCCGCCGAGCATTCCGACGACCGAGGCGGCCAATCCGCGGTCGGCCAACGCCCGGCGAACTTGGGGCGCGTCATAGACCGCATCGGGCTCGGCGTTGAACTCGACGACCTCGGCCCCCATCGCGGCGGCCTTGGCCACCAACGGTAAATGTTTGCCGGTCTCGAACGGCGAGGCCCAAATCCACATGTTCACGCCGATTTTCAAGGTCTGCTTTCCTTCAACGCACGCGCCGCGGCCGAATCCATGCCTTGGCTTTGCGCATATTCATACCACAACTCGCGCCGGGGCTGGCCGACGAGCACCTTTTTCAACAACTTCGCGGCCAGTTCGAATCCCTCTTCGGTTTCGATGAGCGGGTCCTCGTTGTTCAATCGAGATCACGTCGTCGTAGCCCACCAGCCGCAGCGCACTGACGTAATCGCACCAGAATTTATCACTGTGACCATACCCAACGGTGCGAAAGATCCAACTGCGTCGTTTGATCTCCTGGAAATCCTTGGCGTCGATCAGGCCGTTGACGCGCACCACGTTGGGGTCGGGCAGGCTGTCCTTGGCGTGGGCATGATAGATGCAGTGACCGACTTCGCGAATGACGGCCGTAATGTCCATCCCCTGATGAAACAGATGCGAGGGATCGAGATTGCAGCCGACGACCGGACCGACGGCCTCGCGCAGCCGCAATAGGCACTCGGGCTTATGCACCATGTCGCATGGGTGCATTTCAAAACAGAGCCGCACATGATGTGCCTTCGGCGACCTTGGCCTGTTCGCGCCAATAGGGAATCAATCGTTTCTCCCATTGCCATTCCAACCGCTGCATGTTGATCGGCGGGTAAGGATAAAGAATCCAATTGGGGCAACGGTCGCCTTCGACCCCTTCGGGAAGGCCGGCGAGCAAGGTCAATCGGGTGACGCCGAGTTTTTCGGCCAACTTGCACGTGTTGAGAAACTCTCGCTTATAGAGTTCTTTCGCCTCGGGGTCGGGATTGAGCGGCTCGCCGTGCACCGCGAACGCGCTGAGGCTCAGCTCGTTCTCCGCGAGCGTGTCCTCGAACCTGCGCAGGGCACCGTCATCGCTGAGCAACGCCTCGGGATCGCAATGATTTTTCGGGAAATAGCCGGCCGTACCGATCTCGATGCAATCCAAGCCCAACGCCCGCATCCGCCGCGCCGCCTCCCGCAGCGGATGCCGGATCAACACCGTCGAAACCGCCCCCAATCTCATAATCCATCCTCCGCAAGAATCTTACCCCTCGATCCCAAGGCGACATTGGCACGGTTGCCGGAGTCATTGAACGTTGGCCCACAAATCCTAACCCCTTTAAAGTCAATGGTGGGCGATACTGGACTTGAACCAGTGACCTCTGCGATGTCAACGCAGCGCTCTAGCCACCTGAGCTAATCGCCCACGGGATCGATTCTACCTGACTATCAATTCCGCCGCCGCAACGCAACGGCGAAAACCGCACCCCTTTGCCGGACTTGCGAGAGATCAACCACGGCGGCCTCGCCCCGCGGATGGCCAGCGGGCTCCGGTGTGGAAGCCTGACTCTGTTCCAGAATAGCCCGGAGCCGGGTGGGGTTCAAGTCTACTTTCTCGGCCCGGATCTTTATGAATCCGTGGCCGAACCACTGGGTTGGGAGTTTGTGCCCGGCTGATCGGGCTTCGGACTGGCGGGGCGTCGGACAACGCGATCAAAACTGAGCGATCTGGTCCCCGCCCAGGGCGGCGTCGGGCGAGATACGTTGGATGGGTTTTGGAGGAGTACTTCCCGAGGGGGGAACAGCTCGAGCGGGTGGTTCACTTGGCCGACGCATCGGTCACCTGCAGCTTAACATCATCAAACAAAACCGGCTTACCCGAATACGGCGTCCCGGACACGATGGGGCGGCCGGGGGTGGGTTTTTTCTCGAGTTCCAGCTTGAGGGACCAGGCGTTTGGTTCTTCGGCGGTGTCGGGCCAGGCTTTGGCCTCGACGACCCACTTGTCCTCGGCCGGCTTGCGGATTCGGAGCCGCAGCTGGGTCCAGGTGTCGGATTTCCATTGGTAGTCAATCGACTCGATGATGTTGCGGCCCTTGACCAGCTCGAGTTTGTCCTTGGCCGGTGAAACGCGCAGCTTGTAGCCGCGCACCCCGCCCAGCCCGACGGCGAAGCTCGGATAACGCCGGCCGCGGCGCGAGGCGTGGGCCTTCGCTCCGATCGTGATATTCTCGAACCGTGTCGGGCCGCAAAGGAAACTCATCGTGGCGAGCGGCGCGCCGGGCAAGGCCAACACTTTGCCCTCCTCCCGCGCCTCGACCGCGAAATCGCCGTCCAGGACGAGGAAGTCATCGGGGACCTTGCCGACCTCGACCGCTTCAAAGTCCTCGTGATAGAGCACGCCTTGATCACCCTCTTCCTGGGAAGCCGCGGCGACCTTTAAGGCAAAGACAAGGATCGTGATAAACAAGAAGCCGCGCATGATCGGGTCATTCCATTCTATTGAGTTGGGCCGCTTATCACGCGAATGGGCGCTGAATGTTCTTCTTCTTTTACTTCGCGCTGAGTCGCCTGATCGACTTTCCCCATTGTATCACTCTTCGCGTAGCACCGACAACAGCGGCCCGCGCAAGGCCAGAAACGTCGCCAGCAGCGTCCAAGCAAGGCCGCTGACGAAAATGGCCGCCAGCATGACGACGATCGTCGTCACCGGGACCTCCGCGCCGGGCGAGACGAGGACCGGCAAGACCGCCAGGAGCGCCGCGACCACCCCGCACCCCAACCCGGCCAGGAGCAGCCACCCATGCTCGGTCAAGATCAACCGGCGGATGCGCCCCAACTCGAAACCGACCGCGCGCAACAGCGCCATCTCACTGCGCCGTTCCAGCACGTTGCGCAACACCACCATCCCCAGCCCCACGCAACCCAGCAGCATCCCCATCCCGCCGAGGATCAGGAAGATCGACAGGTAGGTGTTCTCGACCGCATTGAACGCCGCGAGCCGCTCGGCGGCGGGCGTCAGGTCCAGCCCGACCGGCTCCAGCCCGCGCCCGAGGGCCCGCGAGACCTCGGCCATCCGCTCGGGCGGGGCGTCGATCAAGAACGCCCTGTACCCGGCCGCCGAGGGGAAGCACTTAACGAAATTGCGTTCGCTGATGATCAGTCCACCCTGCAGGATCGAGTTGGCCACCATGCCGACGATCTGGACGTTGAACAGCTCGCCGTTCTCGGCCTTGTAGGTCAGCAGGTCGCCAAGCCCCAGGCCCAGTGCCCAGATGACCGTGGCCTCGTCGCCGACGGCCGCGACGGTCCCATCGGGCAATTCCGCCGCTAGCACGCGCCACGGTTGGTCCCTGAAGTCATCGAGGGCGACCTCGTTGAAAGTGAAGGGCCCCAGCGGAACCATCGTCGCGACGTTGACCCCGAACAGGCGCGGCTGCTGGGCGCGATTGAGGTTGAGGCAACTCGCCTCGTCGCCCTCGTTCATGCGTAGCGGCACGACCCCGACGCCGGCCATCTCGTCCTCTTCCAGGCCATAAACCTCCCGCCCGGCCGGGCTGTTGAGGTCTTGCAGCACGGGCAGCGTCGATTCGCCGTAGAACTCAAAGCCGCCCGTCCCCGCCGACCGTGCATGGGCATCGCGTTGGGCGTCTTTGCGGTTCGCGCCGACGGCGATGATCAGGAACGAGCCGGCGGCCAGGAGGCCAATGGTCGTTAGGCTGCGCCCGCGCCGGCGCATGCAGCCACGCAGGGCCAGGCTCCCCAGCGTCACCGTCGAGCGATCCGAAGCCCGCGCCAGCGAGCCGATCAACGCCTGGCTGATCAACAAGCCGCTGATCAACAAGAGCCCCCCGGCTCCGAAGAACATCTCCGGATTCATCCGCCCGCGGCCCAGGCCCGCGATGAGCATGATCAGTGCCAACCCGAGTCCCAGGCCGCCCAGCAGCCAGAGGCGGCGGCCGGGTTTGCTCGAACCGCCGCCCATCGCCTGGTCGCTCCCGCATCCGGTCAGCAATTCCCGAACCTGACGCCTCCCCTGGCGCCGGATCATGAGCCAGATCGTCAACGCGGAGACGAACACCGAGATGACCATGCCCAGCACGACCGTCCTTGGCTCGGCATGATAGGTCAGGGCCGACGTGCCCACCGCGTCGCGCCAGATCGTCGTCAGGCCGCGAATGATCCCGCGCGTGTAAAGCATCCCGGCCGCCCCGCCGATCGCGGACCCCACCAGCGACAACACACCCGCCTCGAGCATCATCAGCCCCCGGACGCGCCGCGGCCGCAGCCCGACCGCCAACAGCGTCCCAATCTCCTCGCTACGCTGCTCGACGCCAAAGACGAACAACAGCCCGGTCAGCATCAGCGCCGAGAAAATCAGGAAGAAGCTGAATCCGAGAAACAGACCGCCAAAACCGATGGCCTGGTCGCCCGCTGCCATGGCCGCGCCCCGCACGTCGCTGAAAAAGAGCCCCACGTCGGCGGGATCGAGCGTCGCCTGGTAGGCCCCGGCCAGCCGATCGGCCTCGGCCTCGGGCGGATCCTTCTCAGGCACCCGCGAGCGCACGGCCGTCAGGTCGCCAAACCGGTTGCGCCACAGACGCCGGCCGGTCTCCAGCGAGACGAACGCCTTGGGCGTGCCCCGATAGTCGTCCCAATACTGCTCATCCTTGTCGCGGATGCGCGCGAGCTCGATCGGGATGCCCGGCTCCCACTGGGCGCAGTCATCGGCATCGGCCAGGCCGGGATAGGGCGGCATCAGCTCGCGATCGGCGGCCAGCCCGTCGATGGCCACGATCGCCTGCACGCGCAGCCGCTCGGTCCGCTCCTCGAGCGCGCGCATCGGCCCGATGGCGTAATAGGTCATGTCCAGTTCATCCCCAAGCCCGATCCCAAGGTCGTCGGCCAGCCAGGCGTTGAGGACGATATCGCCCTCGCCGATGCGCGGCGGCAGGGGCGGCGGCAAGCTGCGGTCCGAGTCGTCCTCGAACGCGTATCCCACCGCCGAGACCATCGAATAAGGGGTGGAGTGCTCACCCGCCCGCAGCTCGTTCACGAAATAGGTCAGCACCCCAAGCGCGGCGGGATCGATCTCCTCGGCGGCGCGGACCACGCTGGGTTCCAGGAAAATGCGCCCGCTGCGCAGTTCGATGCCCTGCTCCTCGGACAAGGCGCGCACTTCGAGGTCCGCGTCGGCCAATTGCCAGCTCTCCTCGATGGCGGCTTGGAGGCCCTCGGGCTGGGAGAGTTCGCCGTGGCGCTGGACGGCACTGGCGGGGCCCAGCAGCATGGCGTTGGCGCGGCCCTCCATCTCGACCTTCTCGCCGAGCCAGTCAAGCGGGACGAAGGCGTTGAGCGGCGCGATCTGGTCGGCGCGGGGGCTGAAGTGACCGAACTGGTCGGGACCGGCGATCGCCGCGACCTCGAGCCGAAACGCGACGGTCCGGTCCGATTCGGTCGAGAGCGGCGCGTCGGCCGGCATCAGGCTCGGTTTCTCCACGCGAAGCAAGACGAGATCGCCGACCCCGGCGCCGAGCTTGGCGGCGAGCCGGTCGTTGAGGACCACCGTGTCGCTACTGTATTGATTCGGGGACCCGTCCGCGGACCGCGACCCGATGAGCGGCTCCGACTCCCCCGATCGCCAGAAGCGCTCGTCCACGCCGAGAATCGAGACGCGGTTGGCCCTCAATTGCTCGGGGCCGCCGCGGACCATCCCGCGGACCATCAGGAGGGGCGCCGGCTCGATCCGGCCGGACGCGTCGCCCTCGGCCTCGCCCGCTCCGGGGACCCATTCGGCGAGCGTGGCCGCCAAGTCTTCCGCCAAGTCCGTCCGAAACAGGCGGTCCTGGGTCAGGATAGCCATTTGGACCTGACCCAGCCGCGACAGCGCGATCGATTCAAGGCTATGGCTGACCGAATCGCCGACCGCCAATGCCCCGACCAAAACCGCGCACGCCACCGCGACGCCCAGCACAACGCCCAAGTGCGTCCGCCAGTAGTACCGCAGGCTCTTGATGATGTAAGTCCAGGCACTCATGCCCTAATTCCACCCGTGAAACACGCCAGCGACGGGAACGCCGCGGCCGGCGACGCCCCGCTTAGGTCTGCTTCAACTCCGCGTTATTCAGCTCGAAGACCCGCCCCAGCCGGGCGGCGAGGTCCCGGGCGTGGGTGACGACGATCATTGTGATCCCCTCTTCGCGATTGAGCGCCACGAGCAGGTCCATCAGGCTTTCGGCGTGCTCGCGGTCCAGCGCGCCGGTCGGCTCATCGGCCAGCAGCAGCTTCGGCTGGTTGATCAGCGCGCGCACCAGCGTGATCCGTTGGCGTTCGCCGCCCGAGAGCTGGCCAGGGCGATGCGCCATGCGCTCGCGCAGGCCGACGCGTTCGATCAGGCGGACCGCCCGGCCCTTGATCTCCGAGTTCATGACCCGCGACGGATCGGCCAGCGTCGGGACCAGCACGTTTTCCAGGACGGTCAGTTGAGGCAGCAGGTGATGGAGCTGGAACACGAACCCGATCCGGGTGTTGCGCAGCTTCGCCAGGGCGCGGTCGTCGAGCGTCGCAAGGTCCTCGCCCCCCAGCAGCACCTGGCCGGAAGTGGGGCGGTCCAGCGTGCCGATGATGTTGAGCAACGTGCTCTTGCCGGAACCCGAGGGGCCGATGATGGCCAGCGACTCGCCCGCGGCCACTTCAAGCGAGATTCCGCTGAGGACAAGCGCACCTTTGGCGCCCGCGACCGCCTCGTATCGTTTCGAGACATCGATTAACTGAAGCAGTGGGGGCGGCGCATCGGCGTTCATGGAATCATGAATCCTCCGCCCAGGTCCAGCGCCGGGCTTTCATCTCGAATCGCGGCAGCGATCCGGCGTCGGCCAGCGTAACCGGAACGCGCAGCATGAAGGCCGCGGCCAAAGCGGTCTCGAGGCGACGCGCCAGGCCCGGCGCATCCTCGCAACCGGACGCGGGTTCGATCTGGATGCGCAATTCGTCCATCGTCCGCCGTTTGGAAACCTCGACGCGATACTCGGCGACGCCGTTAATCCCACGCACAACCTCCTCGACGGCGCTGGGATAGACGTTGACGCCTCGGATCGTGATCATATCATCCAGCCGCGCCAGGATGCCCCCCTCCAGTGCCATGTCATATCGCCCACACGCGCATTGCCCCGGCGGTTCGCGGCGAACGAGATCGCCGGTCCGGTAGCGAATCGCGGGAGACCCCAACCGGCCCAGCGTTGTGAGGACCAATTCGCCGCTCTGACCCGGTTCGCTGGGCTCGGCGGTTTCCGGATCGATCACCTCGGCGACGTAGGCCGATTCGATCACGTGCAGCCAGCCGGTCCGGCGCGGGCATTCGAACGTCACCGGCCCGACCTCGGTCATCCCGTGATGATCGAACACTCGCGCGCCGGGCCACAGGCTCTCGATGCGCGCGCGCGTGGCGGGGACGCTCCCGCCGGGCTCGCCGGCCACGATGATCACGCGCACCCGCGAGCCGCTCAGGTCGATCCGTTCCTCGCGCGCCGCCTCGGCCAGCCGCAGGGCATAGGTCGGCGTGCAACACAGGACCGTGGCGGCGTTATCCAACATCGCCCGCAGCCGCGCCGCGCTCGCGAGACCCCCGCCCGGCAAGCTCAGGCAACCCATTTTCGCGGCGGCCTCGAAAGCCAGCCAGAAGCCGATGAACGGCCCGAACGAGAAGGCGAAGTAAACGCGATCGCCGGGCCCGACCCCCGCCGCCTCGAAGACCACGCGCCAATTGTCGACCATCCATTCCCAACTCCGCGGCGTATCGAGCCAGCGTAGCGGCGTGCCGGTCGTCGCGCTGGTTTGGCTGAACCGGTTATACGTTTCGAGCGGATACGTCAGATTGGTCCCGTACGGTGGATGCGCGAGCTGGTCGTCGACCAGCTCTTGTTTGGAGGTAAACGGGAGGCTTGACAAGACGCCGGTCAGATCATCCATCGGTTGTTCAAACAGTTTTCGATCAAACTTCCGCCCGTAGAACTTGTTTCCCTTGCTCAGCTCTTGAAACAGTTCACTCAACCGAGCGCATTGCCGTTTCCTGATCTCGTCCACGCTTGGGAATCGTCCCGTTGTCATGTTCTTCTTCGTTCACGGCCCTGGTTTATCCGCCGTCGTTCACTTGGCGGACTTGAGCGGCCTTCGGTGCCTTGCCGGCGGTCGGCGGTGGTTTGTAAAGCGTCACCAAGCAACCACCCAGGGCCGCCAGCAAGATGCCCGCGACGAATTGCCAGCGCAGCGCCCCGAGGCCACCGGCCGGCGGATGGACCATCATGACCACGATCGCGTTCACGATCGGCGCGCCGGCGAAGATAATCGACATCACCACGGTCGGCGAGCCCTTGGCGCCGAACGCCAGCAACACGCAGAAGGCTCCCGCCGCGCCGACAATCCCCGCCAACAAAGACCAAATCATCCCCTTGGCCGGGAAACTCCAGTCGGTTCCGCCGGCCACCAACAAGACCAGCGGCGCCACAACGGCCGTCAGAAAATACGCGAGCCCCACGAACAGGAACGCCTTATAACGCCCAAGGACCGGATCGGCCATCCCGGCCTGACCGGTGTGGAGAAAGACTCCGTAAAGCCCCCACGACACGACCGTCATCAAAGCGAATATCAACCACATCAACCCATGCTGATCAGCGCTGCCCGCTGGCATCGTGTATTTCCCCTTTTTACCCGCGAATCAGGCCCATCACGCTAAATGGAACCTCACTTCTGCCCGCCATGCGCGTGATGAGCGTACATTGAACGTCTTTCTACTCCGACGGAGCCGCCTCGATCATCCTGGTAAAGTTCTCCGGTATTTCGATCGATGTCATCCCGCTTCCATTCTCATCCAGTACCACGCAAACCGACGTGCACGTCCCTCGCGCGACTTCGACCTTTTGATCGCCTTCCAGTTTGCTGAATATCGACTCGTACAAGATCGACCTGGCCTTAACCGCGCGAACGACCAAGTGTATCTCGATCTCATCCTCGAAACGCACCGGCCGTTTGAATTGACAGCTCGCGTCCACGCGCGGCCAGCCGATCGTTTTCCCATCGACCTCCTGGTGAATCGATAGACCCAGCGAGCGGAAAAAGGCGTGCTCGGCGGCTTCCATGTAGCGAAAGAAGTTAGCGAAATGGACGATCCCGGCCATGTCGGTCTCCACGAACTCGACGCGGCGGGTGATCTTGAATTCGTAAGGCATTTCGTCGAGCCTCTCTCAGCCGCGAATCAACCGTATCGCGAAAATCATCCCACCCATTTCGATCACGCCCTTCGCGGGCCCATCATTCGTTCAGGCCACGGCCGTCCGATAGAACTCACCGATCTCCCGCGCCATGCGATCCACGCCGAACCCCTCGAAGACCGCCCGGCGCCCGCGCTCGGCATGGGCCCGGGCCCGGTCGGGATCGGTCAGCAGCGATTCAAGCGCGTCGGCCAAGGCCCCCGGGTCGTCCGGCTCGCAGAGCATGCCGCCGCCGGTCGCCTCGATCAATTCCGGAAACGCCCCATGGCGCGGCTGGACGACCGGAATCCCGGCGGCCAGGGCCTCGAGGACATAAAGCCCAAACGCCTCGCCATACGTTGCGGGCGTCGAGAAAACCGTCAGCCCTTTGAGGAACGCCAACTTCTCCACCCGCGTCATGTTCGGCGACCACTGGACCGCTTCTCCAAGCCCGTGCTCGGCGAGACGGCTTCGCAGGCCCTCGACGTACGGCTCATCGGCCGGGGTCATGCTGCCGCCGACGCGCAGCCGCAGGTTCCTCGTCCGCTCGCCCCGCCGCAGCTCAATGAACGCCTCGACCAGCGTCGTCAAGCCCTTGCCGTGCATCATCCGGGCCAGGAAGCCGACGGTGGGGGTCGCGGGCGGGGCGGCCGCCGGCTCATAACCCTCCAGGTCGATCCCATTGTAAATCACCCGCACGCGGGCCGGATCAAGGCCCAATCGCTCGCGCATCCGGTCCCCATAATAATGACTGACGGCGATAAATCCATCGATATCGCGGACCCGCTCGGCAAGGAGCTCCCAGGCCCGCTCGCGCCAGGGCTGGGCGAGCGAATCGAGAAACGCGTCCTCCCCGTGGAGCGTGCAGAAGACGGGGACACCGAGCTTGTGCTTGATCGGCCGCGCCAGCCCGGCCAGCAGTAAGTTGGCCAGGCTGACGAGCTGCGGCTTCTCCTCGCCCGCGAGCCAATCGAGCAGCCGGTCCAGTTCCTTGCGCTGCGGGCTCTGTTCCCCATGGAGCATCGCGAGCGTCATCTCGCCCAGGTCTTGGGCCCGCGTCATGTGGGTCTTGTTCGCCATCCAGCGCAGCAGGCCACGCGCGTCGAAGGCCCGATCCACCCAACGCGGTGTGTGGCGAAAGACCGAGAGCTTCTGTTGTAGGTAAACGTTGATGCCCCCGAAGAACAGCGGGCGCTCGCCGTCGGGCTCTTCCCCTTCGGCCAGGATCGGCAGGTACATGGGCAGGATGATGGCGTCGTGACCCAGCCGCCGCAACGCCGGCGCCAGCGCTTGATCGCGAATACAATTGCCGCAATGGAAATTGCCGGTGCCGGGCGTCAACAGGACGATTTTCATCGCGCCGGTTCCAGCGGGCGACCGTGTTCGAGCGGCTCCGGAATCCGGGCGAACTCCCCGACCGCTTTGAACAACTCCGCGAAATCTCGCGACAGGTTCCCGATCAGGCAATCGGTCAGGTCGCCCTTGAGGTGGGGGTGTTTCATCAGCACCGATTTGAACGTAAACGAAGGATCGTAGAAGGCGTAGACCAGCTTGCGCATCGCTTCGATCATCGCGACGAGCCGCCCGCCGTAGTCTTCGAAGCACTCGGCCGAAACGTCGCCCGCCCCCAGGGCCGCATCGACCGCGTCGGCGGCCATCTCGCCGCCGCGCAGGGCCAGGAACACACCCGACGAGAAAACCGGATCGAGAAACGCGAAGGCGTCGCCGGTCAACACCAACCCATTGGCCGCGCAGTGCCGCGAGCGATAGGAAAAGTCACCCGTCGCCCAGTAGCGCCCCACCTGCCGCGCCGGGGCGAGGTGCTCCTTGATCCACGGGTTGTTCTCGATCTCACGCCGCATGATCTCGCCGGGATCGCGCGCGTGGCGATAAAGATACTCGCGTTCGGCCACGATCCCGACGCTGACCTTGTCCTCGGGCAGGGGGATATACCAAAACCAACCCTTTTCGGGCAGGGAAGCGATGGTCGTCGCGCCTTCGTCGCGGCCGGGATCGCGCACGGCGCCTTCGAAGTACGTCCAGATTGAGACCTTGTTGAGTTCCGGATCGCGCCGGCGCCAACCGTGACGGACAATGGCAAACGCGTCGCGCCCGCTGGCGTCGATCGTAACCGGCGCATGGAATTCCTGCTCCTCGCCCGACTCGGCGCGCACCCTGACGCCGACGACGTCTTCGCCGTCCATGATCAACTCGCGCGCGGCGGTAGCCAAACGGACTTCGGCCCCATGCTCGCGCGCGTTGTCGAGCAACATGCGATCGAACTCGTCGCGCATCACCTGCCAGGTCTGGGACGCGGGATGATCCAGGTGTTCCGCGAAATAAAACGGCTGAGAAATCCGCCCATCCACGCCGGCAAACTGTACGCTGAACTTCTTGATGAAGCGCGAGGCCCTGAGCCGCTCGTTCATCCCGATCCGCTCGAGCGTGAAGTAACAATACGGGAGCAACGATTCACCGATGTGATAACGGGGAAAGCGCTCCTTCTCGAGCACGACGACCCGCTGGCCCTTCTGTGCAAGGACCGTCGCCGCCGCCGAACCCGCCGGCCCCCCGCCAATGACGATGACATCAAAACGATTGTTATCTGAGTCCACGCCCAACTCAACTCACCCACTCAAGGATCCCCCAACTCCGAACCAAGCCCTGAAAGGGCGACGGAAAAACCCAGCCTACTTCCCCTCGCCCCCGCCCCCCTCATCATTCACCGGCGGAAGCAATTCCACGATTTCCGCCATCGGTTCCCCGTTCATGTCCAAGATCGTGTTACAACGTCCATATAACGGCACCCCCCCTTCCAAACCCAACGCGTCCCTGATCAACGCATCCGGCTCAACCCTCAGGAACGCCGAAGGCCGGTTCACATGCCGCACGTGATACTCCTCCAAGATACTCCCCAGCGGCCGCCGGCAATGCTGGATCTCACGCTTCGCCGACTCATCGAAACGGTCCAGGTAAATGCGGATCGCGCCGAACTCCACCGGCGTCTCGTTCTCCCCAAGAACCAAAACCACCTGGCGTAGCAGCGATGACCCATTGAGCCGTCGCTGCAGAACCTTCAGGATGATCTTGCGCCCATGAAAATCTTCCAACGTCGGCGTCATATCGTTTTCATGCTCGAGCAACTTCCTCAAGGGCCGGGGAATATCGCCGGGACCAATTGTCTCAATCGACGGCAAGCCGCGATGCGCCAAGCCGTAGGTATCCGCCATGGGTCGCATGAGTTCGCCGAGCTGTTCGGTCGTTAGCTCCATTACGTGAATCACTCTCCTCGGTGTTGGGGCAGGAAGAACTCGCGCACCAACCAATCGACCTTGAGCAAGCCGTCGCGACTGAGGCACAGCGCATCGCCTTCGAGCCGCGCGAGGCCCATCTCGGCCAGCCGCTGAATCTGCTGGGCGAATCGACGCTCGACGTCCACCCCGAAGCGTTCCTGAAAATAGGACCGGCTGACCCGGCCCAGTTTAAACTGCAAAACAAGCTGTCGGATGAATTGCTCCTCCTCGCTGATGCCCAGGGCGCGGTGAATGGGCGGCTCCCCGGCGTTGACGCGATCGATGTAAGGCGCCAAATCCTTCTCGTTCTGCATGTGCACGCCGTTGACAAAACCGAACGAGGCGACGCCGATCGATAGGAGATCGGCCCCGGTCCATAGACTGTCGCGATAGACGAATCGCGCGCAGGCCGGGTCGCGGACGGCCGTGTAGGCGCTGGTGACCGCGTAGCCCGCCGCTTCAAGCGCCGCGAAGGCCTCGCCGACCCAGCGCCGTTTGGTCTCCCACTCGGCCACCGGCGCCAGCGTCTTGCCCGCCTCGCGCATCTGCTGATAGATCGTCGTGTTATAAGGCACTTCCATTTGATAGATCGTCACGCAGTCGGGGGCCAGCTCGATGACTTTGTCGATATTGCGCCGCCACAGCTCGTCGGTCTCGCCCATCATGCCGGCGATCAGGTCGATATTGATCTGCGGAAAGTCGATCGAGCGGGCGAACTCGTAAGCGCGGAATATCTCCTTGGAGCGGTGCGCCCGGCCGTTGAGTTCAAGGACCGAGTCGTCGAAGTGTTCGATCCCCAAACTCAATCGCGTGACGCCGATCTCACGGATCATGCGCAGCTTGGCCTCGTTGAGCGTGCCCGGCTCGCATTCAAACGTCACTTCCTCGGCCGCCTCCCAGCTCAGGCCGTCCTTGAGCGCGTCGGTCAACCCCCGCAACTGGCTGGGCGAGAGATACGACGGCGTCCCCCCGCCGAAGTATACGAAACGCGGCGTGCGCCCGCCGACGAACGGCTTGGCCGCGAGCATCCGAAACTCCCGCTCCAGCGCGTCCAGGTAGGCGTTGATCTCCGAGGCGTTCTTGTCAGTGTAAACGCGGAAGTAACAGAAGTGGCAGCGCCGGCGGCAGAACGGGATGTGGACGTAGAGACCCAAGGGCCGCCGCGGGTCGGGCGGCCTTTCGAGCACCGCCAGCGCCTCGCCGACGCGCTCGGGCTTCCAAAACGAAAACGGCGGGTAGTTGGAGACGAAATAATTACCCGCCTGCGTCTGGGCCGGCTCCACGGCGGGCGAGGCGGGTGTTGCGTCGGGACTCATGGGCATTTCACGCGGATGGGTTCAGGTCCCTTCGTCCTCATTTGGCGCTTGAGCCGAACGGCTCGCGGCCCGGGCCGAATTCTGCTCGGCGCCGAACGCATAGACGTAACCGTCGAGCGAGCCGACGACGACAACCCCCCGGCTGACGGCAGGCGAGGCCTCGATCGCGTCCCCTATTTCATACGACCAGATTTCGCGGCCATCGGCTAGGCCCACGACGTAAAGCCGGCCGTCGTCGGAGCCTACAACCACCTTATCGCCGCAGATGACCGGCGAGCTGTTGACCTCGCCGCCGGTCTTGAACTTCCAAATCGGCTTGCCGCTACGCCGGTCGACGCAATGCAGGAACTTATCGCGCCCGCCGAAGACAACCCGCTCCGCATCGACCGCGGCCGACGAGAAAAACGGGTAGGGCTTGTGCGTGTATTCCCATTCGATCTTGTCGGCGTCGAGATCCACGGAGAGGAACGCGTTGTTGTAATGCCCGATATAAGCGCGCCCCCCGGCCAGCGCGACCGACCCGGCGATATACGCCCCCGCCTCGACCGCCCCCGCCCGCTTGCCGTCCGCCAGCGACACGACGTGCACAAACGCGTCGCACCCCCCGAAGACCGCCCGTCCGCCGGCCACCGCGGGCGAGCCGTTGATGAAATTGTCGGTCGAATAGGTCCACAGATGCTCGCCGTCGGCGGCCCGCAGGCCATAAAGTTTGCTGTCGTAGCTGCCGAAGATGACGGTGGCGCCGTCCGTGGTGGCGTCGTCATGCCAATTGGCGCCCCCGAGGATGCGATTGTTGGCCGGAAAGTCCCACAGCTTCTTCCCCGACGCGGCATCGAGACAATAGAACACCCCATCGGACGAACCGACGTAAACCCGCCCGCCCATGACCAACGGCGGCGCCTCGACCGCCCCCTCGGTGGCGAACGACCAGCTTTTCTCGCCGCTCACGAGCCCGAGCGCGTAAAGGCTCCCGTCATCCGACCCGACGAAGACCCGCTCACCCACGATCACCGCCGAAGACCGCACTGGCTCCTCGGTCTTGAACCGCCACAGGAATTCCAACTCATCAGGCAACGCCCCCTCGGCCCGCCCCGTCAACGCCGCATCGCCGCGAAAGATCGGCCAATCGGCGGCGGGCCGGATTTCGGCCGGGGCGAGATCGCCCTCAGCCCGCAAACCGTCCGGCGAGCACGTTCCGAATGCGAAAACCAGGCAAACGGCCACCGCGAAACGGGTAGAGAATGGTGATGAAAGTTGCCGGGGTCGAAGACGCTCCACGCCCCAGTGTCGCACACCAGGCGGGAGGCGCGCAATCATTTTAGTACCTGTACGTAATACCCTCGATCCAGCCGGGTGATCGCCCTCGATCAGTACGCCGTCCATGTCCTCACGGCGCACATCCACGGATCCCCAGAAACCGGTGTCGATCCAATAGGTGCCTCCACGCATTCGACCGGGGTAGGGCTGGCCGACAGTGAAAGTGAGCTCATACGTACGCTCAAACGTACCCCCCGAGGCGCCACTCTCGCCGCCGCCACGACGACCGCGCAGACCGTCGGCTTGGCACTCCAATGCTTCTTCATATCCGTCACCCCCTGAAATCCGGCTCATGCAAGCCGGGGCTCGCTCCGATTCCTCCAGCCTTTAACAACCATTGTATACCACTGAACCTCTCGGTCAAGAATCCTCGCGGCGACTTGTGCCCTCAAGGCCCCGGGCGCATCTTGACACTACTACCGATTGGTGAGGGAATGGGGGGTGCCTGGGTGTCGGCCAGGAAGGTCGCGATAGCCGGGTCCGCCCTCGGCATCGGGTCCGGACCGTGGCGATGACATGCGGGGATTGCTTAGTCAACATGAGGCCCCAGGGACCCTTCCGCTGATGCACCCCCTCCGAGATCGGCGGGGCGCGGGCCGGACTCCCCCGCCCCGGGGCCCCTCAAACCCTGTCGGTTTTCGCTTGATCATTCCCCCCGATTGATGTAACAAACAGGCGTTCCATAGGGCCAAGCGTCCTCCGCCGAGGGCCACGCGAAACACCCCCATCGAGGTCAAACACCGATGAACATGACACCGAAGGTTCCCATTCGATCACGCCGTTGGTCCATGGCGTGCATGACGTCCCTGGTTCTTGCGGCACTGGTGATCTCCCCCATGGAGAGCCAGGGGCGACGAAAGAGCGTCCAAGTTCGGCGCATGGACGTCGAACCGCTCTCCCCGCAAAAGATCGACCGGCTCGGCGACAAGACGCGACTCTATTACCAAAAGGCCCTGGGCTCCATGGACCGGATCAATTATCCATTGGCCCTCGGCTTTCTGGATCGCGCGGTCCAGTCCGCCCCCGATGACGTCTACTTGCGTTTTAACCTGGTCCGGCTCGCCCATTATCTGGGGGACACGCGCGTGGGCTCCGATTCCATCCAATACTATGACATCACCGAGGAGAACTTGCGCGAACTGGAGAAGGCGCCGCAACTCAACGAGCGTGAGAAACGGCGGACGCGCGAGGCCATCGCGTTGGTCGTCGAGTTGCGCAGGGCCGTCGCCGAACGCGATGAGAAGCGCAAGAAAAACGGACGCGAGCTGGCCGACGAGCTCAGAGAGGAAATCTATCGAGATCTCGAACCCGAAGGCGAAGAGGAAAGCCTGAAAGGCAAACGGGAGAAGCAACTGCGGCAGATGTCCCAGGAAGTCCAGCGATCCTCCGGTAGAGGCGGGGGCGGGGGCGGCGGCGGCGGCGGCGGCGGAGCAGGTTCGATGGGCGCTCCGATGATGGGCGGCGGCGGCGGCTCAGGCGGGGGGGGGGGCGGCGGTGGAGCCTTTCGATGACCGCTTGACGAACGCCGGCATCATGGACTGGCTCCCAAGCCCGACACGACCAACGATTCCCAACTTGAATTGCGACACTCGAGAATCCTTACGGGCGAGCCGGCTCACCCCTTAAGTGGCGCGGGGCATGGTTCGCGGCCGATGGGAGGTCTCAACGTAAGACCGACGGCGACGTGGGTCAAAGCAACACGACAGGACGTTAAACCACCCCGATGAAGATGATCGTCGCCGTCATCAAGCCGTTCAAACTCACCGAAGTCAAAGAGGCCCTCAGCAAAATTGGCGTCAACCGGATGACCGTCTCGGAGGTCAAGGGCTACGGTCGCCAGAAGGGGCACGCCGAGTTCTACCGGGGGACGGAATACCAGATCGATTTTGTCCCAAAACTGCGGTTGGAGATCGCCGTGGACGAGGATGAGACCGACCGCGCCGTCGAGGCGATGCGTCAGGCCGCGCGGACCGGCTCGATCGGCGACGGCAAAATCTTTGTCCTGCCGCTCGAGGACGCCGTCCGTATCCGCACCGGCGAGCTGGGCCCCGATGCCCTCTAAGCGTTCGCGCCGACCCCATTGAACCGGTGTTGCACCCCGTATCCAGAGCACCCCATCCATGAGCGCAACCAAGCAAGGACTCATTGCCGCCCTTAAGCAATGCGCCGTCCTGATGGAAGTGAGCGGCGAGAATCCTTTTCGCTGCCGGGCCTATGAACAGGGCGCGCGCGTAATCGAAGGCCTCGAGGGCGAACCGGCCGACTGGATCGAGCAAGGCCTGTTGGCCAAGACCAAGGGCATCGGCAAAGGCCTGGGCGAGAAGATCGAGGAGTGGGTCGAGAGCGGTCGGCTCGAGATGCTCGAGGAACTCCAGCGCAAGGTTCCCGCGGGCCTGCTCGAGATCGAGAACATCCCCGGCGTCGGCCCCAAGAAGACAAAGCTGCTGTGGGGGGAAATGGGGATCGATACCCTGGAAAAGCTGGAGGCGGCGGCTGGGGATGGTTCGCTGGCCGAACTGCCCGGCTTTGCCAAGCGGACCGCCGAGAAGATCCTGGCCGGCATCGAGCAGCGCCGCCGCTACTCCGAGCGTCACAGTCTCGAGTTGGCGACGCTTGCCGCCAAGGCGATCCTCGAACGGCTCCGGCCGCTGCCGCGGATCGGGCGCATCGAGCTGGCCGGCAGCCTGCGGCGCTCGCGCGAAACGGTCAAGGACCTCGACATCGTCGCCACCAGCACCGACCCCAAGCCGGTGATGCGGGCCTTCGTGGAGACGCCCGGCGTCGAGTCGGTGATCGCCCACGGGGAGACCAAAAGCTCGATCCTGCTCGAGGGCGGCCTGGCCGTCGACCTGCGCGTGGTCGAGGCCGATCAGTTCGCCGCGGCGCTCAATTACTTCACCGGCAGCAAGCAGCACAACACCGCGCTGCGGGCGCGGGCCAAACGGATGGGTTATAAGCTCAACGAATACGGCCTGTTCCCCGACACCGATAAATCCAACCTCAAGCCGCTGCCCACCCCCGACGAAGCCGCCCTCTACGCCCACCTCGGCCTGGCGTGCATCCCGCCTGAACTGCGCGAGGACATGGGCGAGATCGAAGCCGCCGAGCAAGACAACCTGCCCGAACTGCTCACGTCCGCGCAGATGATCGGCGTCCTGCACTGTCACACTAACTACAGCGACGGCCGCAACACCCTGATCGAGATGGCCACGGCCTGCCACGAGGCCGGATACAAGTACCTGGGCGTCTGCGACCACAGCCAAACGGCCGCCTACGCCGGCGGGCTCAAGCCCGAAGACGTCGCGCGCCAGTGGGACGAGATCGACCGGCTGAATACGAAGTTCAAAGGTTTCCGGATCCTTAAAGGCATCGAGTCCGATATCCTTGCCGATGGCTCGCTCGATTACGAAGATGACCTGCTGGAAGGATTCGATTTGGTCGTCGTCTCGATCCACGGTGGGATGAACATGGGCGAAGGCGAGATGACCGATCGCATTTGCCGGGCCCTGGAGCACCCGGCGACGACGATCCTCGGCCACCCCACCGGCCGGTTGCTCCTGCGTCGCGAACCCTATGCCGTCGATCTGGAACGGGTGCTGGAGACGGCCGCCAAACACCGGGTCGTCGTCGAGATCAACGCCAATCCCTGGCGCCTGGACCTGGACTGGCGTTGGATTCGCCGCGCGCGGGCGATGGGTTGCCGGTTCGCGATCAACCCCGATGCCCACGATACCGCCGGCCTGAAGCATATCCCGCTGGGCGTGGGCATCGCCCGCAAAGGCTGGCTCGGCCCCAAGGACGTGATCAACACCAAGCCGCTCAATGCGTTCAAATCCTGGCTGGATAAGCGCAAGACATCAAAACGGATCGAGGAGGCCGCCGCCCATGAGAGCTGATGCGTACGCTTCGGGAAAAGAGGCCGGACGCGGGGCCACCGCCGAACAAAACGAAGGAGTAATCATACCAACCATGTCTAAGCGACGCGCGATCGTGAGTGTATCGGACAAGACGGGGATCGTTGATTTCTGCCGCGGCCTCGTCGATTTAGATTTTGAAGTCATCTCGACCGGAGGGACGCTGCGGACCTTGACCGAAGGGGAAGTCAAGGCGCGCCAGGTCTCCGACGTCACCGGTGTCCCCGAGATCCTTGATGGGCGCATCAAAACCCTCCACCCCGGCATCTTTGGCGGCATCCTCGCCCGACGCAACCTGGCCGGCGACATGGCCACGCTCGAGGAGCACGGGATGGAACCGATCGACGTGGTGGCCGTCAACCTCTATCCGTTCGCCGAGACGCTGAGCAAACCGGGCGCGACCCGCGAACAGATCATCGAACAGATCGACATCGGCGGCCCCTCGCTCATCCGCGCGGCGGCCAAGAACCACCAGGACGTCTACGTGATCGTCGACCCGGCGGATTACGAGAAGGTTCTCGACGCCTTGCGCGCGCGCCGGGAAGCCGATTATTCGGTGCTGAGGCGCTCCCTGGCCGCCAAGGTCTTCACGCACACCAGCCAATACGACCAACTGATCAGCGATTATATGGCGTCGCTTGGCGAGGCGCCCTCTGGCGAGACCCCCGCCCCCAAGGCGCAATCCGACTTGCCCGAGCGACTGGTTTTGGATTGGCCGCTGCGACAGCGGCTCCGCTATGGGGAGAATCCGCATCAGCGCGCCGCCTTCTACGCCGATCCCGACTGCCCGCCCCCCTCGATGGCCCACTGCGCCCAGCTCCAGGGCAAGGAGCTGTCCTATAACAATTACCTGGACGGCGAAACGGCCCTGGAGATGGTGCGCGAGTTCGAGGAGCCGGCCTGCGTGATCCTCAAGCATCTCAATCCATGCGGGGCGGCGGTGGCCGCGTCGTGCTCCGAAGCCTACGACCTGGCCTTCAAAGGTGACCCCGTCTCCCCTTTCGGCGGCATCGTCGGCCTCAACCGGCCCGTTAACGGCGAACTGGCGGCCAAGCTGGCCGAAATTTTCCTCGAGGTCGTCATCGCCCCTGGGTTCGAGGAGGACGCGCGCCAGGTCCTGGAGAAAAAGAAGAACCTGCGCCTATTGGAGACCGGCCCGCTCCCGACGCTCGCGCCACGCATGGCCTACAAGTCGGTCGCCGGCGGGATGTTGGTTCAGGAGTCGGATACTGCTGACACTCCCGACGCGGAACTCAAGGTCGTCAGTAAGGCGCAGCCCACCGATGAAGACTGGAAAAGCCTGCGCTTCGCGTGGACCGTTTGCAAGTGGGTCAAATCCAATGCCATCGTTTACACGGTCGGCCGCCGAACCGTCGGGATCGGTGCGGGCCAGATGAGCCGGATCGACGCGGCCCGCTTCGGCCTGCAAAAGGCCGGCGGCCGTATCCCGGACGGCTACATGGCGTCCGATGCGTTCTTCCCCTTTCGCGACGTGGTCGACCTCGCGGCCAGCGCCCAGGTGCGCGGCATCATCCACCCCGGCGGCTCGATCCGCGACGACAAGAGCATCGAGGCGGCCAACGAACACGGGATGATCATGGTCTACACGGGGATGCGGCACTTCAGGCATTAGGCCCGCCGCAAATGGGTGAGTGCCACGCCCAAGCCGCTTATCCAATGATGCCTCGGGCCGCCTCGCTCGATGGACCCTCGGAGGGCATTCCATCCGACACATTGGATTTCGGGCTTCGGGTTTTGGGGCTGATGTGATTTATTCTTGGACGGGAGAGTCGGCCGATGAGCAGCACGAACGCCTTGGTCGGGATCGTCATGGTCTCGCGCGACGAAATGGAACCCATGCGCCCCGCGCTCAAGCTGCTCGACCGGTTGGGTTGCCCTTACGAGGTTTTGCTCGGCTCGATCTGGACGGACCCCGACCGGCTGATTCGCTGGGCGGCCGGAGCCGCCGCCGCCGGGCTGCGCGTTTTGCTGGCCGCCGCCGGGACCGCGCCGCAACTTCCCGGGCTGCTGGCCGCCGCCACGCGCCTGCCGGTCATCGCTGTGCCCCTGGCACTCTGTTCGTTTAAGGAATCCGAGGCACTGCAACTCGCGCTGGCGACCTCGCCGGCGGCGCCGGTGGCCGCCGTCGAGCCGGGCGCGGCCGAAGCCGCCGCGCTGTTGGCCGTGCGCCAGTTGGCCACCGCGGACCCCCGATGGATCGGCCCCCTCGAAACCTACCGGCGCGGCGCGACTGAGCAAACCGAACGGGACCACCAGGCCCTTCAGGATGAGCTTTCGCGGTTCGATGCCGCCGCGCAGCCGCCCGCGGCCACCCCCCAGGACAACAACGGCGACCGCGAGCAAGGCGAACGAGGGTCGCGCACAACGCAGACTGAAGCCACTGGCATCCCACCCACCAGCCGGAGAGGTGATCTCGAAGCGGCCGCGCCTCCCGAACCGGAACAAGCCCCCGTTGAGATTCACCCCGTGAACCTGGATCGTCCCCTGACCGGGAGGGTCGTCGGCGCAGCGAAACGCAAGCTGCCCGATGAGTCGCCCCTGCCCCCACCCGCTCGTCGTCTGGGCCGCCACCGGATCGATCCGGACGACCCGGAGTACGGGACGATCGAGGAGGCCGTCGATTGTCTGTTGGAGGGAGGCGTCGTGGCCCTGCCGACCGACACCGTCTATGGCCTGGCAGTCGATGCCACCAACATCCGCGCCGTCGAACGGCTCTACCACGTCAAGGGTCGCGATCGCGATAAGCCGCTGGTCCTGATGGTCGATTCGTCCAAGCTGCTGGGGGCGATCGCCCGCAACCTGACGGTTGACGTGCGCAGCCTGATGGAGGCATTCTGGCCCGGGCCGCTCACGATCGTCTTTCAGAAGCGTCCGGGGAATTTTATGCACGTCAGCCCGACCGCCTCGATCGGCGTGCGTCTGCCGGATCACTCGACGCCCCTGGCATTGGTCCAGACGTTGGCCCGACCGATCGCCTGCACTTCGGCCAACTTATCGGGCCAACCCGAGATCCTTTCGGCCGACGAGGTCGAGCAAGTCTTCGCGGAGCGGATCAATATGATCCTCGACGGCGGAGTCCTGGCCACCGCTCCGGCTTCGACCGTGATCGACGTGACGGCGGACCCGTACCGGATCCTCCGCGCCGGCTCGGTCAGCCAGGAGCAACTGGCCGCCCTGCTCGGCGACAAGCTGGAGTTGGAGCTTTGACGCCCGGGGTGGGCCTAATGCAAAATTTGACCCTCGGATCACCATTGTCCGAGGGCGAGATCAATCAAATCAGAGGAGAACGACGATGAATCATTGGCGGATGATGTTGGTCAGCCTAACGGCGCTGACCCTACTGAGCGGCTGCGCTCATATCCCGGGAGAAACGGACCTGAGCGACGTGGCGCGCGATGCCAACCTCGGCAATGTCACGACCGGGGACGGCACGTACGAGGACTACACGGCGACGGGTCATTATACGGGCACCGAGGTCGGCATCGGCCTGGGCCTTCCAATCCTGAACATCAAATTCAAGGAGTTTTACCCCGCCCGCACCAACGAGGACCTGCTGACCGACGTGGCGCGCGCCGCCAGTTCCGACGGCGCCGATGGGATGATCAACGTGACGCCCACCAGAACCTGCTTTACCGGCTTCCCATTCTTCATCCTGGGTGTCTACGTCGATCAGGCGGAGGGGACCGGGATCGCGATCAAATAGGAGTGTGATGTCAGATTAGGGAGTCAACTCCGCTTCGATGCAGGGTTCCCGTTCTGGATGATGATCGGCTCTCGGCTCCCGTCCCTCGTCCTCGTAATCGTGATTGGCCTTATCATTGAGTCCCTACCCGCTCGTGGCCCAAGAAGAAGACCGATTACGAGGACGAGGGGCGAGAGCCGAGAGCCGACCCGCGGGGTGCGCTGGGCGTCAACCCCATCATCGAACGGATTGCGTGGTGATTCAACCATTTGGAGACGCGTCGGCCGGGCCTCCGCCGCAATCCCGTCACCCTTCGCATTCCCACCTCTGAGACACACCCTCAAATAGCCCGACGCGAATCAGCGGTGCCACGTCGATGTTTCTTGTAATGTTCACGCCATGCGTTTCGATGTCCTGACGATCTTCCCCGAGATTTTCAAATCGCCCCTGCGCGCGAGCATCCTCGGCAAGGCCATCGAGGCCGGCAAGATCGACTGCCGCCTCCATAACATTCGCGACTGGACGACCGACAAGCACCACTGCACCGACGGTGCTCCGTATGGCGGGGGCGGCGGGATGCTGATGTTGGCGGAGCCGCTCTTGCGTGCGATCGGGGACGTGCGCGCGCGGGCCGAAACAGCACTCGGCAACCGTCCGCCCCTGATTCATCTGAGTCCTCAGGGCGAACCGCTCGGCAGTCCATTGATCGAGCGTCTCAGTGGTTTTCCCGGCATGCTCCTGCTGTGCGGTAGTTACGAGGGAATCGATGAGCGGGTCGTCGAACTCGAGGTCGACCATGAGGTCTCGATCGGCGACTACGTGCTGACCGGCGGCGAACTGCCCGCGTTGGTCCTTATCAACGCCGTGGCCCGCCGCATCGAGGGCGTCCTCGGCAACCCCAACTCCGCCCCCAACGATTCCTTTGAAAACGGCCTACTCGACTTCCCCCACTACACCCGCCCCGAGCAGGTCGACGGCCTGGCCGTCCCACCGATCCTGCTTTCGGGTCATCACGCCAACATCGAGCAGTGGCGGCGGCGCCAGTCGCTGGAGCGGACGGCCCGCCGCCGCCCCGACATGCTCGCCCGCGCGCCGCTCACCGACGAAGACCGCCGGTGGCTGGCCGAGCAGGACCTTTGGCCACCCCCCGGCCCCGAGGGGAAGCGTTCGTGTTAAGTATCGCGCTGGTCCACTATCCGGTGGTCAACAAAGAGGGCCGCGTGGTGACCACTTCGATCACGAATTTCGATATCCACGACATCGCCCGCGCGGCCTGCACCTATGGGGTCGCGCGATACTACATCGTCACGCCCGTCGAGTTGCAGCGCCAGTACGCCCGCAGGATCATCACGCATTGGATCGAGGGTTCGGGCGCCGAGCACAACCCAACCCGCACCGAAGCGCTCACCAACGTGGAACTCATGACCGACCTGGCGGCCGTGGGCGAGGCCATCGAACGAGATTTCGGTCGGCCGCCGCTGTGGGTCGCGACCTCAGCCCGGCCGTTCGCCAACCCGATTGCCTGCGGCCGGCTGCGCGAGATGCTCGGCAACGACGCGGAACCTGTCTGCCTCATCTTCGGCACCGGCTCGGGCCTGCATGCCCAGATCATCGAAGACGCCGATTACGTTCTGGAGCCGATCCGTGGTCCCAGGGACTACAACCACCTCTCGGTCCGCTCCGCCGTCTCGGTTTACCTGGATCGGCTGCTGAGCGTCGAGAGCCCTGCTTCCTAAACCTCGGGCCCGGCGGGAATCAGTTTTCCGGTCGTCCTCGACCCCGAAGGGGGCCAATGTGATTAGCCGTGGGTGCAATCCACGGTTCGCGGTCCCAAACTCGCGACAACCCTGAAAATTCTGTGGGTTGTACCCGATGAGGTCGGCGAGGGAGACCCCTGATGAACTTGAATCCATATATGCGTTCAGGTATCGTGGTGAAAGAACTGGACCAGTGAATCGGTCCGGTTGGCATCCGTTGAAAAGTCGCCGCCGAGGATCGAGATGGAGACGTATGATTCCCCAATAGCGCGGAAGTTCGCCGAAAAATTCCCTAAATCCAGGGCCCTTTACGAGCGGGCGAAGAAAGTTTTTCCCGGTGGCGTGACCCATGACGTCCGCTACGTACATCCCTATCCCATCTCGATTGACCGCGCCCAAGGCTCTCGCAAGTGGGACGTGGACGGGAACGAGTACGTTGATTACTTCGGGGGGCACGGGGCGTTGTTGCTCGGGCACAATCACCCGGCCGTCGTCGAGGCCGTGCGGGAACAGCTCTCCAAGGGCACCCACTTCGGCGCGTCGCATGAGCTGGAATTGCAATGGGCGGAACTGATCACGCAAATGGTCCCTTGCGCCGAGAAAGTGCGCTTCACGAACTCCGGCACCGAGGCCAGCCTGTTGGCCCTGCGCGTCGCCCGGGCCTACACGGGCAAGAGCAAGATCCTGCGCTTCGAGAGCCACTTCCACGGATGGCACGACCAAGTGGCCTTCGCCTCGACGTCGCATTTCGACGGGACGATTCCGGCGGGAATCACGCGCGAAACGACGCGTAGCGTTGTCCTTTGCGCGCCCAATGATCTGGACCAGGTCAAGCAGGCCCTCGCGAATGATGAGGACATCGCCGCGGTCATCATCGAGCCCACCGGGTCGACGTTTGGCCAGGTTCCGACCGGCGGCAAGTTCCTGGCTCAATTGGGGGAACTGACGACGCAACACGGCGTCTTGCTCATCTTCGATGAGGTCATCACGGGATTCCGCGTCGCGCCGGGCGGGGCGCAGGAGATCTACGGGATCACGCCGGACTTGACCCTGCTGGCCAAAGCGATGGCGGGAGGCTTCAACGGTGGTGCCGTCGTGGGCCGGGCCGACGTCATGGACGTGATGACCGTGCGCGAGGACTCCCAATGGAACCGCGAACGCCGCGTGGCCCATCAGGGGACGTTTAATTCAAATCCGATCTGCGCCGCCGCCGGATTGGCCACGCTCAAGCTGATCGCCTCGACCGACATTACCCAAAAAGCGACTCAAAATGCCGAGACATTGCGAAACGCGCTCAATGAGGTTATCCGTGAACAAGGGGTCAATTGGCTGGTATACGGGGAGTTCTCCGGCTTCCATATCTTTGCCAACCACGAAAACAGGGACATCACGATCGAGGATATCTATTCGAACCGGGTTCATTACACGATCCTGAAGGGCGGAACTCCGCCGGCGGTCATCTTCAAGATCCGCGCGGGTTTGATCGTCGGGGGCGTGGACGTCGTCGCGTGGCCCGGCGGTTGGGTGTCGGGCGTGCATTCCGCTGAAGACATCGAGGAGACCGCCGCGGCCTTCCGGCAATTGCTGGTGATGGTGAAAGAAGAGGCCCTATTGGTCTAGGACGAGGCCTTCGGCTTGACCGCTTGATTCCGCTATCGGCATTCATTGTTCAGTACACATGACCGACGTTTGATCGCCACGAGGACCTCGCGCGCGTCGTCGGGGAGGGGAAGGCAGGGATGCGGAAAGTTCTTCGGATTCATCCCGATGACGACCTCATGGTTGCCCTGCGCAACCTCTCGAGGGGGGAACATATCCACGAGGATGGTGTTTCTCTGGAGCTTCGGGACCCCGTTCCCGCCAAACAGAAGTTCGCGATCCGTCATATCCCGGCAGGGGGGGTCGTGCGGATGTATGGCGTGCTCGTCGGCCGGGCCGTCGACGACCTGAGCGCGGGCGAGCGGCTCACGCCAAGCCGCATCCGCCACGACTCCGAATCTTTTCACTATCGAGCCGAACACCGGGCGTGGTCACCCCCGGAGGTCGCCGCCTTGTCGGAGCAGACCTTCGACGGCTATTGGCGCGACGACGGAAAAGTCGGGACAGCCAACCACTGGCTGGTCGTTCCGCTGGTATTTTGCGAGAACCGCAATCTTGACTACCTCAAGCAAGCCCTGGTCAAGGAACTGGGCTACTCGACCGCCCAGGCTTATCAACGGCATGTCCGGGAGTTGATCGAGCTTTACCGGTCGGGAAAGGGCCCGCAAGAATTGTTGGCTTGGGAGCCGGGCCAACAGGGCGGCTCGGGAACGCGGCAACGCCTCTTTCCCAATGTCGACGGCGTCAAGTTTCTCGCCCATTCGCTCGGATGCGGTGAGACGAACGAGGATTCACGTGAATTATGTGGTCTGCTGGCCGGGTACATCACGCATCCCAACGTGGCCGGCGTCACGGTCCTCAGCCTGGGGTGCCAGAAGGCCCAGAGGGCGATGATCGAGGAAGAAATCCACCGCCGCTGCCCCGAGTTCAGCAAACCCTTCCTTTTTTTCGAGCAGCAGAGGAGCCGTTCGGAGCGAGACATGCTCACCGAGGCCGTCAAGCAGACGTTCGTGGGTCTGATCGGGGCCAACGAACTGCGGCGGCGGCCCGCCGGGCTGGACCGACTCGTGGTCGGCATGGAGTGCGGCGGCTCCGATGGGTTCTCGGGCATCTCGGCCAACCCGGCCATGGGTTACACAAGTGATCTTATTGTGGCCCTGGGTGGCGCGGTTATCCTCGCTGAATTCCCTGAGTTATGCGGCGTGGAGCAGGACCTCATCGATCGGTGCGTCAACCAAGAGGTGGCGCAGCGGTTCATCGAGCTGATGACCGGATACGAAGCGCAGGCCCGGGCCGTCGGGTCGAATTTTGATGTCAATCGATCTCCGGGAAACGAGCGCGAGGGCCTGTTGACGGGGGCCATGAAATCGGCGGGGGCGGCCCGCAAGGGGGGAACGTCGCCCGTCACCGACGCTCTCGATTACCCTGAGTGGGTAACCCAACCGGGACTCAACCTGCTGTGCACTCCGGGCGGCGACGTGCAGTCAACCACGGCGATGGCGGGGGCGGGGGCCAATCTGCTTATCTTCTCCACGGGTCTGGGGACGCCCACCGGGAACGCCGTGGCGCCGGTGATCAAGGTTTCATCCAACACGTCGTTGGCGCGGCGGTTGCCGGACATCATCGATTTCGATGCCGGGAGAATCGTCGGGGGCGACCAGGCGATCGAGCAAGCGGGTCGGGATCTCCTGAACTTGTGCGTCGAGGTAGCTGGCGGACAAGTCACGCCCAAGGCCGTCGAGCTCGGGCAGGATGATTTCATTCCCTGGAAACGCGGCGTCTCGCTCTAAGCCCCCTTCTCCAATTCAGACCGCTCGGATTCACTGATTCTTCACTTCACAAATAAAATGGGCCCCGGCATCGCGCGATGCCGGGGCCCTAGATCAATCCTCAGAGTTGCAAGGGTTACTCAACCAGGAACGAACCCAACTCCACCGGAATTTTGTCGGCGTCTTCGACCAGCAACAGGTAGTCGACGACGAACACGTCATCCGCATCGCCCGCCGCGCGGTTGTTCACCCCGACGTCGGCGCCATTGGACGGCACGCATAGGTTAACAGGCCGTTGGGATCCGACGCGGGCGTGATGTCCACCCAACCGACGCTCGGTATAGCGGTGACCGTATTCTTGACCGCCCCGTCGTTATAGAACAGGCTGATGGCCGCCGTGCCGTCCCCGTCCGAGTCGTCGATGCACATCAGCAACGACTGCGGCTGACCCAGATTGACCGACTGGCCGGTCGCCAGGTCGTTGTCGGCGTTGAACACCCGGTTCGAGAAG
>Ga0310121_10000814_pt1 | contig 33425 bp, 32 predicted proteins | sample CB27_Tmax_986_MG_FD_203504 | JGI IMG/M metagenome (GOLD analysis project Ga0310121, IMG submission 203504) | Marine microbial communities from Western Arctic Ocean, Canada - CB27_Tmax_986 | ecosystem: Environmental > Aquatic > Marine > Oceanic | place: Canada: Western Arctic Ocean | collected...
CGTTCCTGCTGGGGGCCGCTGCGTGCGCTGAGACGCCAGAACCTGCTCAAGACGACAGCATCGAGGCGACCCGAACCCGTGCCAATGCCGGGGGGGGGGGTGCTCTCACGGATGAGACTTTCTTTACGGCTGTGGCCTTATGGTTTTCTGATGAAGGTACCGCGACTTCAACCTATGGACATATCAGTAACTGGGATGTGTCTGCTGTTACCGATATGGAGGACGCATTCGACCGTCAGTCTTCATTCAACGGAGACATCAGTTCGTGGGACGTCAACAGCGTCACGAACATGGCTGGCATGTTCATCGACCCCGACTCGCTCACGGCGTGTACCAGATCGGAGACGAGTAGGCCCGCTCCTGGATCGATGCGGGTCGGTCCGTAGCCTGTTCAGGGTCGAGCCCGAGCGCGACCGCGTCATACGTCGAATACCGCGGCGTTGGGATCTCGAGAACCCGGACGTAGTAGAACGCGCGCTCGTCCGGATCGAAGTCGGGGTCCACCCACACGGTGGAGAGCTCCGCGCTCCCGATCGTGTTCTCGTACGTCGCGCGGGCAACGTCCACCGTGCTGCCGATCGCCGGCACCTTCCCGTTCGTGGCAGTGCGCTGGCCCGCCCACGCCACGTCGTACACGCGTTCGTGGGTTTCGCCGTCGTCGTCGAGCCAGCCCTTGATCACCTGTACACGATCTAGATTCGCACCCACCGGGTCCTTTACGGCGTGAATCAACAACGATATGGGGGCGCCGTTCGGCGCCTGGGCGAGGTCCCCTCCCATCGGAACGCCACCTCCGTACCCCACGGCAGCGATGTCTCGCGCGTCGGCATCCCCCGCTTCGAACTCGAAGCCTCCGAACATCCGCAGCTGCATCCTCGGGCCGCTCGTCGCGTAGACCTCCTTCCGCTTGAACGCCGCTGTCAGAGCCTCACGCGTGTTCGCCGTGCTCCACGCTCCCGTGATCCCCTGGGCCGCAGAGTTCCACCCCACCGCAGCACCGAAGCCCGGCAACGGCGCGAGACCATTCGCTGGACCCGATCGGGCCCCTAGCCAGCCCGCGAACAGGTCCTCATCTGTATCGCTCAGGGTCGTATGGGTGTCGGTCGCGCCCTGGATTCCGAGTTTGTACGGGTTCACACCCACCTCTTCCTCGAACTGGAGCCCCCGGAGAAGAGCCGTACGTACGTAGTCGGCGGGGTCGGGGACCGGGATCACTCCACGGAAGAGGAACGAGAACAGCTCGAAGTCCGCGAACTCGTCCTCCGGCGACAGGAACGGATGGGTCTCGGACGTGCCCTTGATCTGCAGCACCTCTACGAGCGGCTCCCACCTCATGCGGGTCCTCGCATACTCGGCGCTGATGGGACGACCCTCGCTGTCCACCATGTCGAACATCAGTCCGTTGGAGAGGTTCGAGTTGTGGGGAATGGCGACGAAGTCGATCCCGAGGCGATCGCTGGTCTGCTCGAGCCAGCTCCACAAGTCCTCCGGTCCCGAGGCGCCTGCGGAGGAGAGCGGGAGGAACTCCTTCGCCGTCTCGGCGTCGGCTGGAGTGAACACCACGCGATGCAGCATTTGCCCACCCGGCATGAACGTCCACTCCCACCCGATGAGCGCGGTGAACGTACCCGGGTCGTTGTTTCGCTCCGCCGCGTCCACATAAAGCGACCACGCGGCCTCCTGGAACTCACGTGTTCTCCTGTCCCCGTCAACAGGAGCGCCGCGTCCGACTGGAGAGTGGTCCGCTACTACGAGGAAATCGAGCGGCCGATCGAGACGCACCCGGCTTCCGAGACCCGGGTGGACCACGGGAAGCCCCCTCGCGAAGCGATAGGCCGTCTCGGGATCCGCGTTGACGTTCCCCTGGCCATAAGCATCCGACGAATAGGACGTATGAACGTGCGTATCCCCCCAGTAGACGTTCCTATCCTGTCCCGCTAGGGGTCGGGCGGAAGCACACACGGCAAGTGTGAGCGAAGCCAACAAGCACCTCTTCCAGGTCATCTTCATCTCGGCCCCCTCGAGCTCTCTACTTCACAGAGCCTTCGCTCGATCCGGTACTTATCGTCGAGCGCGGCTTCCAGGCGTTCGGTGTGTCCTTCGTCGCACACCTACGCCCCCCGTGTGCTTCGTCATGATAGGTGGGCTAGGGGTTAGGCGCGCGCGGTCGACGGACAAGATCAGCCCGAGCAGCTTGAGCGCTATCCATCGATGATGGCGACCCCCACTCGCTCACGGCGTGTACCAGATCGGTGACGAGAGGGCGCGCTCCTGGATTGTTGCTGGTCGCTCGGTAGCCTGTTCAGGGTCGAGCCCGAGCGCCACCGCGTCGTACGTTGAGTGTCGCGGCGTTGGGATCTCGAGAACCCGGACGTAGTAGAACGCGCGCTCGTCCGGATCGAAGTCAGGGTCCACCCACACGGTGGAGAGCTCCGCGCTCCCGATGGCGTTCTCGTATGTCGCCCGGGCCATATCCACCGTGCTGCCGATCGCCGGCACCGTCCCGTTCACGGCAGTGCGCTGGCCAGCCCACGCCACGTCGTACACGTGCTCGTGGGTTTCGCCGTCCTCGTCGAGCCATCCCTTGATCACTTGCGCCCGATCCAGATTGGCCCCCACAGGGTCCCTTACGGCGTGAATCAACAGAGAAATGGGACTGCCGTTCGGCGCTCGGCCGAGGTCCCCTCCCATCGGAACGCCACCCCCGTAGCCCACGGCCGCGATGTCTCGAGCGTTGGCATCCTCCGCATCGAACTCGAAACCTCCGAACATCCGCAGCTGCATCCTCGGGCCGCTCGTCGCGTAGACCTCCTTCCGCTTGAACGCCGCGGTCAGAGCCTCACGGGTGTTCTCGCTCGCCCACGCTCCGGTGAGCCCTTGGGCGGCATAGTCCCATCCGACCACGTCCCAGTTGCCGCCGAACGGATTGGGAGTCGGCGTCGCACCCCCTTCGGGGGAGGAGTCGAGGACGGTCTTGCCCCAGAAGTTGTCCTCGTCCGATGTGCTGAGACTCGTGTGCGAATCGGTCCCCGCTTGAAGTCCAAACTTGTATGGGTTCACTCCGACGCGGTCCTCGATGTCCAGACCGCGAAGCAAGCCTGTGCGCGCGTAGCTCCCCGCCACGGGATTGGTATCCACGACTCCGCTGCGGAGGAGGGTCTCATAGATCTCGAAGTTTGCGAACTCGTCGATCGGGGAGAGTAGAGGGTGGGTCTCAGAGGTGCCCTTGATCTGTAGCACCTCCACCACCGGCTCCCAGCGCATACGCGTCCTCGCGTATTCGGCGCTGATCGGACGTCCCTCGCTGTCGACCATGTCGAACATGAGGCCCAACGACAGGTTCGAGTTGTGAGGAATGGCTACGAAATCGATCCCCAGGCGGTCACTCGTCGTCTCCAGCCAGTTCCAAAGATCTTCCGGTCGGGCGCCGGTACTGGCGGGCGATGCGGGAAGAAACCTCTTGGCCGTCTCTCCGTCGGCCGGAGTGAACACGACGCGGTGAAGGTTTTCGGGCGTCATCGACGTCCACTCCCACCCGACTAGGGTCGTGAACGTGCCCGGATCGTAATGGCGCTCGGCCGCATCCACGTAGAGCGACCACACCGCCTGCTGAAACTCCGGCGTATTCCTCTGCCCTTCGATAGGGGCACCTCGTCCGAACAAGCCTCCGGAGTGATCCGCGACGACGAGGAAATCCAGGGCACGGTCCAGACGCACCCGATTGAGGAGTGTCGGATGAGTCACCGGGAGTCCCTTGGCAAAACGGTACGCGGTCTCCGGACCCGCACTCACGTTCCCCCAGTTGTATGCATCGATTGAGTAGGACGTGTGGAGGTGCGTGTCGCCCCAGTAGAGGTTGCTCTCCTGTCCCGCTACGGGTCGGGCTAAAGCACACGCCACAAGCGTGAGCGAAGCCAGCAAGCACCCCTTCCAGGGGGCCATCGAGATCATCATGGGCCTGAGCCCCCCCGAGAGTTTCGGATCGACCATCATCGGCTGAGCGGTCTACTGGATGAGCGGCATCACCCGCTCCAAGAACCAAAACGACGCCGGCACACCGATTGCGTATGCGCACACTGTCGGTAGCGCCGGTCGAACGCGTCCCAACGCCGGGAAGTGACTCGCGACACTACCGCGACCGGCCAGCCAAGCCACCAACAGAACCGGCAGAATGACTAGAACCTGGCCTACCTCGACTCCCAGGTTGAAGGAGAAGAGCGACGTCACCAGCTCCTCCGACTGAAGGCCGATCTCGGAAAGCGCCGCGGCGAACCCGAGCCCGTGGAGGAGACCGAACGACGAGGACACGAGAAGCGGATACCGGTTGGCCAGACTCTGTGGGCGTCCGACCGCGATCTCTCGGGCTAGGAACAGGATCGACAGTGCGATGGTTGCCTCGACCGGGGCTACAGGAACAACGAGCACTCCGATGGCGGAGAGTGACAGAGTGACGGAGTGGGCCAGCGTGAACCCGGTCACGACCCAGAAGATGCGTCGGGCAGACCCGGCGAGGAGAAGGAGGCCTGCCACAAACAGGAGGTGGTCGATGCCACCGAGGATGTGCTCGATGCCCAGTCCAAGGTACTCCATCGCCACCCGTGCCCGAGACGGCCTCCGTGGCACGATCCACTCTGACGCATCAGGGGGCAAGACGGCCATGCGGACGGCACCATCCACAGGCGAAAAGCGCACCACGGTCGACAGGGACGGGTTGAATGCGGGATAGCGGAAGGAGATTGTCCGGCCCTCGAGCGACCCCTCGCAGATGATGACGCCGCCGGAACCCGAGAACCCGATGGGGACCCCCGCCCTATCCTCCCCTGGGACGCAGCCTTCAGGCCATTCGATGGTCGGCCGGTTGGAGAGCTCGACGCTCGGTGGAATGCCTATCCGAACGCGGTACAGGTGTCCAGGCTCCTCCACGATCTCGACCGAGAGGGGTCGGGCGTCGTGAGCCTCGGCCGACGAGAGCGGGGCGAGGACGAGGAGCGCGGCCAGCCACGACCGACTCACGCTCATCGCGGAGCCTCACCTGCGGGGGTCTCCGGATCGAGCCCGACCAGCCTCACCTCGTAACCGTCGACGATCCGGTCGATGCTCGTCCGGCGCGCTTGCGCGACCCGAATCCTGTCCCGGTCCTCCCGCACGCGGTCCTCGATCTCCTCCAGGCCGGGAAGCCGAGCCGGTCGCCGCTCGGTAAGGAGGACGAGGTGCCACCCGTAGGGGGAGGGCATGGGGCCGTGCCACGTCGACGATGACGGCTCGACGCGGTCCAGCGTGGATGTCAGATCCGGGCCGAGATGGCCTTCCACGAAGTCCCGGGTACGCTCGATGTAGTTCTGGAAGTAGAGAGGGCGGTCGCCAAGGCCGATGGCCGCGCTGAAGGGGGCCCCCTGTTCGTTTAGCTCCGTGAGCAACTGCCGCGCTCCCTCACGAGCTCCCGCGTCGCCTCTAAGCTCCGCGTTGAAGAAGACATGGGCGAACGTGTAGACGGGCGGCTCCCGGTAGTCGTCGCCGAACTCGGTGTAGAACTCCTCCAGCTCGGCCCGCCCGATCTCCTCCGTATCGACGCCGCTATCGATGCCACTCTCGAGCAGGAACTCGAGCCTCTGAATCAGGCGCTGGCGAATGACATAGTCCCCTTCGTCCAGCCCCATGGCGAGGGCCTCACGGTAGCGCGCCTCCTCGCGAACGTACTCGTCCACGAGGGCGTCCCGCTCAGCCGAGGTTAGCTCGTCCATGCTCTTGTCGAAGAGATCGCTCTGAAACGCATTCGCTCGATATTGCACGAACGTGACGAGTGCGTCCCGGCTGACCGTGATGCGCTTGGGATCGTTCCCGTCGGGGCCCAGCAAGCCGTATGCTGCGAACAGGACTCCCCCCATCAACAGGAAGTGGACGAGGGGATCGCGCACCCACACAGGCACCCATGCGGGCATGCGGCGCGGCTCGGTCAGGGCGTGTACCAGATCGGAGACGAGTAGGCCCGCTCCTGGATCGCCGCGGGCTGCCCCGTAAACTGATCGGGGTCCAGCCCGAGGGCGACCGCGTCATACGTCGAGTATCGCGGCGTCGGGATCTCCAGAACTCGGACGTAGTAGAAGGCGCGCTCCTCCGGATCGAAGTCAGGGTCCACCCACACCGTGGAGAGCTCCGCGGTCCCGATCGTGTTCTCGTACGTCGCGCGGGCAACGTCCACCGTGCTGCCGATCGCCGGCACCTTCCCGTTCGTGGCAGTGCGCTGGCCCGCCCACGCCACGTCGTACACGCGTTCGTGGGTCTCGCCGTCGTCGTCGAGCCACCCCTTGATCACCTGTACCCGATCAAGATTCGCGCCCACCGGGTCCTTTACAGCGTGAATCAACAATGACATGGGGGTGCCGTTCGGCGCCTGGGCGAGGTCCCCTCCCATCGGGACGCCACCTCCGTACCCCACCGCAGCGATGTCTCGCGCGTCGGCATCCTCCGCTTCGAACTCGAAGCCTCCGAACATCCGCAGCTGCATCCTCGGGCCGCTCGTCGCGTAGACCTCCTTCCGCTTGAACGCCGCGGTCAGAGCCTCACGCGTGTTGGCCGTGCTCCACGCTCCCGTGATCCCCTGGGCCGCAGAGTTCCACCCCACGCCAGCATCCTCCCTCACACGGCCGTTGACGGGCGGCGCCGGCGTGAGGCCTCCCGCTGGACCGGCCTGTCCAGGCGACCTGCCAGCGAAGAGGTCTTCATTCCCGTCGCTCAGACTCGTATGAGAGTCGGTCGCGCCCTGGATGCCGAGTTTGTAGGGATTCACGCCCACCCCTTCCTCGAACTGGAGCCCCCGGAGAAGAGCCGTACGCACGAAGGCGCCCGGGTCGATAACGGTGCGGCCTCCCAGCAGGCGAAACGGGAACAGCTCGAAGTTTGCGAACTCGTCCTCCGGCGACAGGAATGGATGGGTCTCGGACGTGCCCTTCATCTGCAGCACCTCCACGAGCGGCTCCCACCTCATGCGCGTCCTGGCGTACTCGGCGGTGATGGGACGTCCGTCACTGTCCACCATGTCGAACATCAGTCCGTTGGAGAGGTTCGCATTGTGGGGGATGGCGACGAAGTCGATCCCGAGGCGATCACTGGTCTCCTCGAGCCAGCTCCACAAGTCCTCTGGCCGGGGGCTGGCCCTGGCCGAAAGCGGCAAGAACCCCTTCGCCGTCTCAGCATCGGTTGGGGTGAACACCACTCGATGCAGGTTCGTCCCGCCGGGCGTCGACGTCCACTCCCACCCTATGAGCGCCGTGAACGTGCCCGGGTCGTTGTTTCGTTCGGCCGCGTCCACGTACAGCGACCACGCGGCCTCCTGGAACTCGGGTGTGTTCCTGTCCCCTTCAACGGGAGCGCCGCGTCCTACTGGGGAGTGATCTGCTACTACCAGAAAGTCGAGCGGCCGATCGAGACGCACCCGGTGGCCGAGACCCGGATAGACCACGGGAAGACCCTTCGCAAAGCGATAGGCCGTCTCGGGATCCGCGTTGACGGTTCCCATGCCATAAGCATCTGAGGAATAGGAGGTATGAACGTGCGTATCCCCCCAGTACAGGCTCCTCTCTTGTCCCGTCACGGGTCGGGCGGAAGCGCTCACCGCCAGTGTGAGCGAAGCCAGCAGCCATATCTTCCCGGTCATCTTCGTCGTGGTATCCGGAGTGTACCAGACCGGCGACGAGAATGGCCGTTCCTGGATCGCCGCGGGCTGGCCCGTAGCCTGTTCAGGGTCGAGCCCGAGGGCGACCGCGTCATACGTCGAGTATCGCGGCGTCGGGATCTCCAGAACTCGGACGTAGTAGAAGGCGCGCTCGTCCGGATCGAAGTCAGGGTCCACCCACACGGTGGAGAGCTCCGCGCTCCCGATCGTGTTCTCGTACGTCGCGCGGGCAACGTCCACCGTGCTGCCGATCGCCTGCACCATCCCGTTCGTGGCAGTGCGCTGGCCCACCCACGCGACGTCGTACACGCGTTCGTGGGTCTCGCCGTCCTCGTCGAGCCATCCCTTGATCACCTGCGCCCGATCCAGATTCGCCCTCTGTGCCAACGTAGGTGAGACACCTTGCTACTCAATAATTAGTGAGCAGGGCGGGAAGGAAGATAACCTGTGTTGGTGATCACTCAAGAGGAAGAAAACGACGCGTCGCGCGCAGCGGACGGAGCCCATAGGGCGACTGGTGATGCGCGCGGTGCGGTCGGCCCAAATGGAGACGGTCCGGACCCTGAAGTTACGGAGAAGGCGACGCGACGACGATTTAGCGCCGAGTATAAGCGGCGGATCGTGCGTGAGGCTGACACGTGCACGACGGCGTTGTCAGGCTGAGCTGCCGGTGCGAGACTGACGGCATGAGCGCCCAGAGGCCCTGCTACCGCGGCTACCGATTTCCGCCCGTGATCATCAGTCACGCCGTGTGGCTGTATCACCGGTTCAGCCTCAGTTTTCGGGACGTCGAGGACCTCCTCGCCGAGCGCGGCATCAACGTCACGTATGAGACGGTCCGGCAGTGGTGTCTGACGTTCGGCCTCGACTACGCGCGACGGCTGCGGCGCCAGCGTGGCCGGCAGGGTGACACGTGGCATCTCGATGAGGTGTTCGTCCGGATTCAAGGGCGGCAACAGTGCTTGTGGCGGGCGATCGACGAAGACGGCGACGTGCTCGACATCCTGGTGCAATCGCGGCGCAATCGTCGGGCAGCGGTCCGATTCTTCCGCACGTTGCTGAAGCGGCACGGCTCCGTGCCCCGCCAGGTCGTGACCGACAAGCTGCCGAGCTACCCGGCTGCCCAGCGAACGGTGATGCCATCCGTGCACCACGTGACCACTCAGTACGCGAACAACCGGGCGGAAGTCTCGCATCAACCGACCCGCCGACGAGAGCGCCAGATGCAGCGGTTCAAGTCGCCCGGGCCGCTCCAACGATTCGCCTCAGTTCACGGCGTTGTGCACAATCTCTTCAGGGTCGGTCGCCACTTGCTTCCCGCCGCTCACCACCGGCTGCTCCGTACGCGAGCGTTCGCCGATTGGGACGCAGTGACGTGTCTCCCGTGAATCGCACGCGGCACCGTCGCTCGCGGCGAAGTGTGCCCGCTGTTCGTTAACCTGACAACGCCGAACAGCCGTCGCTCGTAGCCCCTCGTTGCAATTCCGTTGCAAAAGGCCAAACAAAAGGAAAAGGGTGATCCGAAGATCGCCCCATATTTATTGGCGCGCCCTGCAGGATTCGAACCTGCGACCTCCTGGTTCGTAGCCAGACGCTCTATCCAGCTGAGCTAAGGGCGCGTGAGCGGAATGTTGATTATATCAGGGAGCCGAGCTGGTCTCACGGACGAGACCGTGCCCAAGCGGAAAGTTGGACCCGAGCGAGATGGGGAGAGCGCCGGTGATAGGGCGCGCGCCGGTCAACGCTAGAACGGCTGATCGCTGGGCCAGGTCAGTGAGATCGTAGGTCGCGAGCAACGTTGGCAACTCTTCGAGGAGCGTCACGACATAGGGGTTTCCGAACAGGACAGCCACAAAGGGCTGAGCGGCCGTCGCAGCATCCCGGGATACCTCGCGCAGAAACGCGACGAGCGGCGGGGACAAATCCGGGCGGCCGCCGCGGGCCGCAGTTCGGACAAAGATCCCGACGACGACGGCATCGTATTGGCCGGCCGTTTCGCGCACGAGCTCTATTTCTGACGCGGGTGTCCGGTCGGACAGTTCGATAGCCGTGACGTGTTCCCAGTGCCGGCGTAGCTCGGGAATCACCGCGCTACTGGGGGTCGTCAGCCCCCAACCCGAAGGGCGATCGAGGACGGACAGATACAGTACGTTCGAGGTCGGGGGAAGAGCGAGCGGGATCTGGCGCCCGACGTCCTTGAGAAGCGTAACCGAGCGTTCGCTCACGGTGCGCGCGACCTCCAAGTTCGCCCGTGTACCGACGGCTGTGGGCAATGTATCGAGGCTCACGCGTGAAGACCGGTGGAGACCGAGTCGCGCTTTTGCGGTCAAGATCCGGTGAACGGATGCGTCAAGTCTCGCTTCGTCGATGTCGCCACGTTCAACCGCCGCCCTAATGCCTTGGAATGCGCGGCGGTCGTCGGGCGAATGAAGCACGACGTCATGCCCGGCCAGGACCGCTCGCACCGCGGCCTCGCCCGGTGAAAGGAGATCGGTCACGGCCCGCATCCGCATTGAATCGGTCACCACGAGTCCGTCAAACGCCAGCACGCGGCGGAGGAGATCGCCGACGATCGCGGCGCTAAATGTCGCGGGTTGGGGCTCGGCTGGCTCAAGCGCGGGCCAGACGATGTGGGCGGTCATGACCGCATCGACGCCGGCCTCGATTCCGGCTCGAAACGGGAGGAGCTCAACGCTGTCGATTCGCTCTCTGGAATGGGTAATGAGCGGTAGGCCGCGGTGTGAGTCAATATCCGTATCGCCGTGCCCCGGAAAGTGCTTGAGTGTGGCCAGCAGACCGCCCGTCTGAAGCCCTTCGATATAGGCCGCCGCGAGCTCTCCGACCTGCGTCGGGTTTTCGCCAAATGACCGCGTGTTAATGACCGGATTTCGGGGATTGTTGTTGACATCAACCACTGGCGCTAGGTTCATATGCACACCGATAGCTCGGGCTTCCTCCGCGGTAATCCGCCCCGCCTGATAGGCCAGCGTCTGGTCACCGGCGGCACCAAATGCCATGGCCCGTGGGAAGGTGGTTCCTCCATTCATCCGAAACCCCAGACCAGTTTCAAAGTCGGCGGTCACGAGCAACGGAACCGAGGCAATCGACTGCAAGCGGTTCAAGAGCGACGCGGCGCTGAGGGGCTGACCGAGCGCGTTTCTCGCGTAGGTGGGGTTGAGGAGCACATCCGGACGAGGTCGACGCGCACCAAAGACCAGCAAGCCGCCGACGTGATAGTCCTGCACCAACTCGACGAGGCTGTCATAGACCTCGCTATCGCTGCTGGTGTAGACGGAGAAGAAGGACGGCATGAGGAGCTGACCGACCTTCTCGTCGACGGACATTTCGGCGAGGGTTTCTTCGACCCATCGGGCGGCCTCTGGGTCGAGCGTCGCTGGAAGTACCTGCGCACGGGTCGTGACACTCGTCAATAGGACGTGGGTGGCAACGGTCGCCACCACCACCACAAGAAAGACCCCGAAGCTACGCACGTCGCTAATCCTACCCTTGTCTTGACCCGGCATCAGACGCCTAGCTCGTGGGGAGAGCGTCCGAGGCGACTAAACCCCTTGAGGCTGGGATCGTCACGTTTAGACAAGTTCTTGGTCGAGGAGATGTGGGTGGCCATCCGGGGCGGTGTCAATGACTGGCGTGGGGGCCTGACTATAATCCCTCCGATGAGTCATGCTGAACATCGTCAGGCGGCACCGCGGGTCATCCGGTGCTCGGTCGTCACGATTAGCGACACCCGAACGGACGAGACCGACACGGGCGGACGGGCCATCGTCGACTTGCTCACGGAAAATGGTCACGACGTGCTCGGGAAATCGATTGTGCCCGACGACCCGGGGCAGGTGCAGCGCACAGTGGAGGCCCTGCTGTCGGACCAGAATGTTCAGGCAATCATTACAACCGGCGGGACGGGGATCAGCTCTCGCGACCAGACATACGAAGCGATCAACGGGCTGCTCGACAAACGGATCGACGGTTTTGGTGAGCTGTTTCGCGCGTTGAGCTACGAAGAAGTTGGGACGGCGGCCATGTTGAGTCGAGCGCTGGCGGGCACTGCGCGCGGACGTATTGTGATTTCGGTACCGGGCTCTCGGAACGCGGTCAAGTTGGCGATGACAAAACTGGTGCTGCCTGAGCTGGGTCACCTCGTGCGGGAGGCATCACGGTGACCAGGGGCGATGAAGAAACACGACGAGAGAGCCTGCCTCGGCGCGAGAAGAAGATGAGACCGATTCGGGCCACCCTCCCCCTCGAAGATGCGCTCACGATGGCGCTCGATGCCGTAACTCCGCTTGACCGGATCAGCCAGGTTCCACTCGCCGACGCCAACGGACGCGTCTTGGCGTCAGCGGTGATCGCGACAGCCGACGTGCCGCCCTTCAACCGTGCGGCGATGGACGGATACGCTGTCATTGCCGAAGACACATTTGGCGCCAGTCGGCACGACCCGCGCACGCTGCGGTCGGTGGAAACCGTGCATACCGGCAACGTCCCGAGCCGAACGCTTACCCGTGGCGACTGCACGCAGATCGCAACCGGCGCGCCGATGCCCGACGGTGCCAACGCGGTCGTCATGGTGGAGGAAACGGATCGGACGGCGGACGAGAGCGTCCAAGTCTTTACGCCGGTCTACCCAAAGCAGCATGTCGGTCGACAGGGCGCCGACATACGGTTGGGACAAACCGTGCTCGAGTCTGCCACACTCCTCACGCCAAGCCAGGTCGGGGCGGTTGCGGCGGTCGGGTTGGACACCGTCGACGTTTTTGATCGTCCGTCGGTAGCGATCCTCTCCACCGGGAACGAGATCATCGACCCGGGCCAGCCTCTCGCGGCCGGCCAAATCTACGACATCAACCGTTTTACCCTGGGCGCAGTAATCGGTGAGCACGGAGGCGTGGCTCAGAACTATCCAACGGTCGTCGATACGATCGAGTCACTGGAGGCCGCGGTGGACGCGGCGCTGGCCTGTGACCTCCTCGTGTTCTCGGGCGGTAGTTCTGTCGGCGAACGAGACCTCACGTTGGATGTGCTCCAGCGAAAGGGCGAGGTCTTATTCCACGGCATCGCCGTCAAACCAGGAAAGCCGACGGTGTTTGGTCGGATCGGGACAACCCCGGTTCTGGGGATGCCGGGCTATCCAACATCGTGTCTGTCGAACGCGTATATGCTGCTGGTCCCTCTCTTGAGAAAAATGGGCCGTCTCCCCCCTCACCGAGTACACACGGTCTCGATCCCGGCCGCGCAGCGTTTTGTTTCAACGACCGGTCGCCACCAGTTCTATACCGTGCGGGTGGAGGACGGCATGGCCGTCGGCGCCTTCAAGGCGTCGGGCGACATCACAAGTATGTCGCAGGCGGATGGCTATATCGAGATTACCGCCCAAACAGATATCGTCGAAAAAGGAGAAATGGTGGAGGTCAAGCTCTTCTAGCGGCTCTTCAAGCGCCACTAGCCGCCTTTGCCGGCGGTGGACTCGCGGGCCACCGCTTCTCGGCTTCCGCAAACCACTCCAACTCGAGCTCATCCGCGGTTGCAAGGTCAAAGAATGGCGCGGTTGGCGTATAGCGCCCCCGGAACTCGGTGTGGCAGCGATAGCAGACGGTGAGGTCCTTGAGTCGACCGTAGACAAAAAGATCGATCAGAGCCGCGACGCCCAGCACGCAGTATGCGATCAGATCGAGTCCATACCAGTAGAAACCCGCACTGATAAGGGCGCCAATGATGACGACCGTCAACCCGAGCTTGGGATCGAAATCTTTTCGGAGATAGAAGTCCTTCCCCTCACAGAGCGGGCAGGCATCGACCGTGCGATCGGCTTGCACACCGGCCGTCACCGCAAGAGGAATCGTGGCGCGACACCCACCGCACGTCACAACTTCGGGGCTCGCCACGGCCTCGCTGGCACCCGGTTCCGTGATGGCCAATGGCAGCCGCTCTCCGCAATTTGGGCATTTCAAGGTCACGTGCACGCGGTGCCTCTCTCTCTTACCGGCACGTGCTCATAGCGGCACCCGGGTCACAACCAAGAGATACTTCGCGAGAACCTCTCCGACGACAACGGTGAAAAAGTCGACGTAGAGAATCCCAGTCGCCGACTGAGTCGATCGAATCTTGGCGGTTTCCCAGGTGAGGTAGGACAACAGCGCGGGAGACGCCAAACCAAACAACAACCGCTGCCACAGAAACACTCCGTCCACCGAAAACGCGTATCGCTCGTATCCGGCACCCGATGGCGCCTGCCATGTCGTGAACGCCACCCACAGCACTACGGCGACCACCAATGTTCGTAGCGCCACGGACCCGATGTGAAACTTGACGACCCACTGGAGCAACTTCACGTCCATCGACGGTAAGACGAGATACCAGTGCCCCAGAATCATCGCCGTACACGCTCCTCCGAGCAGCGCCGCCGAGGCCAGAAAGCTAGCGACCGTGAGTAGCGGCGACGGGGCGGCGGGCCCGCCGGCCGAGAGCGCGAGCCCCTGGATGACCATCGCCACCACGCCGCCGCCGATGGTCGTCCAGAGCAGGACCGGCCGCAACGCAGCCAAGCCACGACCAATCGACGCCCAATACACCAGGAGCGCCGCGGTCGCAACGAGCAGCGGCACGCGGTTCACCGACGCCAGGACCGGATCCGCGTCCGATTCGGGTCGAAACGCGAGTGCGATCAGGAGGAGCGTCGCCGCCAGCCCGGCATTGAACCGAAAAAACTTGGCGCCAGCGTCCTTCCCGACCAGCACCAGTGACGCAGCGATACCGATACCGAGGTGCGTCAGGAAGAGAAAAAGAACAGAAGCCACCGGGACGCTACCCGAGCCGCTTGTTCACCTCGTCCCAGTTGATCACGTTGAACCACGCAGCGATATAGTCGGGCCGACGATTCTGGTAGCTGAGGTAGTAGGCATGCTCCCAGACGTCGACGCCCAGGATGGGCCTCTTGCCTTCCATGACGGGCGTGTCTTGATTCGGAGTGCTGGTCACCTCGAGTGTCGTGCCGGCATCGACGATCCAGGCCCAGCCGCTGCCAAACCGAGTGGCGCCCGCGTTCGCGATTTGCTCCTTGCACGCGGACCACGACCCAAACGCAGAGTTTATGGCGGCGGCCACCGGGCCCGTCGGGTCGCCGCCGCCACCGGGACCCATCACCTGCCAAAACAGCGTGTGGTTGGCGTGTCCGCCCCCGTTGTTGCGGACGGCCCCGCGAATGCCCTCCGGCACCGATGCCAGGTCCGCGATGAGATCGTCGATGCTCTTCGCCGCAAGGTCGGGGTGCCCCTCCAGAGCGCCGTTGAGTTTTGCGACATAGGCCGCATGGTGCTTGTCATGATGGATCCGCATCGTTTGCTCGTCGATGTGCGGCTCCAACGCGTTGTAGTCATACGGCAGTGGGGGCAGCTCATGGGCCATGGGACAGATCTCCTTCTTAGGTCGACGTCCAGCGTCCAGTTGTCGGGCTTGTAAAACGTGTTCGCAGTATACCGAGTGGTCTCACGGTGCCGACGCGACGACGTTGTAGAACGTATCGCGTTCGACGGGCTCTCGCCCGGCCTCCCGTATCAGACCGCCAATCTCATCCGGCGTCATCGCCTCTGGGGTTTTGGCGCCCGCCATATGGTAGATACGTTCTTCCTGCACGGTACCGTCGAGGTCATCCACTCCAAACCAGAGCGCGGTCTGGGCAACATCGAGACCAGTCGCTATCCAAAACGCTTTCACGTGCGGCACGTTGTCAAGCATCAGGCGGGCCACGGCGTGGACGCGTAGCGAATCGGTAGCAGTCGGGGCGGGCAGCTTTCTCATCTGGTTGTTCTCCGGATGAAACGCCAGCGGAATAAACGCCTGAAAGCCACCGGTCTCGTCCTGTACTGCGCGCACTTGAATCATGTGATCGACCCGTTCGCGGGCCGTCTCGATGTGGCCAAAGAGCATCGTGACGTTTGACTTCATGCCAAGGCGGTGGGCGGTCTTGTGAATCTCGAGCCATCGCTCGGTGCCGCACTTGTCGTGACAGATCTTTTGACGCACCCGGTCCGAAAAGACCTCTGCCCCCCCGCCAGGCAGAGAATCCAGACCGGCGTCCATCAGCTCTCTGAGCACACCCTCGTCAGACTTGTTGTAGAGATCCGCAAAAAAAGCGATCTCAACGGCGGTGAAGCACTTGAGCTGAATGTTGGGTTTAATCTCTTTGAAGCCCCGCAGCAGCCGCAGGTAATAGTCGAACGGGAGGTCGGGGTGCAACCCATTGACAACATGTATCTCTGTGAGGGCCTGGTCCGCGCGCTCCCGCAGTTTGTTCCACGCCTGCTCGAGAGACATCGTATAGGCGCCCGTGTCTCCGGGCTGCAAGCGTGCAAACGAACAGAACAGACAGCTCGCAACACAGACATTCGTCGCTTCGAGCCGAATGTTGTGGTTGAAGAACGTATGGTGACCGTGCCGCTTTTCACGCTCACGGTTGGCCAGCCACCCTACGGCCAATAGGTCGGGACAAGCAAAAAGACGCTCACCGTCTTCGAGGGTAAGGCGTTCCTCTCGCTCGAGCTTCGCCGCAATCTCTTGCAGTCCGTGTACGGTGAGCCGATCCTGAATGGTCAACGCGTTTGGGTGAGGGGAAGCGCTCGACGGGTGAGTTCGACCCGACCGAGCATGCTCTGAACACAGCATTTTATTCGATCGCTATCCATGCAATCAACTGCGGGCGGGACTCACCACGGCCTTGGCGGACAGGTGTCTCTCCAAGGGAATCTCTCGATTCCGCTATACTTCCAGGCTCACAAGGACGCTTTCTGGTGAGGTTTGGGGAAGTGGGTGAAAATCCCACACGGTCCCGCCACTGTAAGCGGGGAGTGAAGCGGCCGCGGGTGCTTTGGCACCGTTCACTGCGTTTCGGCGTCTCGCGACAACGAACGTGGGAAGGCTTGACCGCCTCACCAAGACCCGCAAGTCAGGAGACCAGCTCGCCAGGCGTCCCTTCCCTGTTTCGCCGAGTGACCGGCGGAAGGTTCGGCGCGTGGTACGCCGAAGGAGGCTCATTGTCTGTCCGCGGTCCCCGGATCGTCCGGTCCAGATCGTGGCTCGCCCACCTCATTCTCGTGTGTGGCCGAACTGTCGGCCGAGGACCGTGCGTTGCTCCGCGTTGAGGGCGTCTGGTTCCGATACGAGAACGACGATGAGGTCCTCCGGGACGTCTCTCTGACAATACCTCGCGGCGGGTTGGTCGGTGTGATCGGCCCGAATGGCTCGGGCAAGTCGACACTGCTTCGGCTCCTTGGCGGACTGAGCACACCATCCCGCGGGTATCTCACCCTCGACGATGACGATCTGACATCGCTCTCCCGTCGCACCCTAGCGTGCCGGGTCGCGATGGTCCCCCAGGAAACGCAGCTCGCCTTCGAGTATTCGGTGTTGGAAATCGTCATGATGGGACGGTATCCACACCTTGGTGCCTTCTCGATAGAAGGACCAGACGACTATCGGATCGTGACCCGAGCTCTGGAATCGACCGGAACGGCCCATCTCTCCGCTCGCCTGTTCACAACCCTCAGTGGAGGCGAGAAACAACGCGTCGTCATCGCGAGCGCGCTGACGCAGCTCCACGGACCCCGTCACACTGGCACGCAGCTGCTGCTGCTCGACGAGCCGACCGCCTCCCTAGACTTGGGCTTTCAGCTCGAAATCACCGAGCTCGTGCGGACGCTCAATGCCCAGGGAATCACGGTGATCGTATCGACACACGATCTGAATCTGGCAAGCAGTCTGTGCCATGAGCTGGTGTTGCTCCGTGAGGGTCGGGTTCTCGCGGCCGGCGCGACGACAGATCTCTTGACGCGAAACAACGTGCGCGCGCTCTATGGAGTCGAGGCGCAAATGACGCGTAATGCGGCGACGGGACACACGCTGGTGGTGCCCATTGCCCGCACCCAACCAGGACAGGGTCTTTGAGCGTTCGACGCCGGTTTTTCGTGACCCAGGCCCTGTTCGGCGGCGGCACGCTCCTCGTCTGTTGCCTCGCGCCACTGATCGGGCCAACCACAATCAGCCTCACGCGGGTCTTTGACACCGCAATCCCTTTTGCCGAAAACGTCGACGCGCAGATCTTCTTCATTGCGCGTCTGCCTCGTATGTTGGCGGGCGCCTTGGTGGGAGCCACGCTGGCGTCGGCTGGAGTCGTGCTCCAAGCGTTACTCCGCAACCCGCTGGCCACGCCGTTTACGCTGGGCGTTTCGGCCGGGGCATCCCTCGGCGCGATGATCGTAATCATCTTCGGCGTGCGGCTGTCTTTTCTGGGCGTCCCCGCCACGCCCCTTGCCAGCTTCGCGGGGTCGCTAGTGGCGGTCGGCCTGGTCTACTCCCTGGCCCGCGCCCGAGGACGCGGATTGTCGACAAATGTGCTGCTGCTCGCCGGAGTCACCCTGAACTCCCTGTTCTCGGCAACCATTCTGTTTGTTCAGTATCTCGCCGACTTCTCGGAGAGCTTTCGTGCCATTCGGTGGGTGATGGGAAACCTCGACGTCAGCAGTTACGACCCCATCCTCTCCGCGCTGCCGATGGTGGGATTGGCTTTCGTTGCTTTCGCCACGCTGCCGCGCACGCTCAATCTGTTGGCGCTGGGCACGGACCACGCGGCGACGCGGGGTGTCAATGTGCTGGCGGCCCAGCGGCTGGCGTTTGTCAGCGCCTCACTTGCGACGGGAGCGGCGGTCTCGGTCGGTGGCCCCATCGGCTTTATCGGAATCATCGTGCCTCATATCGTGAGGTTGCTGGTCGGAGCCGACCATCGCGTCGTGCTACCGGCCTCGGCCATGCTAGGGGCAGCATTCTTGGTGACGTGCGACGTCGGCGCCCGGACGTTGATGTCACCCGTAGAGCTGCCGGTGGGAGTGATCACCGCCCTCTTGGGAGGACCGTTCTTCTTATGGCTACTCATTCGACATTCGTGAACACTGACTGGCTGGCGTCACACCGCAGTCCGGCGACCGCCAGCCGGCAGCGCGGTCGACGGTCGCCTTCGGCGACTGCGGCAGTAGCGCTGGTGGTCTGGAGCATTCTGCTGGGCTGGACGCATCCGACGCGCGGGGGCCAGTTAGCGCCCCCTCCCCAGCGGATCGTCACGGTCATTCCGGCGGTCACTGAAATCCTTTTCGCAGTCGGGGCGGATGCACAGATTGTGGGAATCGGGAGCTTTGACGAGCTTCCGGCCGGCGCGGCAGAAATCGCTCGGGTCGGGGGGCTGCTTGACCCAGACATGGAGCAAATTCTCGCGCTTCGACCCGATCTCGTTGTCTTGTACGAGAGTCAAACCGAACAGGCAGAACAACTGCAGCGAGCGGGTATCCCGCTAATGTCCTACTCGCACGCAGGACTCGCCGATATCGTCACGACGATTCGTAGCCTGGGTGAGCGCACCGGTCACCTCACCCAGGCGACCAGCGTCGCTACTCGGCTCACGCAGAGACTCGACGCGGTCCGCGCGCGGGTCAGAGGGCGACCACGACCGCGCACCCTCCTCGTCTTTTCACGAGAGCCGCTGAGTCTTCGCAACACCTACGCGAGCGGTGGTATCGGGTTTCTCCACGATATGTTGGATGTCGCCGGTGGCGACAACGTGTTTGCCGACATCGCCGACGAGCGGGTAGCGCAACTCAGTGCAGAAGCGATACTCACCGCGGCGCCCACAGTCATCCTCGAAATCCGCAACGATGGCGGGTTCGGTGTGGACATCGCCGAACAGGAACGCGCCGTGTGGCGAAGCTTGCCGGCCGTGCCAGCCGTGGTCCGCGATGAGATTCACTTTCTCGCTGGCAGTGAGTTTGTCGTACCGGGCCCCCGTGTCGTCGACGCCATTGAGCAGATCGCAAGACTGCTCCATCCAGACGCATTCTGAGCGCCTGGGCGCACGCGGGTGGCGGGTCTCACTTCTTCGGCGGCATGGAGTCGGCGGCGTAGCCAGGGCACCGCCGCTGAGGGAGGACAGGGTATCTTGGATACGCCGGATCGGTCACCGACCGTTCACACAACACAAACTTCGTGTTCGCGCCTTGAACAACGCGAGCGTATCCACAACTCGTGCACAGCCCCGCGTCCCTTGTCGGACTCACAAGGAGGGCGCGAGTGATCCCAAGGGGGCTCGAGGATCACCGGACACCATCGGGTGCTTCATGCGTCGTCGTCCTCTGGTTCGGCGTAGGGCCGAGCCACCTGTTTGACCACAATGGTGAGACCAAACAGGGTAATCAGCACCGACGCCGTCAGACCCATATACGCGCCGATGGCCATGGCCGGCGCGGAAACGTCGGCCGCCGGAGTCCCCGAGACGATCGCTCGAGCTTGGGTTCGCGCCCAGAGCTGCTCGGCAGCCGACCGCTCTAAGAACTGCTCGCCCAGCATCAAGATGGAAAACGCGGCTAACCCGACCAGGAGCAATGGGTGACGAGAATTACGCCGCGTCACGATACTGGCGGTAGCCAACACACACGCCAACCCGCCGAGGCCAAGCACCCAGAATCCGGCGACACTCGGGATACCGCCCAGGGCCTCCTCGCCCGCAGTCGTCGTCAGCGTCGTCCATGGCAGAAAGGCACTCGCCGTGAGGGCCAGCCCGCAGACGAGCGGAAGATAGTAGGCGCGCATCCCATCGGACGCGACCCGGCGCGCGCCATCGGCTAGAAGCACGCCAAGGAGTCTATCGCACAGCGTCCTCACTCAATGGACGGAGGCGGGTCCATCGAGCTTCGACTGGGAATGGACCGGCGTCGGACTGGGATTCGACCCGGTAGCGGCGGCAGGGCCCGCGGGTCGAGATTCTCGAGCCGTTCAAGAATGTCCGACGCCCAGCTAAATATGTCACGTCCGGCTACGATACGACGCATCGCGCGCATCCGATGACGGCGCTCGTCTTCGGGCATGTCGATCGCCCGCTCCAACGCATCAGTAAATCCTTCGACATCGTAGGGGTTGATCACGACGGCATCGTGGAGCTCCTGTGCCGCGCCGGCCATTTCGCTGAGCACGAGCACGCCGTCAAGATCATCACGGGCGGCGACGAACTCTTTCGCAACCAGGTTCATCCCGTCATGGAGAGAACTCACGATACAGAAGTTCGCAAGACGAAAAAGCGCCACGAGCCGACGCTGCTTGAGAGCGGACTTGCGATACCGTATGGGCCCACCCGCAGCGCCGTGTCGACGGTTTATCGAGTCGACAACCTGGTCGATCTCTTCCTCAAAGGCGATATAGCTATCGATCGACGACCGCGACGGCACGCCAATTTGGACAAAGGTCAATTTGCCGACCAGATCGGGTCGACGGGTCAATAGTCGATCCAGCGCCTCGAGCCGCTCGGGAATGCCCTTGGTATAGTCCAGCCGGTCGACACCGACGCCGACGATCGGTGTGTCGATTCTGAACTCTGAGCGCAAGCGTCTCATGTCCACGTGCAATGCGGCGTCGCGGGTCACGGTCTGGATGCGGTCGTAGTCGACCCCGATCGGCGCAGCTTTGACCGCGGTCAGGTGCCGCTCATGCCGGACTGTGTTGCGAGTGACATCGGCACCAAGGTCGTCGCGGGCAGCAGCGATGAAATTGCGCCGGTCCCGGTCCAACTGAAACGCCAGCAGATCGTTGGCGAGAAGCCCCGCGAGGATCTCGCGACGCCACGGGCAGATCCGCAGCCGGTCCGGATTCGGCCACGGGATATGCCAAAAAAACGCCGTTTTCACCTCGGGTCGTCGCCGACGAACCTCGGATGCCACGAGCGCAAGGTGGTAGTCCTGGATAAACACCGGCGCGTCCAGCGCGGGCAGCTCTTCCTCGATCGCCGCCGCAAAACGCTCATTGACCAGGCGATAGGCTTTCCAGTCGTCCCTGCGAAATATGGGCCGCACGTGGGCCTCGTGACACAACGGCCACAGCCCTTCATTGGCGAAACCTTCGTAGTAGCGCTCGGCCTCTTCGTCGGTCAGCCAAATGCGGCGAAGCGCATATGTTGGGTCGTCGGGCGGAACCGACACTCGATCGTAGGAATCGACGACCGCCCGGTCGGCATCTCCGGAACCATGCGCAATCCACACGCCACCGCGGTCGTGCATCAACGCATCGAGCGCCACGGCGACACCACCGGTCGTCGGCGACCACTCGATGCGTCCGTCCGAACGTCGCGCGTGCTGATACGGCTCACGGTTTGACACGACGACGAGCGGACCGCCGTGGTGTCTCTGGACGGGCGCCAGACCGACGGCTCGCGAATCGCTCGCCATAGTCGTCAAGATTGAAGAGGCGAAGCGGTTCGAGGTCGGCGCACCCACAGTCGGTAGTGAACGTCGTCCGCGGCACCGAGACCGGTGACACGTCCGGCCGACAAAGCGAGCCAAGGGAAAATAGTGGGCATAGGTGACCGAGGAGTAACGCTGTCGGCCGGGGTGCAGCGGCGGTCGAATGCCGCGCGACGCTCACCACGGGCTGTCGGGCGCTAAACGTTGAAAGACAGCCCGCAACCGCATTCGCTACTTGCGTTGGGATTCCGGAAAATCAACGACTGCCCGAGCATGTTCGGATCACAATCCAGCACTGTTCCGTCGAGAAATTTGAAGCTCTTCGGGTCGACAAAAATTCGAGTTCCCTGGGAGCTTTCAAACACTTCGTCATCCGGTTTCGGAGCGTCTTCCCACCGAAACACATAGCTCATGCCGTTGCAGCCACCGGCTTTGACGCCGACGCGAAGCCCACCGTCAGCTACACCCTCTGCGATCATCGCGTCGCGGATCCGTTTCGCCGCAGGCTGGGTGACTTCGATCATGCCTCAGTGTATCCGATCAACAACCTGCCACGGGTTGAGAGCCGGGTCTCGACCCGTCCCCTGGCGCGCCAAAATGGGACAGTGACTCTTCAATGTCTGCCTGGTGACATCTCTCGGAGCCGGGTCACCAGACTGCTCACCTTCTCGACCACGACGTCCACCTCGGATGGTGTATTCCATCGCCCGAGACCAAGGCGAAGCGATGCCCGCGCCAGCTCATTGGACAGTCCCATCGCGATGAGCACATGCGACGGCTCAGGACTCACCGAGGTACACGCCGCGCCAGAGGAGACGGCGACGTTGTCCAGGCCCAGGAGCAGAGTTTCGCCCTCGACGCCGTGAAAACCGATATTGAGATTGTGTGGCAGCCAGTGCTCCATCGTCCCGTTCACCTGAAGATCGGACAAGCGGTCGGAAAGACCCGCGTGCAACCGATCTCGGAGTGCGCCAAGACGAGTGGCGTCGGCCGCACGCTCCTCAACAGAGAGTACTGCGGCTCGACCAAACCCCACGATCGCCGGCACGTTGAGCGTCCCCGACCGGAGACCACGCTCGTGTCCACCGCCCTCGACTAGCGGTTGGAGATCGATACGCGGTCGCCGGCGCCGAACATACAACGCCCCGATGCCCTTTGGGCCTGTAGATCTTGTGCGCGCTCAGAGATACCAGGTCGACCCCGAGCGCGCGCGCCGAGAACGGAACCTTTCCCACGGCCTGCGTCGCATCCGTGTGGAACAGCACGCCGTGCTCGCGGGCCAGGCCGACAAGCTGGGAGATCGGCTGCACGACACCGGTCTCGTTGTTGGCGATCATGACACTGAGGAGCACGGTCTCCTCAACGAGCGCCGCCGCGATGTCATCCACCGCGACCCGTCCGTCCGACCGAGGTGACACATAGTCCACCGCGATACCGGAACGTTCGAGACGACCACAGGGGTCGAGGATGGCGTGGTGTTCGGTGCTGACGGTCACCACATGTCGTCGTGTGATGATCCATGTAGATGAGGAGATCCACCCACCGGTAGACTCCAACGCTACTGTCTGTGGTCTGTCACGGCCCGCGGCTGGCCGGGAGAACGCTTACGAGCCGGTCACTGTCTCGGCGGGAATGGTACCGACCTGATGGCGATTCAAGGAGACAGGGGAAGAGCCTGGTGCGTCCTGCGCCAACTCTTGCAGCGTGAACGCATCGAGCGTCGCCGCGATGCGGTTCTTGAGCTGCCAGAGCGGGTCACGGATGTTGCACTTCGCGTATTGCTCGCAGCTCTCGTCCTCATCGGAGCAGGCCGTGACCAAGATGGGTCCGTCGATGGCCTGAATCACCTCACCGACAGAGATCTGATTGGCCGGGCGCGATAGCTGATAACCGCCATTGGTGCCATGGCGTGACACCAAAAGGTCACGTTTTGAGAGACGCTGCAGGACTTTAGCCATGAGTTCCAGCGGAACGTCATATCGCCCGGCGATCTCACGGGCGCTACACGACGCATCGGGTGCGCACGACGCCAGATCCGTGAGCGCGATCAAGGCGTAGTCGGCTTTTTTTGACAGTCGCAACATCGCTCCCCCAACTATACCGCGACCCGACGGCGGCTGTTACAGTCCACTTCGTGGTCTGTCCCGCAAGTGACTTGCCGCTTGGCAGCGCGAACCATCCGCTTGCCAGTGTTGCGCCTCGCTCATCTATACCCAACAAACTCCGTCGTCACGCCTGGCCGGCGCGGCGTCGCGGCCCAGACCGATACTGAACGTTTCTCTGCGACAGTCCACTAGTATTTCGGCAACGAGGGGTCGATTTTGTCGATCCAAGCCAGGATACCGCCCCGAAGATTCTTGGCGTTCGAAAAACCCGCCTCGTGTAACAGCTTGACTGCCTTGGCGCTGCGCACCCCCGACTTGCAATGGACGATCATCTCGCTCCGGCCTTCCAACTCAGCAAGCCGAGACGGCAAGGCGCTAAGGGGAATGAGGATGGACTCGGGAATGCGGCAGATTTGAAACTCGGCCGGCTCCCGCACGTCAAGCACAAAGACGCCATCCTTTTTGTCTAGCCGAGCCTTGAGCTCCTCGACAGTCGCGTCGGCGGTTGATTGACTCGCCTCTTCCTTGCTCGCCGCCGCGACGGGCGTGATCCCGCAGAACTGGTCGTAGTCAATCAACTCAGTGACGGTCGGGTTGTCGCCGCACACGGGACACTCGGGGTCCCGGCGAAGCTTGAGTTCCCTGAACTTCATCCGCAACGCGTCGTACAGCATGAACCGGTTGATAAGCGGCTCTCCGACCCCGATGATCAGTTTGACGGCCTCGGTCGCCTGAATGGTGCCGATCACACCGGGAAGAATTCCCAACACGCCGCCCTCCGCACAGCTGGGGACCAGACCTGGCGGGGGCGGTTCGGGGTAGAGGCAGCGATAACAGGGCCCGCCTTTGGTGGCAAAAACAGAAGCCTGGCCTTCAAACTGCGAAATGCTGCCGTAGACATTCGGGATCCCGAGGAGGACGCACGCGTCATTCACGAGATACCGGGTCGGGAAATTGTCGGTCCCGTCGACGACGATGTCATAGCCCTTCAAGACGTCGAATGCGTTGTCGGATGAGAGTGCAAGACTATGGGCCTCGACGGTGATCTCCGGGTTGATGGCCAGCATTCGGTCGCGTGCCGAATCGAGCTTTGGCCGCCCGACATCGGGCGTGCCGTGGATCACCTGTCGCTGAAGATTGCTGTAGTCGACCACGTCGAAGTCGACGAGGCCAATCCGCCCCACCCCTGCCGCCGCGAGATACATGGCGACCGGCGAACCTAGTCCACCGGCGCCGATGCACAGCACCCGCGCCGCCTTGAGCTTGAGCTGTCCATCCATACCCACGTCGGGCATGATGAGGTGCCGACTATATCGTTCGACCTCGAGGTTGCTCAGTGTCACGGCATTGGCTCCGCGGTCACGCCACCCGCTACCGACGGCACAATGCTGATGGTGTCGCCGTCGGCAACCGGCGTGTCCTCTTTCTGCAGATACCGAATGTCGTCGTCGTTCAGATACACATTCACGAAGTGTCGCAAACGTCCGTCTTCGTTATACAAATGCTTTCTTAGCTCGCCGTAGCGAGACGTCAAGTCACCCAAGATCTCGCCGACTGTGGCCCCGGTCGCCTCGACGACATCCTGCTTGTCGACGTAAACCCGCAGCGGGGTCGGTATCATTATGTTGTTGGCCATCTCATGCGATCCTCGGTTCCTCTCGCCGCAGCTCCCTGCGACCCTCCTACGTGATGCTGATTCGTTCCTCGTCAAACGAAGACCGGTCCTCCCGCAGACGCCAGGAAGTCATTGCCTGGGGCTCACCGTGTGCGACCGCGACGATCACGTACGCAAATACCGGCCACGCGTGATCTAGATCATACTGGGATGGCCGGGCTGGATGATCGGGATGAGAGTGGTAAAACCCCAGCAGCCGGTATCCGAGCTCGGTCGCTCGTCTCTCGGCCTCTCGATAATCTCCCGGCCTCACCAAAAACCGACGCCGCCGGCCTTCCTCTGTCTTGTTCGGCAGAGGGAAGACGTCGACGATCACGTCGTCGGTGCCCACCAGCGCCCCACAACACTCATGGGGATACGTCTCGCGCGCGTGGTCCCGAATCGCGGCGTCAACCTTGGAGTTTGAAACCAGCACTCGTTCATCGGTCATGGCGTAGCATCGGGCCGCGCGCGGAGAAAGCCATCAGCTTGGGGCCACATCACACTGACCGGTCGCTGGTGTTCGACGCTGTCACCCGGCGGCAACTCACTCCCACTCAAGATGCCGCTCGCACTGAGACCGGCCACTCAAAGCGAGACCAGCCACTCAATGAGTGAGGCGGCCCATGGTCGGTCGCGACGATGTTCGCGGGCCCCATCCGATGCGTGGTCCAGTCGACGACGTGCTGTCCTGGTCCGAAGCCATGATCGTAGCATTGTGTGTACCAGGGCGGATACGGCGCCCTCGCAGGACCCAACCCACCAGGTTCCTCGAACCGTTCGAGAGCGTTTCACGGCGGGTTCGATTGGGTACGCTTAGCGACACGCAACCTCAATTATGAACGTCTTAGAACTCGTCATCCTGGTGTGTGCGGTCGGTTTGGGGCTGGCGGCCGGCTGGGGCGGGCCCAAACCGAGCGAACCCATGCCGAACAGGGCGCTCGCTTGGCGTCGGAGGCAGCGGCCGCTCGCGCATCCCTGCACGCGGAACGTACCGCGGCGGTCGAACGGGAGGCCCGGCTCGAGCAGACCGACGAACGCCTACGGGCAACCTTCGCCGCGCTTTCGGCGGACGCCCTGCGGACGAACAACCAGTCATTTCTGGAGTTGGTGCGGTCGTCGCTGGCCCACTACCAGAAACAGGCCAGCACGGATCTCGAGCAGGCGCTCCGCACGCCCAACGTGCACGGCGGTTGGGGAAAGGTACAACTGCGACGAGTCGTCGAGATGGCGGGGATGGTCAATCACTGCCATTTTGTGGAAAAAAGGGCGGCAGAAAACGATGAGGGCCGGGTGATTCCCGACCTCATCGTCAAGCTCCCTGGGGGAGCGAAACATTGTGGTTGACACCAAAGTGCCCTACATCGCATATCGCGAGGCGGTCGAGGCCCGCGATGACAGCGTCCGCGAGCAAAAACTGCGGGACCACGCGCGCCAACTTCGCGTCCATATCACTCAGCTCAGCAGCAAGCGTTATTGGGGTCAGTTTCATCCGGCGCCAGAGTTCGTGTTTATGTTTCTGCCGGGCGAAGGATATTTCAGCGCCGCACTGCAACATGACCCAGGCTTGATCGAGTTCGGCGTCGACAAGCGAGTCATTCCGGCGAGTCCGCTGACGCTCATCGCCTCACTGCGAGCCGTGGCGTATGGATGGCAGCAGGAGACAGCCACCGAAAACGCACAGCGCGTCGGCGACCTCGGTCGTGAGCTCTACGACCGGATTCGAGTACTGGGCGGGCATTTCGACGAGCTGGCAAAGGGCCTGACCCGCGCCGTCAATGCCTACAACAGCAGCGTGGGCGCGATGGAATCACGGGTGCTCGTGACCGCGCGCCGGTTCAAGGAACTTGGCGTCGCCGCGAATGAGCCGATCCCTGAGCTGTCAGCCGTCGACCATACGCCCCGGGCACTCCAGGCTCCCGAGCACGCGGACCTCTTTGGCGACCTAATAGAGGACGAGCACCACGACGAACCATACGACGGTCAGCCAGCGGCCGACTCGACCAAGGACCGGCCGTGAACCTGGCGTTTGTCGGCTTTGGATCCGTCCCCCGGCGATTCCTGCGACTTCTCCAGACGCGGGCATCCACCTTCGCCACCATCGTGGACTTCTCGTGGCAAGTGGTCGGTATCGCGACGGCACGGCACGGCATGGCGGTTGACCCGCGCGGCATCGACGTGGGGCGGGCCTTCGAGATCGGGGAACGACACGGAAACTTTGGCGCACTTGATGCTACGAGCGCGCTGGATGCGATCGGGGCCGTTGATGCGATGAGTGACGCTGATGCCCCGCAGGCGGTGGATAGCCCCGATCGCCCGGATCGCATGGAGGCGCCAGGCACGACGGACGCGTTGGCTCGCGATGACGGGTCAGGCAGCCCCAGATTCGCCATCGCACCGGCGACAACGCGAGACTTCTTGAATGTAGTGACCCGTCTCTCCTCGGACCATCTCGTGGTCGTCGAAAACACACCGCTCGGATTGGACGGGGGGCAACCCGGTGTCGATCACGTCAGACACGCGCTGTCGGCCGGCGCGTCGGTCATCACCGCGAACAAAGGTCCCGCCGCGTTCGCCTTTTCGGAGCTCGACGATCTCGCACGGCGTAGGGGTGGCATATTCCTGGGCGAGGGCGCAGCGCTCGACGGACTCCCAGTGTTCAGCCTCATCAGAAACACGCTTCCGGGGATCCAGGTGCGGGGTTTTCGCGGCGTCGTGAACACGACGACCAATTATGCGCTGAGCCGGATGGAAACCGGTCAGCATCTCGACGACGCGGTGCGAGAAATGAAGGAAGCCGGGATTACCGAAGCCGACCCGTCGCACGACATCGACGGCTGGGACGCCGCCGCCAAAACCGCCGTGCTCGCGAATACTTTGATGAAAGGCGAGATCACGCCCCACGACGTGGCGCGAGAGAGCCTCCGGGCGCTTCAGGTCGATGACGTGCAGCAGGCCTATCAGAACGGCACGCGCATCAAGGTCATCGCCAGCGCCGAATGGAGAAACGGACGGCTCGTGGCGTCGGCGCGGCCGACCACGCTCCAACTCAGCGACCGCCTGGCAACCCTTGACGGCACCGCGAAGGGTCTCGAACTCGAGACTGACCTTCTCGGCCGGGTCTTGCTCAGCAAGGAAGCGTCCGGAGTCGAGCACACGGCCTACGCGCTATTCTGTGACTTCCTCGAAATCGCGCGACGGAGGAACTCCCTGTGACTTCGGAAATATTGCTCGACACTGGAGCGGGTTCTGGCGTCGTCGAGATTACTCGACAGTAGACCACGTAGAATTTAGAGGACATATGACCACCGATTCCGATGCACCCCTCAGCGGCCTGACCGTCCTTGACTTGACCCGTGTCCTCTCCGGTCCGTATTGCACGATGATGCTCGCGGACATGGGGGCCCGCGTGATCAAAATAGAACAACCTGGGAAGGGCGACGACACCCGCGGGTGGGGTCCCCCGTTCCAGAACGGCGAGAGCTCATACTTTATGAGCATCAACCGCAACAAAGAGAGCCTGACCCTCAATCTCAAGCACCCCGACGGGCAGCGTGTGCTCGAGGGACTCCTGGACAAGGCCGACGTGCTGGTCGAAAACTTCCGCCCCGGCGCGATGGACCGAATGGGCCTCGGCTACGCCGACGTATCGAAACGCTGGCCCTCGCTCGTCTACTGCTCGATCTCGGGGTTTGGTCAGACGGGTCCCCGCCGCAAGGAACCGGGCTACGACGCCGTAATGCAGGGCGAAGGCGGGTTGATGAGTATTACGGGCGATGCCGACGGACCAGCCTTTAGGCTCGGAGTGGCGATCGCTGACATCGCGACGGGCATGTTCTCCGCGTATGGCGTGGCAATGGCCCTTCTCGCTCGGCACCGTACGGGGCGGGGGCAGCTCGTCGATGTCGGCATGCTGGACACCGTTGCCGCGCTGCTCACCTACCAGGCCGGGATCTACTTTGCCACCGAGACAGCCCCCCAGCGAATGGGGAACCAACATCCCACGATCGTCCCCTACGAGACTCTCGAAGCCTCCGACGGCGAACTCGTGGTCGCGGTGGGCAATGACCAGCTGTGGCGCTCGTTTTGCGGCCTCATCGACGCCGGCGACCTCGTCAACGACCCCAAGTTCGCAACGAACCAGGAAAGGGTGGCACACCGTGAAGAACTCCGGCCCCTGCTCGTAGACCGGATGCGCCGGCACACGGTGGCCCACTGGCTGGAGGCGTTCAAGACGGCCGGAATTCCGTGCGGTGCGGTAAGGGATCTTGCCGATGTATTCTCGGATCCCCAGATTGTGGAACGCGCAATGGTGGTGGCCCTCGACCACCCGATCGCCGGAGCCATCCGGGCGCTGGGCGTGCCTATGAAACTGGGCGACACACCGGGTTCGGTCCGTACGCCGCCGCCGACTCTGGGTCAGCATACTCGAGCCATCCTCCAGGACGACCTCGCATACGAGTCGGAGAAAGTCGAGCGGCTCGTTCAGGAGGGCGTCGTCTAGTGCACCGTGGCAAGGACTCGCGATTCACCGAGCCCCCCGCCGGGCCCGCCGAACGAGGAGAGAAGAGGAAAATACCGGCGATGCGTAGCCGATGAACAGCGGTGATCAATCGGATTCACCGCCGGGCGAATACAGCAGAACGTTGTAAAGACGCTGCTGGTTACTCGAGGAAGGGAAGCAGCGCCGGCATAACCACCTCGAGTATCGCGTCCTCCGTCAGGCTCCCGATACCGGGGTCCTGACATACGACGCGTTCTTCGAGTGCAACGCGGCGTCCGCGCACCCGGTTGACGCGCAGTTCGACCACAGGAGGATGGCGGGCGGTATCGAGCGCCAACTCGACAAAGTTCTCGCTCCCACCCAGAGCTGTCAGCCGCACGGCCCCCGGCGGCGTATCCACCCGAAACAGCTGACCTTCGGCTTTGAGCGCGTTGGCGATCGTACGAAACAAGGGCGTGGCGATCTGTCGGATCACCCGCTCCCCCTCGCGGGTCGCCGACGCGACCCGAATCCTCCGCTTGGTCGCTGCCGCCTGCGCCTCCTCGATCGCTTCACGCACGAGTCGTCGAACATCACTTGTTTCAGCCATTCGTTGTCAATCATCGGCTCTGGACGGGGTCCCGACCTCATAGAGACGCACCAGCTCGACCAACTTGTACCCTCTCGTCTGATACGGAGGCACGATACGTTGGGTATGCAGGAACTGGATCATCCCCTCGTCCGCGTAGTCCGGTGACGCAATAGCGTCGTCGTCGGTAAGTACCGTGTCGAGCTCATCGAGCGTCATCGTCGGCTCTGACACCACCCGTCGCCGGGGAAAGATCCCCCATAGCCGAGTGTGTGCAACCCGATCCGCCGTCCGAAAACGAACAAAGACCTCATTGCTGATGAAGTTGTACTCGACGTCATTTCGGGTCGACGCCGCGTCCTCAACTCGTATGAAACCGACCACGTCACGGGATACGAGCCAGTCAATCAACGTGTGGGTGAATTCACCCTCACCGGACCATTGCTCGTAATCGACCTGAGTGGCGGGGAGTTGCTCGCTACCGGACAAAGGAATCAGGGCAAAGAATTAGGACGCAGAATACAGCCTCCAGACCTGCGTCACCAAGAAACACACCGTGGCACCCATCCCGACCGGCAAGAGCGCCGAAAGCGTCGTCCACTTCGCACTGCGTGTTTCCCGATAGATCGTATAGATCGTCGTCGAGCATGGGTTGTGTAAAAGGCTGAACAGCATCAGGTTCACGGCAGTCAACAACGTCCAACCGCCTCCTCGCAGCAGCTCACCCGTCGCGTCGGCACTGTCCAACTCGAACATCACGCCCGCCCCCGCCCCGCCGCCGGACGTGCCAGCGGTCAATACGGTCAGCATCAGAATGGTAGGAATCACGATCTCATTCGCGGGGATCGCGACCACATACGCGAGCAAAATCACGCCGTTCAATCCAATCACGAACCCAAGCGGATCCAGCGCCGACACCAGGTGCTCGGCAAGGCTCACCCCGCCGACGTGAACATTTGAGACGAGCCAGATGACCGCGCCGGCTGGCAGGGCAAAAACCACTGCCCGCCACAGCACAATCAGGGTCCGGTCGATCATCGACGTATACAACGTCTGGAGCACCCGAGGCGGACGATAGGGCGGAAGCTCCAGGCTAAAACTCGTCGCCTCGCCGCGCAGGACGGTGCGCGAGAGCAACCAGGAGGTCACGAACATGACCCCGATGCCAAGCACCGCGATGCCAACCACCGCTGCGGCCGACACGAGCCCGGCCAGATGTGCGGGCGCGACTGCTCCGATAAAGATCGAGGCAACCAGAATCTGGGTCGGCCACCGTCCGTTACACAACGAGAAGTTGTTGGTAATGATGGCGATAAGACGCTCTCGCGGGCTGTCAATGATGCGTGTTGCCACGACCCCCGCCGCGTTGCAGCCAAACCCCATGCACATGGTCAACGCCTGTTTCCCGTGAGCGCCCGCGACGCGAAAGAGCGAATCGAGGTTGAAGGCCACGCGCGGCAAGTAACCAAAGTCTTCCAGTAACGTAAACACCGGAAAAAAAATCGCCATCGGTGGCAACATCACGGCCACCACCCAGGCAGTCGCCAGATACAACCCGTCGAACAAGAACCCGGCCATCCACCAGGGCATCGATACGGCCGCGCCGAGACTGTGCAACCAGGGATGGACCGTATCGATTAAGAGCCCTGCCAGGAGTCCGGACGGGACATTGGCGCCCTCGATGGTCAGCCAAAACACGGCGGAGAGAATGGCCAGCATCAGCGGAAAACCGGACCATCGATTCGTGAGGACGCGGTCAAGCATCCGGTCCACATCGAAACCGGCCTTCTTGAGTCCCTTCATCTGGACCGCGTCGGTGATCTCGTGCGCCGCACCGTAGATACGCTCCGCCACCGTGTCGTGAAAATCTGAGGGCAGGTCCCACCGGAGGCGTCCGGCCGTATCCAGGACATGCTGCCGGTCTGTGACGGGCACGACGGTCCCAGCTCCCTCCGAATCCTCGTGCAGTTGCCCGAGTTCTCCCGAGTGCACGGCCTCGACGACCGCATCATCAGCATTGAGGAGACGGTGCGAGACCCAGCGACTGTTTGGCACGCCCGGAAAAACCTCATCGACCGCCGCGGCCACCGATGCCACGGCTGTCTCGACCGCCGGCGCATACTGCTGGACGCGATACGGGCTCGTCTCCCGCTCCCCGGTGGCCACCTGATGGGCAACGTCAAGCAAGAGGCCAATCCCCACCCGAGAGCGCGCCACGCCGGCCACAACTGGTACGCCGAGCCGTTGCTCAAGCTTTTTCGGATCGATCGCGATACCGTGCCGGCGAGCTTCATCGACCAGATTGAGATAGACCACCACCCGGTCGGTGATGTCGAGAATCTGGAGGGTCAGGTTGAGGTTGCGTTCGAGTCGGGTCGCATCGACCACGACAACGGTGACGTCAGGCCGGCCAAAGAGCACGAAGTCGCGCGCCACCTCCTCATCGGCGCTTCCCGCCTGCAAGGAATAAGTTCCGGGCAAGTCGACGACTTTGACCCGAGAACCCTCGTGGGCAAACGCACCCTCGGCGCGCACGATCGTCTTTCCTGGCCAGTTGCCAGTGTGCTGACGCAGACCGGTGAGCGCATTGAAGACGGTACTCTTGCCAACGTTGGGGTTACCCGCCAACGCAATCAA
>Ga0310121_10000815_pt1 | contig 33373 bp, 28 predicted proteins | sample CB27_Tmax_986_MG_FD_203504 | JGI IMG/M metagenome (GOLD analysis project Ga0310121, IMG submission 203504) | Marine microbial communities from Western Arctic Ocean, Canada - CB27_Tmax_986 | ecosystem: Environmental > Aquatic > Marine > Oceanic | place: Canada: Western Arctic Ocean | collected...
CATCAACTTAGTCCATCAACTCAAGATCAAGTTCTTCTACAGCTCTCCCAAGGCGGGGTTCCTGTTGCAATAACTCTCTCAAGGTATCCTCACGCACTGATTTTTCGGTAATACGCTCAGTATTCAAAGACTCCTTCTTAATATCGGCAATAATTATATCTGGGGCCCGTTTAAGGTAGGCTGCAACCCCTTTGCAGATCTCTAACACGACCCCGGGTTCTTTGAGCTTCCTAGCCCCAGGGCCCGATAAGGTAGTGACCTCAAGTCTACCATCTGACAATTCTCTTACTTCTGCTGATCTCAAGAACCCGCCCAACCCAAGGGGAATATTATTCCCCGATTCCAGCCACCTCGTCCAAGCTTCCTCAATATCATCTGACGGGATAATCCCATTCGAGACATTCTCAGTTGATCCACGTTGAATGTGTTTCTCTGATTCTACATCCGGCTCGGGAGCATCACTTGCCGCTCCTTTGTCAATCTGCTCTGATTTTCCTGAATCCCCACCGCCTTCTCTAGCTTTTCCTGCACCCCCTACTGAGGGAGGAACTCCTTCAAGAGCCATGATCAACTCCTCTAGAGCAACGGTTCTATCCATGTAGCTCAAGCGCAGCAAGAGCATTTCAATTAATACTCGAGGATTCGAACTACGTCTGAGACTACCTTGACCCTCAAGCTCAGCCACAGCACTAAGCATTCGAACGATATCTTCGGGCTCAAAACGAACTGAGTGCTCTAGAAGTTGATCCCTAAGGCTGCTTGGTAGGTGAACCTCTGTATCAGGCGCTAAACGCAACCGAAGGAGAGTACGTAAAATATCGAGGAGACCGTGATAAAATTCGACCAGGTCATACCCCTCATTAGCTAACTTTTCAATTAAGAGAAATACTTCCGAGTGCTTATTCCCTGAAAAGATGTCAAGGAGTTCGAGGTATCGCTCCTCTTCAACAAGGCCCATCACCTTTCTCACCGATTCAGTTTCGACTTTACCCCCGGTGAGTGAGATGACTTGATCTAACAGCGACAGAGCGTCGCGCATCCCACCATCAGCCTTCCGTGCAATTAGTCGGAGTGCCTCGTCCGTGGCCTCAGAATCCTCTTGCTCCACAACGGCAACTAGTCGAGACAGAATATGATCAACTCCTATACGTCTGAAGTCGAAGCGCTGACAACGCGAGAGAATAGGCGCGGCTGACTGCTCTATCTTTTGAGGCTCGGTCGTTGCAAAAATGAAAACCACACTCGGGGGGGGTTCCTCAAGTATCTTGAGTAAGGCATTCCATGCCTCCCGAGTGAGCATGTGCGCCTCATCCACGATATATACCTTGAAGCGGCCCTCCGCAGAAGGAGCGTACATCGCCCGTTCTCGGAGATCTCGTGCGTCATCTACACCGCGGTTTGATGCCGCGTCAATTTCAACGACATCGAGAGCAGTGTGACCACCCCAAATCCGTGTACAGTTATCACAGGTGCCGCAAGGCTCACCCTCCTCACTCCGTTTCGCACAATTCAAGGCCATAGCTAGGACCCGGGCCAGCGTCGTCTTGCCAACTCCTCGAGGTCCACAAAACAAGTATGCGTGCCCTACCCGGCCACCAGATACAGCCCGCCGGAGTGTTTCCGACACATGTTCCTGGGTTGTCACGTCCGCAAATGACTTCGGACGATATTTTCTGGCTAAAGCATGGTAAGACAATAGTTTCTACTTATAATGGAGTTGTTCACATCAGAGCTAGTCGGAGTTCTGCCAGTCCTTAAAGAAGAAACAAGAATACCCTAGGGGACCCACAACATCGATCACCGCGCTTACCGCTAGTCCTTGCGGCATACTAACAGGATCCCTGAATTTTTGCCCCATAGGCTTGGGGTAAATCAGAAGCTACTTCAAGAGTAGTGCTATCCATTACCTAGTCAATCAGAAGGGGGTTACTGGAGAGTAGGGTTGAAGTTCCGCCCTATCGCACGCGCGATCGCCTTTACCTCATCTACTAACTTTGCGAACTGGTCCGGATAAAGGGATTGTGCTCCATCTGACATCGCCTTAGGAGGGTTAGGATGAACTTCTATGATAAGCCCATCTGCTCCAGCCGCCACTGCAGCCCTACCCATTGGGGTGACTTTCGAACGAACCCCGGTCCCATGGCTAGGGTCAGCAATTATAGGCAGGTGGGAAAGAGACTTTACGACTGGAATCGCTGCCAAGTCGAGGAGATTCCGTGTATGAGTGTCAAAGCTACGTATCCCTCGTTCGCATAAGATTACATCTGGATTCCCTTCAGCGAGAATGTACTCTGCCGCAAGAAGTAATTCGTCAATCGTGGCGGACATTCCGCGCTTTAAGAGAACGGGCTTCCCCGCCCTGCCTGCTCTACGCAGAAGTGCATAATTTTGCATGTTGCGCGCGCCAATTTGAACAATGTCAGCGTATTCGACAACCAGATCCACTCCATCCGGATCCAAAGCCTCCGTCACAACCGCAAGCCCCGTCTCCTCTCTGGCACGTGCCAAGAACTCCAGGCCCTGCAACCCAAGTCCCTGAAAAGAGTACGGTGAACTGCGTGGTTTGAATGCACCTCCACGCAGAACTGTCGCACCGACGTCCTTGACCCTGTGAGCTATGTCCAAGATCTCACGCTCATTCTCGACTGAGCAGGGACCAGCCATTAGGACAAGATCTGAACCACCAATCTTCGTTCCGTTTGGGAGCGATACTAAGGTATTCTCATCCTGCCATTCCCTAGACACCTGTTTATAGGGATGGGTGACAGGAATGAGTTCAAGCACGCCCTCGAGACCCGCGAGGCTATCTGAAGAAATCCCACCATCGTTTCCTGTGATTCCTATGGCAGTGCGTTGTCCCCCTGGTATGGGCGTAGCATCGTAGCCCATCTCCTTGACTACTCCCACAACCGCATGAACCTGCTCGGCAGATGCATTATTTTTCATCACGATCAGCATGGGAATTATTCTCCTAATGTTTTCCGGAACTTTAGGGTTTGAGGCGCAGTTCTTAACAAAGCCCTGGTCTCGGATTCATGAACCCGGAAAATCGGCCCATGGACTCCAGACTCAATCTACCCACCAGGCTTGGTTCTATGATTGACACCACTGACCCATATACACTTATAAGGTCATACAGCAGGAAGTAAACGTGTATACCACAAGTCGGCTACAGCTCGGAAGAAGCTCCCGCATCCTGTACAGCATCTTCAAGCTTAACACCCACAATAGTACTAATGCCTGGCTCCTCCATAGTTACACCGTAAATCCAGTCGGCAGCCTCGATGGTGCGGGGATTGTGCGTGATAACTACAAACTGGCTATCCGCCTTAAAGTCCTCCAGTAGTTTGATAAATCGACCAATATTGTTTTCATCAAGCGGCGCATCTACTTCATCCAAAACACAGAACGGACTCGGTTTAACAAGGTAGATTCCAAAAAGAAGTGAGAGCGCGGTCAATGCACGCTCTCCTCCCGAAAGCAGATCTATTCGTTGCGTCCGCTTTCCCCTTGGAGATGCGTGGATTTCGATCGGGGATTCCAGCGGGTCATCTGCTACCTGCAGCCAGATGTCTGCCTCACCTCCCTCAAATAATCTCAGAAATGTTTTTCGGAAATGTTCACGAATCTCGCCAAAAGTAGACATAAAGAGATTCGTAGCAGTTGTGTTAATCTTACGAATTGCCGAACGAAGATCATCACGGGCCTCGAAAAGATCGTCTCTCTGCTCAGCTAAGAACGTGAGGCGCTCACTCTCTTCTTCATGCTCTTCTACTGCGAGCATGTTCACCGGACCCAATCTCTCTAGCTTTAGTACGATTTCCCTGAGTTCTTCCTCAAGTTTATCCTGATCACCTTCGACTAGCTCGGCTTCCTCAAGGAGAGCATCCAGCGGGCGTCCCCACTCAATCTCTAGGCGCTCTTGAATCCGACTTATGCGACCATCTAGTTCTTGATGCTCCAACTCTAACGTATGCCGACGATCTGAAGTCGCGCGTTCAACTGTACGAGCCTCTCGAAGGTGTTTTTCAGATGTGCCGAGAGCTTCCTCTAGACCCTGTAGGATATTGTCCTTGTCCCTGACTTCACGCTCAGCAGCGCTGCGCTCCTTGAATAAACGCTCTGTGGCAGTATCACCCTCCGATCGAATCTTGTGGGCCTCTGCCTGATCCTCCCTCAACCGACTTTCCTCTTCATCCAAACCAAGGACGCGGTCTTCAGCTTGATCACGCACCTGACCAATCGTCTCATGACGCTCATTTAAGCGTGTCACATCTCCCTCCAGACGAGCAACATCTACAGCCAAAGCAGCTTCTTCAGATCGGGCGTTTTCCCATTCATTTTGAGCTAAGTGTAGAATCTTTTTTGCTTGCTCACGTTTTTCGCTGAGGCCTTCCTCCTGCTCCAGTAGAATGCCCTGATCAGCTCGTGCTTCCTGAGCTCTTTCAAGCACACGTGCATGTGCCGTGTTAGTAGCTCCCATCTCCCGTGCAAGATCAGCCTGTACACGATGCATCCGACTTTGCTCACCTGATTGTGTTTCTTCCTCAGCCCTCATCTTATGAAAGGCATCCTCCGCCTCATGCATTTCTAGTCTAGAGGAAACCACCATTTCTTCAGCATGAGCAAGTTTTTGTTCTTGAGCCTCACGCGCCTTACACGCGGACTCTTCCTCTAGCAACCGGAGATCAAATGTCTCCCTTATTCTCAGGAGTTCTTCCTTCCGTTCCAATATTCCTGAGCCACCCGAAGGATTACCGATTCGCACCACGCCATTAGCGGCCGTAAAGCATACACCGTCGACCCCCTGAGGAACCTGAACGTCATTAAGGAGTGCCTTAGCCCAAGGTGCTCCCTCACCACTAGTGTCGATTTGTGAGAGAAGCCCATTGCTTTGCCGTATGCCAGATTCCGGAACCATGTCTAACGGCAGGACTATTAGGCCTCCCTCCCCTTTCCAGCGTTCGATGAACCAGTGAAGAATGCTATCTACCGTCGCACTCTCATTCACGACGATCGCGCGCGCGAATGTACCCAAGTGGGACTCAAGAGAAGGGGTTATTTTAGCAGACGCTTGGATATAGTCAGCTAAAGTTCCTAGTACGCCCGGAATCCCTGACTCAAGCACAGCTTGCACGACAGGTTCAATGCCTTCCTGATTACGTTCAAGTAACTCCAAAGCGGAAAGGCGAGCCCTGAGTTCCATTACAAGATCAGTGGATACCCGCTCCACCCGGCGGGCATCATCCAACTCCATCCGAACTGCCGAGACATCAGTGATACTCTGCTCTACACGAGTTGCTGCAACCTCCAGCTCATTTAATGATTCTTCAAGCCTTCCCTCAAACAAATCGCTTTGTGCTTGGAGCTCTGAGAATGTTTCACCTGTAGCCTCTAACTCTTTCGAAACTCGAGCCAATCTTTTCTCTAATTCATTAGCCTGGGCATCGCAAGCTTCAGCATCCCCCTCTAATTGAGCTCCTCGACGCACCAGATCACGTTCTTCTTCCTCTACTTCCTCAAGATCTTTTCGGGCACCAGACATGTCGTCATGGAGTCTCTCAACTCTAGTTTTCCGGTCGTCTACGAGTCTTTGAATATCCTCAAGCTCCTCAAGCGCCCGGGTCCGCTTGCCAGTCAAGGCTTGCCCGTCACGTTCAAGCGCTTCAGCCTGGAGCCGTGCTTGAGCACGTTCCTCATCAATGTGTGCCAAACGACGACCTGCATAAGCTGCCCGCTCATCTGCAACAGCAAGATCCCGATCCCAGCAAACTAGCTGTTCTCTTGCCTTCTCAAGGGTCGTGGCTGCCTTCGTCCGTTCCTTTTCTGCCTCAACTTCCCGGAGCCGCATAGACTCGTACTCGGCCTCCGCCGTATGCAGTTCCACAACCGTACGCTCACTGGATCTAGCATCTGTATCCAGCGAATCTTGTAGGCCCGCTAAACGCTCTCGCAAGAGATCTAATTGACGACGAACAACAGCGACTTCTACATCTAATCGGCGCTGGCGATACTCAAGATAACGTTCAGCTTTCCCTTTTTGCCGAGCCAAAGAACGCACCTTAGTCTGCACTTCAGCGATAACATCCTCGAGCCGCTGTACGTCTATTTCAGCTCTTTCAAGCCTGCGAGTAGCAGTTTTTCTCCGATCTTTGTACTTACCAACCCCAGCAGCTTCTTCAAACAAAGCGCGCCGCTCCTCAGCACGATCTGAAAGAATCGCGTCGATCATTCGATTTTCTATGATCGAGTAGGCATTTGCACCAAGTCCTGTGTCCCTGCAAAGGTCAACGACGTCACGCAAACGACATGCAGACCGGTTAATAGAGTACTCACTGCCACCATCCCTGAAGACCTGTCGCCCAACCTCTACTTCTTCAAATGGGATCGGTAGTGCTCCATCCTCATTGGTAACCGTAAGAGATACTGAACCACGATTCACCGGCCGTCGAGCAACGGTCCCTTGAAAGATCACCTCTTCCATCTTCGCGCCACGGATAGCGGTTGGACGCTGTTCACCGAGAACCCAACGGATCGCATCACTGATGTTCGATTTGCCACATCCGTTTGGGCCTACCACGGCAGTAATCCCATCATGAAACTCAATGGTCGTTGCGTCCGCGAAGGACTTGAACCCATGAACTCGGAGTGAGCGAAGCTTCATTCAGTATCTTGCAGGAGTTTTCAATAGATACGGACTACAGATACAACTGGGATAAAGCCTTACTGGCTACAGGACACTCACTGTGCCTTGAAGGCACAGCCCATTTATCTCTACTCCAGAGTAGCAACTGGATCATGATTGGTGGAGCATAAGACACTTCAGATAAGACCCCAATGCCAATGCCGTGAGGCCTCAAAAGTTAGAACCACAGGTGCTTCTTGCAAACCCCAGAACATTTGAAAAGTACCACTATATTTAGCTTCTGGATGCCCGGAAAAGCATGTGTTAACTGTCTGGGACTGAGACACTACGATTCGTGTGAGACATCCCAGCGAGGCGCATCACCCCACAGGTCCTCAAGTTGGTAAAATGTCCGTGCCTCAGGATGCAATACATGGACAACAAAGTCGATGTAGTCTATCAAAATCCAACGGCCCCCTCGGATCCCTTCCACATGGCCTGGGCGGATACCCTCTACCTTTAGTTCTTCAACTACGTGTTCCGCGATTGCCCTGACCTGCACATCTGAAGCTCCACTAGCCAAGACAAAGAAATCTGTAGCCGTAGAGATCCCCCTGAGATCAAGCACAACAAGCCCATGTGCCTTAAGCTCACGCGCCAGGTCAAGGGCTCGGTGAACACCATTAGGAAAGCTCACTAAGGCTGCCAAAATCTTGAGCAGGTCGCAGAAATGGCCACTCTAATTCTGAAGCCTACTCACGCTCAACCTGCACCTCGATATGGGCTTCAACCTCCCCATGGAGATTGAGCGGTACCTCCCACACACCTAGCATTTTGATTGGCTCATCTAGCAACACTGCTCGCCGGTTGAGTTCAAAATCCACACCGGACTCATTGATGCGATCAGCGATGTCAGCGCTAGTAACAGACCCGAACAATTTTCCATCATCTCCAGCACGGGCATAGAACATGATCGGAGAAATACCCTCAAGCTGGGAAGCTTTTCGACCTGCCTTGAGGAAGTCACTTTTGGACCGCTCTTCTGACTGAGCCTGTTCTTGTTCGAGCCTCTCTATGTTCGCTTGGGTTGCAGTATACGCGAGCCCCTGAGGAATCAAATAATTCCTTCCGAATCCGGGCTTAACCTGGATCACCTCTCCAGCCTCACCAAGGTTCTCAACGGATTGTTTCAAGATCAGCTTCATCATTCCTCCAGAGGGTCTAGCGTGCGACTAACTGTTCCGAGCGCTTCCGAAAATCTAAATAGACATCTGCAATTCCGATTAGAACCGCACCACCTAGTACTATCGGAGGAACGATAACCAAACCGAAAATCGTCATAGCGTAACCAAGAACTGAGAATCCCCCAGTTATGAATACAATGACGGCCGCACCGCGTACGGCGCAGAGTGCAACGATGAATACTACCGCATTAGATCCTACACGCTGTAGTGGTTCACTCCATCGAGTGAATACCAAGAAAAGCCCAACCACAAGCATCCAAATAAGATGATCATTAAAACGGAAATTCTTAACCGATCCAAGCGCCTCTTCACTCCGTTCAGAGAAAAAAGTGAAGAGCCACCAAGAAAGTAGGAGTGCACTCATCGAAGCGAGAGCGGTCAAGGCTGGGAATATCAGACTCTGCACCTCTGCAGTCTGATAAAGAGCCCTGATCAAAGCAGGGGCTAACCCTTCATTACCACCAAGTGCAACTACTTGGGCAACCGTAGCTCTGACCCGATCAGATATTACCCAATCCACAACGCTCCAGGCACCAGACATTAAGGTCATCAATATTGTTGCTAACACCAAAGCCCCGAAGACGGCCTCAAGTGCACGATCTGAGATCTTCATTTTCGGACGAGCTATAGACAGCCCGACAAAGCAACCTCCCAGTAGTAAGGCCCATCCTCGCTCTAGGTACCACATGCCATCATATGGACCAACCATAACAATGATTATGGCAATCAGGGTGGCACTTAAAATCCCATAGCCGCGCAACGTGCTCGTCCCCACGAGTAAAAGAAAGGGGACTGCCACCAACACCGATGGCCTCGCGGTAGACGTTAAAAGCACAAGTATGAATAGGACGCCGGCACGCAACCAATCACTTTTCCGGAAGGCTGATGCCTTCCGTGTCAGATCCGGCATAAAGGCAGGATCTATCCCTGATTGTTACGTGTACGTGTGTAAGGCAGCAAAGCCAGATACCGTGCACGCTTCACTGCTCGTCCTAATTGCCTCTGGAATGCAGCAGTCACTTTTGTTGTGCGCTTGGGTAGGATCTTACCCTGTTCAGTAACGAAATTGGAAAGGGTTTCCACATCCTTGTAGTTCAAGGAGATAATGGGAGGTCCTTCCATACGTCGTCGGCGCCCTCGTGGCCCCGTAAACTCTGAAGGTCCAGATCGTTGGCGCACAGATTCAGTATCTTTACCATCTTCCGCCTCCCCTAGACCAGCGTCAGTGTCGTTCAGGGGCTCTCGCTGCTGCTGCTCATCGTCTTCGTCTCTGATTTTCTTCGGCCGGAGCTCTCCCATTATTGAGTCTCCCCCAGTGGGTTCTCCTTCGTTGAGAACCAAGAGATAGCGGGCGATATCATCATCTAGCTTGAGCATCCTTTCGTACTCCGGTAACGCCTCTGCTACCGCAGTAAAGTGGGCTACCACGTAATAACCTCGAGATAGCTTATTAATTGGATACACTAGTTGTCTGGTTCCCCAATGATCGATTGCCGAAACTTCACCACCTTTGGAGGTGGCTAACTGATGAAGTTGATCGAGCTTGGCAGTGACGGCGCTCTCTTCAAGCGCGGGGTCAAGAATGTAAATGACCTCGTAAAGTCGCATGATTTGTTCCCTCGGTCCGTAGATTTGTAACGGGCCCCGTCGCTTCAGCCAACATCACTGCGATAGGGGTTGGCCAACGGAGCGAGATGTCTGTTTTTATACAGATCAGTACCACCCGAAAAACCTAGTTGAATCTTAGTACTCCAGGAAGCATACGAAGCAATAATAAGTCTTTGTAGGACACGTCTTAGTTTGCTGCTGCCCTCTGAACCGCAGTGATTAGATAGGGATAACGGGCATAGCCCCACTGAGCTTCCGCAACATCTAATCGCTCGCGGTTGGTATGTGCAAAGCCCTCTTCACCGGGAGCGAAACCAATTGTCGGAATCCCGTGGATCCCACAAGACCAACCCCCATCCGTTGCAAACAACCATGGCCGAACCACAGCCTCACCCTCACCTCTTCGGCGACCCACAGCACCAGCTGCACTGGTGACGACAGGGTGCTCCGAGTCCATCAGAAACCCAGGAGTGAACAGACTCCTCTCCTCTTGGATTCCTGTGTATGTAGTTTGAAGTTCTTTTGCCATGCGTACCTCGTAAGACAGCCCCTCGGGTAACAAACGGATCTGGCGTTCAATTGAGTGCCTGACCCTATCAAGAAGTGAATCATCATCGTCACACGGCAAAATCCTCCAATCCAAAGCTAAAATAACCTTGTCCGGGATTACATTTCGGCTCTCTGGAAGAACATCCACCGTCGTAGCAATCAAACTAGCAGGCCCAAGTACCGGATCGGCCTCCTGATTTTCACCCAACTCCCTTACCGCAGCCAATACATCCCCCAGCAGGTCTAACGCATTTCTGGCACGATCGGGTGCACTTGCATGGCCAGCTAACCCGGTAAGTACAACTTCAAGCTCAGCACGGCCTCGATGGCCAATGCATACGTCTCCGTGCGTCGCCTCACCAATGATTACTACTGCCGGATCAACGGCACCTGACTCTAAGAGCCGCTTCATTCCTAGGCCACCACGTTCCTCAAGAACCGTGTGAGCCACAATGACATCACCGGGAGCTTGTCCAATCATTGAGGCCGCTGCATACGTCTGCAGAGCAAGGGGGCCCTTTATATCCATGGAACCACGTCCATGGAGAAAGCCATCCCGCACCTCGCCGCTAAACGGGGGCACCTCCCACTCTGAGTGATCACCCTCGGCAACAACATCTAGATGGCAGTTCAGCATGGCAGGAGGTGCATCTCCTGTTCCCACGGCAATACCTATGACATTGCCCGTATCATCGATGTGAACATCACTTAGACCAAGTACCTCCATTTCCTCCTTGAGCCGAGAGGCAACTTCTCTCTCTTCCCCAGGAAGTCCTGGAATGCTGATCAGCTCTCCGGCAAACGCAAGCGCATTCTCAAAATTCGGCTCCTTGGGCATTAGCTGAAGAGCGTTTGGATCATGTCTATAATCCATGAAAGTGAATTCCCATCTGCATTAAGTCCGTGCACTTCTACAAACCAAGGAGCGAGTACCAGTGACACTACACTCATGAGCTTTATCAAGATGTTGAGAGATGGCCCTGAGGTGTCCTTGAATGGATCTCCTACGGTATCCCCTACAACGGCAGCCTTGTGAGAATCGGATCCCTTACCACCATATGCTCCGCTCTCGATATATTTCTTCGCATTATCCCAGGCACCACCAGCATTCGCCATAAAGAGAGCCATGAGCACACCCGTAACTGTGGCACCCGCCAACAGACCTCCGAGTGCTTCTACACCTAGTACATAACCAACAATTACCGGAGCAAGGACTGCCGTTATGCCTGGTAAGATCATTTCCTTTAGTGCGGCAGTTGTAGAAATATCCACACAGCGAGCTGAATCTGGCTTGGCTGTACCTTCCATGATCCCTGGAATTTCCCGGAACTGTCGACGAACCTCGTCAACCATCCCCTGGGCAGCTCGACCTACTGCGGTCATTGTCAGTGCTGCAACAAAGAATGGAAGACATCCACCAAGGAAGAGGCCTATCACCACCAGTGGATCGAGGATGTTGATCCCGCTTTCCTGGAGGCCAACCTTAGATGAGTATGCCGAGAATAGGGCTAGGGCAGTGAGAGCGGCCGACCCTATTGCGAATCCCTTGCCAATCGCAGCTGTTGTGTTTCCGATCGCATCGAGTGAGTCTGTAATCTCTCTAGTCTCTGGACCGAGTCCGCTCATCTCGCTAATCCCACCGGCGTTATCTGCGATTGGTCCGTAGGCATCAACTGACATCGTTACACCCACCGTTGCGAGCATGCCGACCGCCGCTATCCCGATACCGTATAGACCCGCATAGTTGAAGGCGGTCCAAATTGCTGCGCAAATGAGAAGGACCGGTAAAACCGCTGATTGCATGCCAACAGCTAGCCCGGTGATCAAGTTGGTGGCCGCGCCAGTTTGGCTAGCATCCGCGATCCTCTTAACCGGACCTTCAGCCGTGTAATACTGTGTGACCAAGCCAATAGCCACACCCGCCAAAGTTCCTGCTAGGATTGCGATCCAGGGTCCGGAGACAGGGAAAGACTGTCCAGCATCAACGTATGTGATTCCCATACTCTGGACGACGAAATACATAATTCCCAGAAACAGTGCGCCGGCTATCCACGTCGTCCCATGAAGGGCGTGAGATGGATTGCGCTTCTCGAGTGTCTTCATCGCGCCGATGCCGACTAGAGATGCCAAGAGACCGATCATCACTGTAAGGATCGGGAGTGCGATCGCAGCAGTTCGATGCCCAGAAAGAGCAGGTACTGTTGCTCCAATCGCGATCGTCGCAACAATTGAACCTACATACGACTCGAAGATATCAGCGCCCATCCCGGCAACGTCACCAACGTTGTCTCCCACGTTGTCCGCGATCGTGGCCGGATTCCGCGGATCGTCCTCGGGGATACCTGCTTCGAGCTTTCCGACGAGATCAGCCCCTACATCCGCAGCTTTCGTATATATACCCCCTCCGACCCTAGCGAAAAGCGCTATAGAGCTCGCACCCATGGCAAAGCCTGAGACAATCTCAGCAAAGGTAGCGTACTCACTATCTACTACTGCTCCGGCACCGAAAACTGTATAGAGCACACCAAGTCCCAGGAGTCCAAGAGCCGCAACGGAGAGTCCCATCACTGCCCCACCGAAGAAGGCAATGCGCAGTGCCTTGCCCTGACCCTCTTGATTAGCCGCTGCGGAAGTACGTGTGTTCGCGCGGGTTGCTGCCTTCATACCAAAAAAGCCAGCTGAGACCGAGCTGAGTGCCCCGAAAACATACGCTCCTGCAGGCATCCACCCAATTGCAAAACCGAGCAGGATCGCCACCACCAATACAAATCCGGCCAGAACTGTGTATTCACGTTTGAGGAATGCCATTGCCCCATCGTGAATCTGTTCACCTAGATCGATCATGATCTCAGATCCAGCCGGCTGCTTTTTCAAATATCGGTAGATCAAGAATGCTATACCCAGGCCGATAACACCCAGAAGCCATGCCCATTCAGTTACTACTACAAAGTCGGTCATTGAATCGCTCTTATTGTTACCATGATTTGTGAACTATATCTCGTTATTGATTGAAGCGGTTCATTACTGCCTCAGTCCCCTCCTCAATCCATGCTTCAATTGCGCCCGTCATGACGGGGAGTAGATCTACCACGATGTCCTCGTCCTCCTGGGGCATACGCGAGAGCACCCAATCTGCTAAGTCTTGTCCTTCTGGCTTCAAGCCAACCCCAATTCGGAGCCGAGTGTATTCATCGGACCGTAGAACTCCTGATACTGACTTGAGTCCCTTGTGTCCCCCGGATCCTCCCTCTGGCCGAAACCTCACTCGTCCCACTTCAAGTGCAGCATCATCCACGACTACCAGGAGGTCTTCTTTGATCCGAAAAGACTCCATTTCAATCAATCGTAGCAAGGACAATCCGCTGCGGTTCATATATGTAGTGGGCTTTACCAGCTGCACATGCGAATCACCCACATCACCCTCAGTAACGAGAGCTCGATCTTCCTTTTCGAAAGAACCAAAGCCCCAATCGTAGGCAAGTCGATCAACGACCCACCACCCTACGTTATGCCTTGCAGCGTCGTATTCAGGACCTGGATTTCCTAGTCCGACCACAATCTTCACGCACATGGGAATGAACCCATCCTAATCGCCAACTCCATCAGAGTCTCCGGATGACTACTCAACCGCCGTATCGGCATCTCCACTCGGCAAAGCTTCCTCGTCCGGTATCTCATCACCCTCAAACAGTTCATCCTCTTCAACGACAGCCTCCTCAACAACCTTGGGAATCGCCACCGCACAGATAGTTTGCCCTTCGTCAATGGTGATGTTGATGCCTTCCTCCAGCTCCAGATCATACACATGGAGGGAATCGTTAATATCAAGCTCAGAAACATCGACCTCGATTAGCTCTGGGATCTTCGATGGGATGCACTTCACTGGAAGTTCATTCAATACCTGCTCAAGCACACCAGCGCTGTTCTTAACACCGATTGGATCTCCAATCAGACGCAACGGGACTTCAACATCAACCGCAACACCCGCCTGGATGCGGAGGAAGTCCACGTGAATAAGAGAAGATTTGAACGGATGGCTCTGAATCTCGCGCACCAAGGTTTGGAAAGGCTCGCCCACCCCCTCAACCTTGAGGCCCACAATCGTATTCTCAGTGCTGATCGAATGAAAAAGAGTCTCCGCCTCATGTGCATTTAGCGACAAATGCATGGTACCCAGTTCTCGTCCATACAAGACAGCTGGGACCCGGCCCTCCTGACGTAGCTTTCTCGCTACCCCCTTTCCTCTACCTTCTCGTTTCTGTGCTTTCAGCGTAATAGTCATTCTGGATTCTCGTTCTCCTGATTATCGGCCCCCAGGGCTATCCTGGGGGCCTTTCCCTCAGTTTTCCTTCTGAATCTCAAAGAGTTTGCTTACAGATTCGTTCGAATGCACGTGGTGAATTGCCTTAGAGAGCAAGTCAGCTACGGAAAGAATCTCTAGCCTGTCAGAGCGCTTTTCCTCTGGAATATTAATCGTATTCGTCACGATCATCTGCTCCAGAGCGGAGTTGGCAAGCCTACTGGGTGCCTCCCCCGAAAGAATCGGATGGGTTGCCGCCGCATAAACAGTCTTAGCACCTCGGGCTTTGAGTGCTTGTACGGCGTTGGCCAGCGAACCTCCTGTGTCAACCATGTCATCAACAATTAGACAAGTGCGATCCTCGACATCACCAACAATATTTAATACCTCAGACATGTTTGCCTTCGGCCTACGTTTATCGATAATCGCCAAGGTCGCACCAAGACGGCGAGCAAAACCCCTTGCCATCTTTGCCGCTCCAACATCAGGAGCTATGACTACCAGGTCTGCGAGTGCCAGCTCCCTGAAGTACTTTGTCACCACCGGTGCTGCGTAAAGGTGATCAACAGGAATATCAAAGAACCCCTGGATCTGGTGCTGGTGGAAATCAATTGAGATAACGCGATCAGCTCCGGCCGCTACAATAAGGTTTGCAGCCAGCTTGGCACCAATCGAGACCCTGGGTTGGTCTTTCCTGTCCTGCCGACCATATCCGAAATACGGAATAACTGCTGTGACTCGGGCTGCCGAAGCCCGTTTTGCAGCGTCTAACAGAAGACACAACTCCATGAAGTTGGTCGCAGGAGCCGAAGTGGGTTGGATAATGAAAACATCCCGCCCACGAGCATTGTGGTCTATCCGAACAAAGATCTCACCGTCCGAAAAATCTCGGATCGTCGCTCCTTTTGGCGATTCTCCAAGTTTTTCAGCTATCTCACATGCTAACGGAAAATTGGCGCGTCCGCTAAGCAGAAGAAGAGGTCCATGTCTGTAAGTGTTTTCCATGTGACCGAAGCTAGAATCTGGATCCCTATAGCTATCGCTTGATAGCATGGAACGTTAGAAAAACCATTATGAGTGGTCAACGCTCGTTGTTTACTGAATTTCTAACCTTGATCCTACATCTGACCAACAGATAGAAGATTTCCTTACCGTTCTTGAACACTAAAGACTCGGGTGCTAACTGCATCTGCCCGCCCCACCGTCTTCAAAACCAGACGAACTTCATACTTGCCCGCCTTGAGGTTTGGCAGATCTAGATTGAGGTACCGGAATAATGGACCTGGGCTTAGCGGTCCAGGCTCCTGCCAGGAGAGCCGAAGCGGCCTTGCAGGTTTTGTGATTCGAAGAAACTCCCCGATCTGGCGGAGCACTCCCCGATTTATCTGACTTACTGAGACCTCGAAAAGCAAAGTCTCCGATCTAAATCCAAGGCCGGAGACCTCCCAAGCAATAGCGAATGTTTGATCTGTCAGGATCTTGGCTTGTTTGAGTGCCCGTGGAAGCGCCGCTGCAAGCGCTTCAGGATCCTCAGAAGAAGGTCTTAGCATCAGGATGTCAGAAAGCGATGCCACATCCTCTGGCACTGGATGAATTTCAAGCCCTATCCTTAGGCGCCCGGCGCGGCGCTTCCTCGGACTCCACGTTTCAGTCGAAAGCACATAACTCCCCGACGGCACCTCAAGTGAGAGTGCGCCCTCGGTATGGCCCATTCTTTGAGCACTCTTGATCCGTGCTCCGTCTAGTGGCACTAGAAAGATTCCAGCACGATCCAACATTCCGTCCTGGGTACCCGGATCGAGCCAGGGTATTGGATGGTCATGGCCCACATGCCGAGTCGTATCATCTGGAAGAAAGTGAGTTCCCACTACAACTACTCGGCTACCTCGGGGGAACAATGCAACTTGACCTTCCATTGGAAGAAGGATAGGTGCATATGCTGGCGCATATAGAGAACGAGGTCGTTCGATATCTGCCCGCAAGTCTTCCGGTGCTGCAAGACTTGGGGTATTAAGCACTTTCCCAGGAGGCATATAGTCCCTTCCCTCCGGATGTTTGTGGCCGATTACATCTTCGACCGTCGTGAATCCTACATCAGAAGTCCTATCCCACCCCAGTTCCCAACCGTGTCGGATCGTTAGTTCGTTAAGATCATTGCCCCAACTAATTCTGTAGGGGTTCTTGGCCTCTTCACGGATCTTTGCAACAGTCCAGCGTGCATAGTGTGAAGTCTTTCGGTCATTACCATCGACTAGATAGAGCGGATCCGCGAGCAGCCAGAGGAGCTCAAGCAAGTTATCCAGGGATTCAGAAGATGATTTTTCTGCCTCATTTAGCACATTTTGACCATCATCATCTATAACCCAACGCGGTACACGCCACCTAAGTGACTGCTCGTTATCCATTCGGTCTATTGCTATCGAAAACGCTCGATCGGCCTCAACATATCTTTCTAGTCCATGCAGAGAAAATCCTTCCAAAGCTGCACACCACCACGGATCGGCAGTCCCACATGAACGAGCTGCCTCAAGTGCTTCTTCCCAACGCTGAGCTTCAGAGAGGTACCAAACGCGCTGCCCTAGCAACCAGCCGTCACCCGGAAGAAGCGCCTGTATTGAGTCCAGTAAGACCAGCAGTTCTTCTCTAAGTTCTTCAGCTTCGACTAATTCGGGACGTGGGTACCAGTCCCCCTCGTCGTACCAAGAGCAGAAACGCCCAATTCGCTCATCACAAGCACCATTAGCCGGCCCAAGTATGAGAGGAAAGTATCGAATCCTCCGTCGCTCAAAACGAGCTTGGGCTGCCCGGGCGATCCCTTGCGAATCCGATGAATCAATAACAGCAGCTACAGTATCAATTTCACGGGATACGATCTGCGCCATGTTGATCTGAGGAGAGGTAGCACAAATCAATAGCAGCGTGCCGAGTCCCCTGGCAGACAGATATTTCCTCGACTTCACTAATATCCCGGCTCGTTTTACTGCGGCTAGAAGTATTGCAATTGGCCCGGGTGGATTCGAACCACCACCGCCGGTTCCAAAGACCGGTGTCCTGCCATTAGACCACGGGCCAGCACAATCATCCTACCGGAACCTAGGCCCTAGGTTCAAGGCTTCACGGACATCGGTGTGATTAGTGGATAACTCTCTAACGTCCGTGTTACCAGACAAGGCCAACCAAGCTCTTCCGTAAGGTCGCGTGCATCGGATTCAACGTCACCGCCATTCCTGGCGATAGCAAAGCAAGCAGCGCCACTCCCGGAAAGCAGAACGAGCGGGTACCCCTTCTGCCTCAGGGCACCAAGCGAACATCGGACTTCAGGGTACAAGTTAGCAGTCGTGACCTCAAAATCATTGTGCGCTGATGAAATGATTGAATCCCAGTCCCTTCTCGCTCTAATGAGACTTGGGCCAGTGTGATGCCCATTATCATCCGAAGACCTCCCAAGCATCTCATAAGCATTGCGTGTTGACACGTGCACGGGCGGGAGTATTAGGAGTAGAGCTTCCTCCGGGAGAGGCTTGATGGGCTCGAGTATCTCTCCTCTTCCATGGGCCAGTGCTGTGGTGCTGTGGCACAAGAAAAATGAGACGTCTGACCCTATGTTAGATGCGATTTTCCTCAAAGCCTCGGTATCCAGTAAACCCTCGGTAAGGTAGTCCAGTCCACGAAGCACGGCCGCAGCATCAGACGACCCACCCCCTAGACCAGCTCCAGCAGGAATGTGTTTTGTCAGTCGCACATGGATTCCCTCTTGCAAACCAGCTGCCTCTCGATAAGCAGAGGCCACACGGTACGCGAGATTATCCTTTACCCGCCCTGCTTCCAGACCTGTAACTTCAAGGCTGATTTGTCCAAGGTCGTTTAATTCAACGAGTACGTCGTCGCAGTAATCAATGGCCTGAAAGAGGGTCTCGAGTTCATGGAATCCATCCGAGCGACGGCGCAGAACCCTCAAGAACAGATTCACCTTCGCAGGAGCAGAAAGAGATACTGTTTGATTCAATGCTCCTCCGTGAAGTCCTCATCTCCGCTTGTGTCTGAATTCGAGGACCTGGCCTGACCAAGTGAGAGACCAAGTGCCCAAGTGTAATACAGACCAATGATTGTGATCGGGACCCAACCTCCAAAGTGATATCCGAAAGCGAACGCTAGGGAATCGGCACTGTCTACACCGTAAACTGTGCCGATAGCAAAATCTGAGCCCGCGTGAAAGGTACCAAAGAATCCCGGAGCAGCAGGAAGAGCAACTGCAAAAGCGACTACCCCTGTAGTGAAGATCGCTGAGATAAAACCAGTGTCGATTCTAAATGCCAGCATACCCAACCAAAAAGAGAGAGCATGCCAGGTCCAGAAGACTAGTGTCCAAGTAAAACCGAGCAGCAAGAGTCTCGCATCCCTCATGATCTTAATCGAGCTGATAAATGACTCGAGGATCTTGACTGAAGCCGCTCCGATTTCCGGGCTTAGTAACTGACCACACCACCCAGCAATGTTAATCACCAAGCGCGGGGTTACTACGATCAAACAGAGCACTGATGTCACTACTATCACTATCAATATAGCCAACCTGAGAAGGCCAGCCCCCCAACCTTCTGAAAGCGCCTCTATCGAAGGGAATCCAGAGGTATACACGGGAATGATCAGAAATAGCAGGAGAACCACACCATCCATAAACCGTTCAACAACGAGTGACCCGAACGCCGCACTAGCAGAGACCGGTTCTAGACGGCTGAAGGTATACGCCCTGGCAAGATCTCCGACTCGCGCTGGGAGAAGGTTATTCGCCATGAATGCGATTGAAACACTCGCAAACCTCGATCGGAGTGCTGTATCCGCTTTGACAGGTGTCAAAAGGATCTTCCACCGAAGTGCCCGGATGAAATAACCAAAAGTTCCAACACCAATAGCGGCACTTAGAAGCCAGAGGTCAGCTTGGGCGATGTTGGCGACGATGTCCGTTAACGATTCGCCTCGGAGTACCCACCAAAGAAGCAGAACAGTGACTAGGGCACCTGTAAGCGCTATGCCCCAGCGTTTCCTCATGCCCTTGACCGCGCCCGCCTCAAAATCTTGCTCATCTCACGCACAGCGTTTTCCATCCCAACCAATACCGCACGGGCAATTACACTGTGTCCGATATTCAACTCCTCAATCTCTTGTATCTCTGCAACCTGACTTACGTTTTCGTAGGTAAGCCCGTGTCCAGCATGAACTGCGAGTGCGAGATCCCGGGCAAGGGTAGCCGCATGACCCAATCTTTCAATCTGCTTTTCCTCTGGCCGCGCCCTCCAAGAGTTGGCGTATTCACCAGTGTGCAGTTCAACAGCATCGGCTCCTAACTCAGCGGAACATCGTATTGATTCCTCGTCCGGATCGACGAATAGCACAGTCCTTATTCCACTCTCTCCCAGACTACGTATCGCCCCACCAATCTCCGCTCGTTTCGAATCTCTAGAAAGATCTAGACCGCCTTCGGTAGTCACCTCTTCTCGGTTTTCGGGTACAAGTGTCACTTGCATGGGTCTGAGTTCGTGTGCGATCTCGAGGATATCAGAAGCGAGAGCAAGCTCGAGATTTACTCCTGTCCGAACGATTTGCATCAAAAGTCGGAGATCTCGATCCTGGATATGTCGTCGGTCTTCACGTAAATGGACTGTGATCCCGTCCACACCGGCAAGTTCAGCGAGCACGGCTGCCCTCACGGGATCCGGTTCATCAGTGCGCCGCGCCTGCCGCACAGTAGCCACGTGATCTATGTTCAGATAGAAGCGCATTTTTCCAATCGAAGCCTCACATTTAGCTCCTTTGTGACAGGTCCGTATCCGAAGACTATACGTATTACTTTACTAAGTCTCTCTTCATATAGGATGCTTAAAATCTACTACTTAAAATCACATAGTTAGTAATCTATTCAACACGGATGTCCGGACATCCCTTGAGTCTTCCGAGAAATGCGGGCGAGACCCGTGCCGTAATCAAAACCGTCATGTTCTCATCCACTCGATTAAGAATTTCGGCTTCTTGATAGATTTTTGAGATCATCCGTCCATTAGACACCGGAATGTGGGCCACAACCTCGACCAACTTAGCCCGAACCCGAGCACCAAGCGTCTCCCTAAGCGCTAGCAATGTGCTCTTGTCTTTGGCAGATACAAAAACCGCAGGAGTAGGTTCGATGGCTCGAATCCGTCGACGAAGCGTTTCTTCTTCCGCATGAGTGATAAGATCAACCTTGTTGAAAACGAGAACCTTACTGGCGTCCGCTAGGCCAAGTTCAGACAGTACACCCATCACCACATCACGCTGATCCTCCCAATCCTGCCTAGAAGCATCAATCACATGCAGTAGAACATTGGCTTTTTTCGCTTCTTCCAGTGTGGAATGAAATGAGGCCACCAGATGATGTGGGAGTTTTCGGATGAAACCCACCGTGTCCGTGATTAGCGCCTGGTAGCCCTGGCCCAGATCGACGCTACGGGTTGCCGAATCAAGTGTTGCAAAAAGACGATCTTCGATAAAGAGGTCCGAACCCGATAAGGAGCTTAGAAGGGAAGATTTACCAGCGTTTGTATAGCCCACCAACACTGCCTGGAAAGTTCCTTCTCTCTGCTGACGTTGAACCTCTCGAGCCTTCGCAACCTGGCGAAGCTTTGATCTTAGGATAGCGATACGCTTCCGTATAAGTCTGCGATCGGTCTCGAGTTGAGTCTCCCCGGGACCCCTGAGTCCAATGCCACCCCGAATGCGCGAGAGGTGGATCCACATCCGTCGAAGTCGAGGAAGGAGATACTCTAGTTGTGCTAACTCAACCTGCATTCGAGCCTCACTCGAACGCGCACGCGTAGCGAAAATATCTAGGATCAATTCAGAGCGATCCATAACGCGGACACCGAGAAGATCTTCGAGGTTTTTCCCCTGAGCGGGTGTGAGTTCCTCGTCAAAGATTACTAAGTCCCCTTTCTGATCAGAGACAAATTCTTTGAGTTCTTCTGCCTTGCCCTCACCCAGGTACACTCTCGGATTAGGCTTAGTGATACGTTGGGTTAAGTATCCTACGACCTCGCCTCCAGCCGTGTCTGTTAAACGTGCAAGTTCCTCTAGATGATCTTCTATTAGAGCAGGATCAACCGCTTGACCGGATGGCGCCCCAACCAGTATTACCCTGTCCACAGGCGTGTGCATGTCGATAAGCTGAGTCGGTATCCCACTACCCTCCGGACATCGGTATTCGTGGGATGTGCTGCTCAGTCACGAATAACTGGAAAGCACCCTGTTTGAATGATGTCAATCTACTCGTATGGAAGACCGGTGAGAGTTCATTCCTCATAAGCACCCGAACTGGCCTCAACCTGGGCCTCAAGAACCCCTCGTTCATTCTGGGTTGGGTCTGTGAGAACGAAATCGAGTAGGTCTTCAAGTATTCGAGCAAAATCTGGACCTGGGCGCAGCCCCATGCGAATCAGGTCATTACCATCAATGGCTAAATCCGAGATGCTCAAGGGCACACCAGTCGCACGTATAAGGCGAGCACGGCGCCATGAGTCTACAACTTCAGATGGCGTCTTCATTAAAGAAGGATGAGCTCTCGCTCGTGCTAGTTCTAGACGAGCTAGGACATTAAGCCGCTCCGGGCTATTTGAACTGAGCCAGCGGCGTATGGCTTCATCATCTGCATCTAACCCCGGAAGAGGACCAACTGAGGCCCGCTGAGATGTTTCATCAGTCTGGGCATTTGAGAACCGAAGTCGAACAAGAATTCCGACGACCTTTTCGGGATCAAGCAAATGAAGGAGCTGGGCCAGCCTTTGAAAGGCGCTGCCCGGAGGCAGTTCATCTATTGATGCAAGCGTAAACTCCCATGGATTCATGGCGACTGAGTGATCTGACTTCCGAAGCTCGTCAAGTTCCGGGTAAAGTACGCCCAAGGCTCCTGCTTTCGCGTAAAGATTCAGGGTTCTTGAGGGAATACGATGCTTATCCAGAACCTTCAGAAGTTCGTCCCGAACCCGCTCGCACGAGAGGCCTTCCAAGTGTTCTATCCCATCACAGAGCGCTTTCCATGAAGCCTCGTTAATTCTGAGGCTAAAGCGCCCTGCGAATCGAAAAGCTCGAAGAATTCTGAGATAGTCTTCCGCAAATCTTTTCTCAGGAATACCAACAGTCTTGAGAACGCCTGCCTCAAGATCTTTGAGCCCGCCAAAGGGATCAAGAAGTTTCTGCTCGATGGGATGCCACGCGAGGGCGTTTATCGTGAAATCTCTACGTGCTAGGTCTTCCTCAATTGTGTCAGCGAAAGTTACTACCGCATGTCTTCCATCAGTTTCCACATCCCTACGAAAAGTCGTAACCTCAAATAGAGTCCCATCCCGAGCGAGCACTCCCACAGTGCCGTGTTCGATCCCTATCGGGACTGTTCTCTTAAACAGGTGTTCTATTTGCCGAGGCCGGGCGTGTGTGGTGAGATCCCAGTCACCCACATAGTGACCCGATAGAATATCCCTGACTGCTCCTCCTACCGCCCATGTATCATGACCCGCCTTCTGGAGCGTATCAGTAATCCAGTGGACTGCTGGAGGGGGCGAAAGTTGGACCGTGGTCACCCCACCAGGACAGCACCTCCGTTTACGTTCAGAATTTCTCCCGTGATATGGCGTGCAAGCTCTGAACAAAGAAAGAGTATCGGGCCAGCGACATCTTCAGCTGTCGCAATCCTGCCCAGCGGAATCGAGCGAGAGATCAGCTCCCGCCCCGCCCCCTCGAAGGCTGATGACGACATCTCGGTGTCAATCCAACCTGGTGCCACACAATTTACTGTAATATCTCGCGAGGCGAGCTCAATACAGAAGCTTTTGACAAGAGACATCATCGCTCCTTTGGTCGAAGCATAGTCGGCATGGAATGCTTCGCCACGTTGGCCAGCTGTACTTCCGACAAGAACCAATCGGCCGTGATCTCGAAGACGGTGGGCAGCCGCACGACAGGTGTAGAATACAGAGTGTAGATTAGCCCCCAACGTCTTCTGCCATTGTTCGTTAGACATTTCCGCGATACTCGCTTCTTTGTTTGTCCAGACCCCATGGTTACCAACAAAGATGTCTAAGCCATCGAATTCCGTATCTACTCGTTTGAACAAGATTTCTACATCCCCAGGATCAGAAAGATCACCCATTTCTGCCCATGCATGGACACCGATTTCGTGAAGTGCATCCAATGTCTTTTGCGCTTCCTCAGAACGGCTGTGATATCCGATACCCACACTAGCTCCAGCTCTAGCCAACAGGAGCGCTATAGCTCGGCCTACTCCCCGCGATCCACCAGTTACCAGGGCGTTTTTACCTGTGAGATCAATTAGCATCTTAAGGTCTCTCACTAATCAGTTGGCTCACTTCTAAATCAAAACCTCTAGCATAGTAGTACCGGATTCGTGATTAACACGATCTGATATTGACCATTCAAGAACTAGCAGCGGAATGCTGCATGATCACTCCCAATGCTAAGTCAGGGTCTTCGCCATCAAGTGCTAACTCACAGGCATAGGTAATCAGCGCATCTGCGGTAAGAAGCTGAAAGGCACTGTTCCGCACGCGCCCTGGAGACAATCGTGCTTGCTCTAGAGCATCACAGGCAATGTTCGTGAGGCCAAACGCAGACACAGCAGTGACTCCCGACGCATTAATCCAAGATCCCAATTCTAACGGGGATGCTGGGCGTCGTTCGCTAATCCATGTCCTTAGGTCACTCACCCCTCAGCCTCTCGGAGAAAATCCTTCACGGTGTTAGTACCAGACTCTAGCGCTTCATCAATCTTGGCGATGTCTTCCACACCAGCTTGAGCGATATGGGATTTACCTCCACCCTTTCCTCCTACCAACGCAGACACTTCCCGAATCAATGCATCTGCACGCACACCTCTTGAGATCAGATCCTCACTCACAAACGCAAAAAGTACATGCTTTTCCTTAGGCATCTCAGCCGCCAGCACTGCAACTCCAGAGATGCCGGACTCAAGAAATCGGTCACCCCACTTTCGTGCATTGTCCGCATTCCGAGCGCGAATACGGACACCCCGATAGCGTGTGGTATCACCCCCTCCTAGATTGATTACATCAGAAGTGACATCCGTTTCTGTGCTTCCTCCTTCCGACCTTACTTGATCGAGGAGGTTCTCGAGTTCAGCAGTATCAGACAGAAGTTGCTCTGCTCGACGCTTTGCCCCGTCCGGTCGTGTCTTCAGTATCGCTGACACCTCTTCCAGAACGGTCTCACGTCCCCTTAGGTAAGTAAACGCTTCTCGTCCAGTAAGTCCTTCAACGCGCCTTACTCCTGCCGAAACTCCTGACTGACTGACGAACCTGAATAGGCCAATCTCAGAAGTTTGGCTCGCATGTGTACCTCCACAAAGTTCCATACTGACGCCGGCCATGCTCACAACTCGAACCTCGTCAGGATATTTTTCTCCAAAAAGAGCCATCGCCCCGTCCTCAACAGCAGCTGCATGGGAGCGGTGGTCAGTTTCAACCGGGTGATTGGCCCAGATACCCTCATTAACGATCAATTCCACCTGCTCGAGTTCATCGGTATCCAACGGGCCCGTGTGTGCAAAGTCGAAGCGGAGCCGATCAGAAGCGACCAGGGAGCCGCGTTGTACCACATGGTCGCCCAGCACTTCTCGTAAAGCCGAGTGCAGGAGATGAGTCGCGGTGTGGTTTCGAACAGTATCTTGCCGAACGTGATCGGTAACCTGAGCTTCAACTAGAAGCTTCTCCCCTCCGGCAGGGAATACACCCTCCATTGAACCAAATACTGCGGTTTGTCCCATTACATCAGCTACCTCTCGGACAACTAGCTTCCAGACATCACCAGAAACAACCCCGACATCTGATACCTGTCCACCACTTTCAAGATAGAAAGGGGTTTCACGCAGTATGAGGCCGACTGCGGCATCCTTAACACGATACGCAAGAACCTCAGTTTCTATATGGAGTCGTTCGTAACCGACAAATGTCTGCTCTTCGACGACAATTTGAGTCCAACCATCTGTGATATCACCCGCCCTGAAGACCTCTTTGGCCTCTTTGCGATCTGCACGTGACCTGGCTCGCTGTTTAGCTAGCTCCTCTTCAAAGCCGACTTTGTCAACCTCATACTCTCTTTCCTCAGCAATGATTTCAGTCAAATCGATCGGGAAACCAAAAGTGTCGTAAAGCCTAAAAGCGTCATGCCCAGCTATCGTCCCTCCCCCCTCCGATATGAGTTCGTCCAACCGGGTCATGCCACCTTCAATGGTCAAAAGAAAGCGCTCTTCCTCCGCTTGAGTTGTTTTAAGTAGATGATCCCGTCGATGGATCAGATCAGGGAAAGCGTCGCCCATACTATCAACGACCGCAGCGACTACACCCGTGAGTGTTGGCTCTCGTTGTCCAAGGAGCCAAGCGTGGCGCATCGCCCTCCTTAGGATACGACGCAGCACATACCCACGACCTTCATTTCCCGGGAAGACACCATCGCAAAGAAGAAATGCGACTGCACGGGAGTGGTCCGCAAGAACCCTATAGCTAACCGCGTCGTCGGCTTCAGCGTCGTAAGCTCTTCCCACTAGTTCACCCACACGATCAAGCATTGGGCGGAAAAGGTCAGTATGGTAAACAGAGTCCACACCCTGAAGTACCGAAGCGAGCCGTTCCAGTCCCAATCCCGTGTCGACAGATGCGGCCGGAAGTTCAGTAAGGCTGCCATCTTCAGCTCGATCGTACTGCATGAAAACAAGATTCCATAACTCGCTGATCTGACCAGAATCGTTCAACTCGACAAACTCCTCCGTGTTCGTCACAGAAGTCCGGTCTTCTCTTAGGTCGTAGTGCAACTCTGAACAGGGGCCACACGGTCCCGTATCAGCCATCTGCCAGAAATTATCCTTGTCACCCAAACGATGTACCCGTTCCGCTGGAAGTCCCACCTCCGTTGTCCACAGGTTTGCCGCTTGATCATCCGTATGATGGACAGTTGCATAGAAGCGTTCGGCCTCAAGGCCATAAACTCCTGTCAAAAGATCCCAAGCAAAACGGATCGCGTCTTTCTTGAAGTAGTCCCCAAAAGAGAAATTCCCGAGCATCTCGAAGAATGTGAGATGCCGAGTAGTGCGCCCCACCTCCTCAAGGTCATTGTGCTTACCACCGGCACGAACACACTTCTGGGATGTCACTGCCCGTCTGAATGATACCTCTTCTTGACCCAAGAATACGCGCTTGAACTGAACCATGCCGGCATTAGTGAACAGCAGTGTGGGATCGTCCTCTGGCACAAGCGAAGAACTGTGTCTTCGGGAGTGCCCTCGTTCCTCGAAGAACGAGAGAAATTGCTCCCGGATCTCGGCGGTCGTCATGGAGTCACATTAAGGGAAAGCTGCATTTATGAATGCCGGACTCCTAACGATAACGGGTGACGCGGTGTGTAAGGAGTACCCGCTAGTTTTGAATTCAAGAGAGCGGAAGGACCGAAGCCCGAACATTTACATTCGTTTCAACTCCTCAGAACGTCAGCGGATAACTTCCCCGTCAAGCATTTCCGAGACAAGGTCATCAGCTTCTTCCAGTTCTTCTTGATTCGCGGGATCCAGTCCTAAAGCAGTACGTAAACGCAATTCAATCTCTTCGGCGACATCCGGATTCTCCACTAGGAAAATCTTAGAATTTTCCTTTCCCTGCCCCATACGCAGATCCCCGTAGGAGAACCATGAACCTGATTGCTCAATGATTTCGTGGTCGACTCCGAGATCGATGAGTAGCGCGGTATGGCTGACCCCTTCGTTGTAGTGGATGTCGAATTCAGCTTGCCTGAACGGAGGAGCACATTTGTTCTTCACAACCTTTACCCGGGTTCGGTTACCGATCACATCCTGTCCGTCCTTGATTGCACCAATACGGCGTATATCAAGCCTGAGCGAGGCATAAAATTTGAGTGCTCGCCCTCCTGAAGTCGTCTCTGGACTACCAAACATGACTCCGACCTTAATACGTATCTGGTTCGTAAAAATCACCGCAGTATTAGAGCGACTTACAGCACCTGTGAGCTTTCGGAGTGCTTGGCTCATGAGTCTTGCCTGAAGTCCAACATGGGTGTCGCCCATCTCACCCTCAATCTCTGCTCTTGGAACGAGCGCTGCTACGGAGTCAATAACCACGACATCAATTGCACTGCTGCGAATGAGTACTTCTGCGATCTCAAGTGCTTGCTCTCCCGTGTCCGGCTGTGAGACCAGGAGGTTATCTACGTCTACACGAAGCTTGCGGGCATATCCGACATCCAGGGCATGCTCGGCGTCTATAAAAGCCGCTATACCACCAAGACGTTGAGCATTCGCGATCACTTGAAGACAGAGCGTTGTCTTGCCTGAGGATTCCGGACCATAGATCTCACTGATTCGTCCTCGCGGAATCCCCCCTATGCCGATGGCAGCATCCAAATTGATCGCACCAGTAGGGATCGCTTCAATACTACTTGAAAATGAATCTTCTCCCATTCGCATGATCGAGCCCTTGCCGTGAGAGCGCTCGATCTGTGTGATCGCAGTGTCTAAATCCTTCTGTTTCTGCGCCGTCTTCTTCTTCAGATCTTTGTCAGTCATCTGGGCCGTGGCCATGTCTTCTCCGTCTTCGTGAGACCCCGCTTCTAAGGGGTTCGGCACCCAAAGTATAATACCCGAACATAAAGCGAAAGTCTCCCTGTTGACCTAGGCTACCGACCCGAAGAAGGAGTAACCAGGAAAACATTGGAATACCATGGTATAAATTGGGTCATCGTCGTCCTCGAGGATTGTATAGAATCTCTTTGGGAAGGCTCTGAATAGAGAAGAGCAGTAAATGGCCTCCCTCGGAACATATCCAAGTCACAGTCTAATTACTCATCAGTTTTTCCTGACGATAAAAATATGTCTGCCATACCCCTGGCCTGACTGCCACGTAAAAAGTCTCAAACGGACGATCCGCATTCCTCGGCGTGAAAAGCCCGACTCCTAGGTGCTGTCCCACTCGCATGATCTGCTCGCAGTCCACCGGCCCCTCACCTACCATTTTCTCATACATCCGACCCTCAAAAGAGATTGGATCACCGCTGACAAACCATTGAGCAGTTCCAGCATAGGTTCCGGCGAAATCTAGGACTGGCTGGAGAGTGCGTATTGGGATCCTGTCGGGACCAATCAGCGTGTCACCCTCAAGGGTCAAACGAACCTGCACAGTTTCACCTGTGGATAGGCAAAGGTTCACCAACGACCCCTCACCTCCAGGAGGCAGAGTGGCGACTTCAATACGGACCGTGTCCGGTGGTGGGGCGGGAAGCACCAGCGTGTCTGGTGCAAGCCTTTCCATAAGAGATGGGCGGTGAAGAACGGGATTGTCTATGACTCCTATGGCTACCGAGCCTAAAACGGCAAGTTTCGGTTTCCAATACTCCGAGTGATGACCTCCCGACGGTTCAGAGTAGTTCACCGCAAGGTACTGAGCCCCGATCCGGATTCCTGCCACATCGAACTGGGCTCCTAAATTGACATCGAATCCGTCGTATTCACTCATCACAGTCAATATCGAGCTATTCCCAATTCCAACATGGACTGCTGAGCCGAAGAACCAGCCCTCTGAGTCTATAGAACGGTAGAACTCGAGTTCATCTCCTTCCTTGAACATTCCTGAGCCATAACCACCCGTGAATGTAATATCGTGCTCCGGGAGGGCACCCTGATCGAAGCCTTGGATATGGACAGTCGCAACACCATATAGGCTTAGTTTAGTATTCACGTCTTCGAGGCCCACGTAGGACTTACGGAACCGCTTGTCGGGTATCCCCAGCCTCGTGGGCTGATATGCGATCCCATCTTCATAATTCGGCGTGGTCACATACCTGCCCCCAAACGCTAATCCCAATCCCTGACCCTGTGGTCTTAGTAACTGCGCACGGCCAAAGACTCCCCACATATTTCCACCCAACCCCGGCTCATTGAAGGATTGCAGGGTCGTACCAATCTCTACACGATCAAATAGGCCCAAAGCGAAAGAAACATCGGAATAGAAATCTTTGATTGGCGCACCAAACCCGGCCTCATTACCGCTCCCGTCAACCTCAATCGTGCGACTGAGATCCATGAAAAATCCTGAGTAAGTTCCTGTAATCATCATGTGTGAGAGAACACTAGCAACTGGGATGTTTATGAGTCCGGATCCATATCGTTGTGTGCTAGGCATCGTTGTAGTCTGGGCCGTCAACAGTACAGCTAAGCACAATGGCCAAAGGGACATTGCTGATAGCAAGCAATAAATCCGCCCCCACGAGGTATTCATCAGAGGATATACAAAGGCTTTAGGAAACTCTTAGAATCGGGGCGTATGAAGTGTCATCATTACCGTTAGTCAAAATGATGAAGAATCGCTTTCCGGCTTCATCACTCCTCACCACTAGGCCGAATAAAGTCACAGCAGATTCAAGCTTTTTCAGTTGCCGATCTTCTTCTCGATCTGCGAGAGGCGCCGGCCAATAGAAACAACCCAAAAAAAGACTATTCCGATCGCAATCGCGTACGCGATGAAAACATGCCAGTAGGGGCGACCAAGACCCTGGGTCGCAAGCTGTGCGCCGGGAAACTCTGAGATCTCCTGGGCAGAGAGTGTGATGGTACCAATCAGGAATGTGATTCCCGTGACTAGACTGCAAAGAATTTGGTTACGATTCATAGTAATTACACTGATGCATGACGGGAGCGAGTATCGAGTTCAGACCGAAGATTCTCGAGCGAATAGCGGAGGAGGAATAGCCCCAAGAAAAGGACAGTGAAAGCTCCTAAGCTCATCAAAAGTGTGGTGAGCATGTCACCGGGGAGAGTCGGACCTTCCGCCTTAATTACCACAGGCTCCGGGTGTAATGATCGAAACCAGATAACGCTGAGGTGGATGAATGGGATATCGAGAGCACCAACGATCGCCACCACCGCAGCGTGGCGTTTGCCCTTCTCTGGATTTTCGGTCGAACTCCTGACCAAAAAGTACCCTAGGAAAATGAACCACAGCAGCAGCGTGAGCGTAAGCCGCGGCTCCCAAGTCCAGTAAGTACCCCAAGCGATCTTTCCCCATAGAGGCCCAGTGGTAAGCATGATCGTTGCAAAAACCATCCCTCCTTCAGCTGCAGAAACGGCAGCACGGTCAAGCCGTTCATCCCGAAGCCAGAGGTACACCGCACTGAAAAGTGCAGCCAATCCGAATGCTAGGAAGGATGTCCATGCAGCCGGAACATGGACGTACATAATCCTCTGAGCGAGCCCTTGGGTGACTTCAGTTGACACCCAAAAGAAAGACATCCAATAGACCGCCCCAAGCCATATCAGCCCTATCATAGCCAGTACGGTTCCAGTAAGTAGGATTTTCTTACTTGACATCAATCCTCCACCACAAAGCGGAAGAGCCAAGAGCCCAGGAAAAAGGCCATTAAAGCGAAAGCCGCAAGCATCTTTATACTACCTTCAGCCTCTGTTACCGGCCTGCTGGCAAGAAACTGGCTGGTGGCAGTTGTACCGTAAATTACCACGGGCGCAAGTAATGGAAAAATGAGGACCGGAAGAAGTGTGTCTCCCATGCGGGTCCCCGTTGATACAGCAGTAAACAAGGTACCAAGAGCGACAAAAGCCAGTACACCTAGACCGATCACGATCGTAAGCATTCCAAAATTGCTACCAACTTCGAGTCCGAAAAAGAACATAAAGACCGCAACAACCAGCAAAGCCACGATATAAAGGAACACAAAGTTAGCTAAAGCCTTCGCGAGAAAGATCGCAGACTTCGGTACTGGACTCAGTAATATTCCCTGGAAAGCGCCATCTTCAGCCTCTAGGTGAAAGGTGCGGCCGACTCCAAGTAGGCCAGCGAACATGATCGTCATCCAGATAAGGCCTGAAGCAATATCTTCAGGGGACACACGGACCCAATCAGTCGCATAATTGAAGAGGATTGCGACCAATACTACGAAAGCACCCATTGTGATAAGGTGCTCTCGGGTACGGAACTCTACAAGCAGGTCCTTCCAGAGGATTGTCCCAATCTGTTTGAGGTAATTCCTCATCCGTGTCCCTCTATCACACTGTGGTAGAACTGACCGAAGTCATCCCCAAGTTCAGCGCGCTTTCCCTGCCACACAAAGCGACCACGGTTCATGATGGCGACAGTTGTTGCCAGCGCCACGCCCTCACTCAAGTTATGTGTGACCATTACGACAGTCCGTCGACCATCTCTAAGGTCTGAGAGTACACCTTGGAGCACCAAGGCTGCCGATGGATCAAGCCCGGTGTAGGGTTCGTCAAGCAGGACAATATCAGGATCGTGAAGGAGGGCCCGGGCAAGTGCGAGTCGTTGTCTCATACCATGGGATAAATCACGGACCAGCGATGCGGCACGTTCTTGGAGCCCCAGATGCTGAAGTTTGTCTCTTACCACATTGTCCACATCTGAGAGGCCGAAAAGTTGCCCATAGAACCGGAGGTTTTCCTCGGCACTGAGATGACCGTACAGGAAGCTTTGGTGGGAGAGAACACCGATTCTACGGCGCCACTCGACCTCTCCAAAGTCGAGTGGCTCACCTCGAAGCCATACTCGGCCACGGCTGGGTCTAAGAGCCCCTGCTAGAAGCGCCAACAAGGATGTCTTACCGGCACCATTTGGGCCAAAGATGGTGAGGAACTCACCCCTTGCCAGTGATAAATCTATCTCATCAACCGCAATAACAGACCCGTATTCGCGCACTAAGCCCTGAGCTTGGAGAACGGGGTTAGTTGAAGTCTTCTCGTCAGCTTCTGGGTGGGCAGGAACGGACACGGAGGTCAGCCAACCGCCCCAATCTTGAGTTCCTGGCCACATTCGGAACAAAAGTGGCTTCCATCGTCATTACCAAAACCACAGGATCTACACATTAGTCCCGAGCGGAGTGCAGCACGGATTTTAGTTATTTCAGCTTCGACATCGTCATCAAGAAAATGTGGCTTACTAGCAGTTGCATCAGCTTCAAGCGCCGCGAGAGCCTCAGCCGTGAAGTCAGCTTTCAACGAGAGGTAATCCTCTTCGTCCAATTTACCAGCGAGGAAGTCATACTCTACATCACGGAGTGCAAGTAGCGTGACTCTCTTACGGGCCTCGGTGTCAGTCAGTTCGTCTTCGGCCCTATCGAGAGAAGCATGCAGTCCACTCAGGATAGGCTGAAGAATGAAAAGTGTGACTGCAGCCGCAACCAGAGCTCCTCCCAAGAACACCATACTCATAGGGAGTTGGGTAACACCGTACCAGTCAATGGATTACCTCGCTGCTCCCGCCATCGCGGGAGCACTTGTTGTTACAGCTTCTAGCTCTGGGTGGTTACTTCTCCTACGTCGATTTACACTTGGCCAAAGTGCGATTACAGTGCCTAAGGCGAGAATCACTCCACCATACCAAATCCATAGGACAAACGGCTTAACTAGAACTTGCAAGTCGATACCCTGCGCACTGGAGTTCGCTGAGAGCGCCCCATCCACATCATCCATTGCCGACAGAATCAGGTACAGATCCTCCCTTACTGTCGAGCGGATATCGACCTCAGTCATGATTTGATCGCTTGTTACATATTGGCGTTTCTCAGGCATAAGTATGCCCTTTGCCACACCGTCTTGCTCTACAGACACCGTGGCGATCGCTTGCCATAGGAGGTTGCGCTGGCCCTTACCCAAAGAGACAGAAAGGCCCTCATAAGTAAGCGTGTAGGTATGGCCGAAAGGGGAAGTGATATCGAGTTGGTCCCCCGGCAACATATGCTGGCGCTCGTCTACATTGTACGCGGCACCTGCGAAGGCGAAGTAGATCATCACGATCCCTACATGGACGATATAGCCCCCCCACCGTCGCCGGTTTCTTGTCACTAGGTGAAAAAGCGCAACCGCGTAGCCTTCCCCTTCAATGCGTGCTCGGGCTTGCGTTCCCTTCCAAAACTCCGTGGCGATGATCGTTAGAACGAAGGCACAGACGCTCCAAGTCACGAGCG
>Ga0310121_10000816_pt1 | contig 33332 bp, 32 predicted proteins | sample CB27_Tmax_986_MG_FD_203504 | JGI IMG/M metagenome (GOLD analysis project Ga0310121, IMG submission 203504) | Marine microbial communities from Western Arctic Ocean, Canada - CB27_Tmax_986 | ecosystem: Environmental > Aquatic > Marine > Oceanic | place: Canada: Western Arctic Ocean | collected...
TGGGCGCACGCTGAGCACACCTGGCTTGTGATGTGTACGATGAAGGCGGACCCCGGACCCTTCCATGGTCTGAAACTCCGCCCTCGACCCGCCAGAAGCCAGCCAGAGGCTCTAAAAAACCGCCGTTAGATTGATGGGCGTCACTCGTCTGGAAGCTGATTCTAGGCATTCCCTGTAAGCCGCTACCCCGTCTTGGAGGACCCCGCATGATCGACTTCGCACAACACGTATCGACAGACAACGCCGCGCCGGTACCGACATCCAAGATCCCGACGCAGGCCAAGCGGCGCCCCGCCCCGCCCGCGGAAGCGTCCGCTTCTACTGGCCCGGCGGACGGCTCTTCCCGGATGTGCCACCCCCACTGAGGCTGCCTAACGACCCGGTGGCCGCCCTCGAGGGCAAGCACACGCGACTGGGAATCCGCGTGGATCCGGGAATCACCACAACGCACTGGAATGGAGAACCGTTAGACATGGAATGGGCGATGTACGTGTTGCGCAGTTCTTGAATCACGCGGCCGGCGTCCTCGCGAACTGTAGCTCATGCAGCCGGGCGTAGAGCCCACCATGCTCCAGCAACTCCTCGTGCGTCCCCTCCTCGCACAACGCCCCGTGGTGCAGCACCACGATGTGGTCGGCCCCCAGCACCGTCGACAGCCGATGGGCGATCACCATGGAGGTCCTGCCGGCCATGAGCTTGTCGGTGGCCTCCTCGATTTTGGCCTCGATCTCCGAGTCGACCGAGCTCGTGGCTTCGTCGAGCACCAGGACCCTGGGATCGAACGCGAGTGCACGCGCGAAGGACACGAGTTGGCGTTCCCCCACCGACAGGGTCGCTCCGCGTTCGCCGAGTTCCTGGTTGTACCCATCCGGCAGGCGCTCGATGAAGGGCGCGGCGCCGATGCGCTCAGCCGCCTCGCGCACGCGATCTTCTGAGATACCTTGCGCCCCGAGCCGGATGTTGTGGGCGACGTCCTGACTGAAGAGGAACACGTCCTGGAGCACGAGGCCGATGTGCTCGCGAAGGTCGTCCAGCCGTAGTCGGTCGATCGGCTCGTCGTCGAGCAGGATGCGGCCACGTTGCGGCTGATAGAAACGCATGAGCAGGTGGATGATCGTAGTCTTTCCGGCTCCGGTGTGTCCCACGATCGCCAGTCGCTCGCCCGGCGCCGCCCGGAAGCTGACGTCCCTCAGGACCCAGTCCCAGTTTTCGCCCTTGTCCTCACCACCGCCGTCTGGGGAGTCGTGGCCCGCGGTGCTGTCCCCAGCGCGCTTGCCGTACGCGAACCACACGCCCTGGAACTCGATCTCGCCACGCACCGGCTTCTTCAGAGACACCGGATTCGGTGGGTCCTCGATCTCGATCTCGTCGTCGATCAGCTTGAATATCCGCTCGGACGATGCCATGGCCGACTGGAGCAGGTTGTACTTCTCTGAGAGGTCCTGGATGGGCCGGAAGAAGCGGCGGGCGTACTGGATGAATGCGGCCAGCACACCCACGGTCACCGCGCCCTCCAGCATGGTGGCGCCCCCCCTCCAGATAATCAGGGCCAACGCGATGGCGGTGAAGAGCTCGATGACTGGGAAAAAGAGCGCGTAGTACGTGATCGACCGGAGGTGGGCCTCCAGGTAGCCCTGGTTGATCGCGGCGTGATGCCGCGCGTCGTTGTCCTCCCGGTTGAAGAGTTTGACCACCGTGATTCCGGTGATGCGCTCGTGGAGGTACGCGTTGATGCGCGCCAACCGCACGCGGATGTCACGGTAGGCGGTCCGGAGCTTCGCCCGAAACAGGAAGGCCGTGAGCACCACGAAGGGAAGAACGCTGAAAGTGATCAGCGCGAGCCTCCAGTCCATGTACAGCATGGCGCTCAGGATGAAGCCGAGTGTGAAAAGGTCCCCGAAAACCGCGACGACCCCTGAACTGAAGAGCTCGTTTAGCGTCTCGACGTCGCTCGTGATGCGGGTCATGAGGCGGCCCACCGGAGTTTTGTCGTAGAAGCCAAGGTCGAGCCGCTGGAGTTTTCTGAAGATTTCCGTACGTAGGTCGTACATCACCCGCTGGCCGAGCCAGGTCGTGAGGACGGTCTGGGCATAGAGTAGACCGAAGCCGGCAACGACCGACGCGAGGTAGGCGGCCGCGAGCGTGGCCAGCAAGGATGTGTTGCGGTTCGGGATCACGTCGTCGATGGCGATCTGGGTCAACCAGGGCCCGACGACCTGGAGAAGTGACGCAGCCACGAGGATCACGATCGCCACGGCGACTTGCGATCGATACGGTCGCAAGTAGTGGAGCAGCCGCCTCATCAGGCGGGCGTCGTACGCCTTCCCGAGCGCCTCTTCTTCCTGAGAATCGCCTTGCGCTGGAGGCACTTCGCGAGCTCCCTCAGTGAGTGGTTGACCAGGCGGCTGAGCACTTGGCCGACTACTTGGCGAACGACGGTGGCGTGGGCGTCGGGCTACCCGTTGGGCGGCGGGCGTGTTCCGAAGAGCCACCGTTGCGCGGCTCCCGTATTACTGTGCTATTTCGTGAATGGATGATTGGATCCGCATTCGTGGCGCACGTCAGCACAACCTCAAGAATCTGGACATCGACTTACCCAGGCGATCCCTCACGGTGATCACCGGGCCCTCGGGATCGGGTAAGTCTTCGCTGGCCTTGGACACCCTGTTCGCTGAGGGGCAGCGCCGGTACGTCGAGTCACTCTCCACCTACGCGAAGCAGTTTCTCGAGCGTATGGAGAAGCCCGATGTCGACTCAGTCGAGGGGATCTCGCCAGCCGTGGCCATCGAGCAAAAAAATCCGACCAAGTCCAGTCGCTCCACGGTAGGAACGGCGACGGAAGTCTACGACTATCTACGGCTGCTTTGGGCACGGGTGGGCCGCACGTACTGCCCGGAGTGCGGTGACGAAGTGCGCCCCGATTCCGTGACGAGCGCCGTCGGCCGCGTGCTCACGTTGCCTGAGGGCACGCCGATCCAAGTGACCTTTCCCTTGAAGCTTTCGGGGCGGGTGAAGCACTCGCTCGTGGTCGAAAACCTTCGGGCGATGGGGTTCGTCCGAATCCTGGCGGGTGGAGTGCTGGTCGATCTCAGCGAGGACGGCGCCGACACCGTGGAGCACGTCGGCTTCGATCTCACCGACACGGCCGAGGCGCTTGTCGTCGTGGACCGTCTGACGACTTCCCCGGAGGACCGCGATCGCCTGGCCGACTCGATGAGCACCTGCTTCGTCGAAGGAGAGGGCGAGGCCCTCGTGCTGATCCACGGCGGGGGTGGCGACTCCGCTTCTCGCGAGGTCACGGGACGCATGGCGTTCACTGAGCACTTCCGCTGCCCGAAACACCCGGAGATCGGGTTTCTCGATCCGACCCCTCAGCTGTTCTCTTTCAACAATCCGTACGGCTCGTGCCCGTTGTGTACGGGCTTCGGCGCCACGCTGGACTATGACGTCGATCTCATCGTACCGAATCCCACCCGCTCGATCGAAGGCGGGGCGGTCGATCCCTGGTCCAAGCCCCGCTATCACCGCGAGCGGGCCAAACTGCGCACCTTCACCCTGGACCAAGGCGTGTCGCTTTACGGTCCGTGGGAGGAGCTGCCCGAAGATTTCCGGGAGGGGGTCCTCTACGGAGCGAAGAGCTTCAAGGGGGTGATCCCCTTCCTGGTCGGGCGGGAGCGGAAGCGCTACAAGCAGTACATCCGTGTGTTTCTTCGCCAGTACCAGAGTCCCCAAGTTTGCCGTGACTGCGGCGGCGCACGGATTCAACGGGCCGCGCTCAACATCAGGATCGGCGATCGCTCGATCGCCGACGTGAGCAGGCTCCCGATCGAGGACGCCCGGGGATGGGTCGACGGTCTCGAGTTGGGTGAGATGGAGGCGCAGATCGCGGAGACGATTCTCCGGGAACTACGCGCTCGCCTGGCCTTCCTCGTCGACGTGGGTCTCGGATACGTCTCTCTCGACCGGCAGATGCGAACCCTCTCCGGGGGTGAAGCCCAGCGCATCAATCTCGCCAACTCGCTGGGCTCTCGGCTGGTGGACACGCTGTACGTCCTTGATGAGCCGACCGTGGGGCTACACCCGAAAGACACGTCGGCCCTCCTGACGCTCTTGAGGCAACTGCGCGATGCGGGGAATTCCGTGGTGGTCGTCGAGCATGACCCCCTGGCCATTCGCGAAGCCGACCACGTCCTCGAGTTGGGGCCCGCTTCGGGTGACAAGGGTGGGAGCGTGGTCTTCCAGGGTTCCCCCGACGAACTCGTCCGAGCCGACACGACCACGGGTCAGTACATCTCGGGGCGATCTGAGATTCCGGTTCCCGATGAGCGAAGGAGGGTGGACGGTCCCAGGCTGAGCCTCACGGGTGGGCGCCTCCACAACCTCGAGGGCGTCGACGTCGAAATTCCGCTCGAAGCGATGACCGTCGTGACCGGGGTGTCCGGGTCCGGAAAGTCGACGCTGGTTCACGACGTCCTATACCGTGCGTTAGAGCGGGAGCTCAAGGGTGGAGAGACGAGTGCCCGGGAGCACCTCGGCGAGTTGATCGGCGACGTGGGCTTCCTCGAAGGGGCCTCCATGCTCGACGAGGTCGTTCTGGTCGATCAGTCCCCGATCGGGCGCACGCCACGATCCAATCCCGTCACATACATCAAGGCGTGGGATGAAGTCCGGAAATTGTTCGCGGCCCAGCCGCTCGCCCGGGAGCGGGGTTACAGCGCCGGGGCCTTCTCATTCAACGTCAAGGGCGGCCGGTGCGAGGCGTGCCGAGGGGCGGGGTACGTCGAGATCGAGATGATCTTCATGGCCGACGTCTACATCGAGTGCGATGCTTGCCGCGGTACGCGCTACCGCTCGGAGCTGCTGGACGTGCACTTCAAGGGCCGGAACGTGGCACAGGTGCTTGACATTACCGTTGACGAGGCGATCCGCTTCTTCATCCGTCAGGACCGGCTGGGGCGGATTCTCTGGCAGCTTCAGCAGGTCGGTCTCGGATATGTCAAACTCGGACAGCCCGCCCCGACCTTGTCTGGCGGTGAGGCCCAGCGGCTCAAGATTGCTCGCGAGTTGGCCGGCGCGTCCGGGAAGAAAGGGCGCAAGCTCTACATCTTGGACGAGCCCACGACCGGCCTTTCGGGCGAGGACATCAAGAACCTCCTTCATGTGTTGAACCGCCTGGTGGATGCCGGCAACTCCGTGCTCGTCATCGAGCACAATCTGGAAGTGATCAAGGTGGCCGATTGGGTCATCGATTTGGGGCCGGGGGCGGGCGCCCAAGGGGGACAGGTGGTCGCCATGGGACGTCCCGAGGCTGTGGCCTCCGTTCCTGAGAGCGCGACCGGGCGGTATCTCGCAGAGGTGCTGGGTGGGGCAGTGGGTAGCGCAGTGGGCGCGGCCGCCGTCTGAAATGCCGGCAGCGATTTCGGTCCTTCTTCCGGTGCGCGACGCCGCGCCGTACTTGCCTGAGTGCATCGCGTCGCTTCGTGCCCAGACGTTCGAGGACTTCGAGGTGTTCGCCGTGGACGATGGCTCGACGGACGAGAGCCCGCGGCTGCTTTCGGCGTGGGCCACGGACGACTCCCGCGTCAGCTTGGTCCGGCAGGCGCCTGAGGGAATCGTACGCGCACTCGAGGCCGCTCGGGCTCGCGCACGAGGCCGTTATCTGGCGCGCATGGACGCCGACGACATTGCAGAGCCGGCTCGGTTCGCTAAACAGTTCGCGCTGCTGGAGGGGCAGCCCGACCTGGCCGGTTGCGGTACGGGCGTGCGGTACTTCCCAAGGGCGAAAGTGCGGGACGGGGGTCGCCGCTACGAGGACTGGATCAACGAGATTCGCACCCCGGAGGATGTCGAGAGGAACCTGTTCATCGAATGTCCGCTGGCGCACCCCACCTTCTTCTTGAGGACGGACGTCGTGGCGGAGGTGGGCGGATACGTCGAGCGGGGGTGGCCGGAGGACTATGATCTGTTGTTTCGTCTGTGGCGATCCGGCGCTCGATTGGCTGCGGTCGATCGGGTGCTGCTTCAGTGGCGGATCCGGAACGACCGGGCTTCCATCCAGCACGAGGCCTACACTCCGGAGGCCTTTCGGCGCTGCAAGATACACTACTTGCTCGACACCCTGGCCCGGGATCGCGATGGATTGGTGGTCTGGGGGGCCGGTCCCATCGGCAAGGCGTTCGCTCGGGAGGTCCAGGAGCAAGGTGGGATCGTTCGGGCGTTCGTCGATCTGGATCCGAGAAAGATCGATCAGCGTATTCACGGGGCCCCGGTTGTCCCCCCCTCTGAGATCGATCAATACCGGGACTGCTTCTCCGTGGCGGCCGTCGGCCAGGAGGGTGCCCGCGGGCGGATTCGGGCCGAACTCGAGTCGGCCGGTTGGAGGGAGATCACCGACTTCATTGCCGTGGCCTGACCCAGGTGGACCTGGAGGTGATCGCTTTAACGAGGGGATCTTCGACCGCCTCTTAATGATTGGGTGGTCCCGGCGGTCGGGTCAGACCTTTCGAGTGACGCCATTCGGGTTACGCCATCGGGTAACCTTGAAGGAGGATGAGGGCATAGCCATGTTGAGAGAGGGTTGGGTCTCCTCGGTACATTGGATTGATCGCCTGAAGACCATGGGTGAGCAGCCTTCCAAGTTTTCATGCTTCCTGGCGGAGCTTCGTCGTCGTCATGTCTTGGGCTACGCGGCCGTCGCATTCGTGGTCTTGCAGCTCGGTGAGATCGTCCTGCCGGCCTTCTCAGCTGAGTGGGCTCTCCGGTTCGTGGTGGTCTTCACGATTATGGGATTTCCCGTCGTCATGGCGCTCGCCTGGGTTTTCGATATCACAGCCGAAGGCATCCGGGTGACCGCCGCTCTGGATGACGAGGCCGATCACTTGCCCGGTGGTGCGGCCACCGGTGTTCTTCCTCGCCTGGCGTTTCTGGCCGTGACGCTGTTCGCGGTGGGTGGCGTCGGTTCCTGGTGGATTCTGAACACGGTCCGGGGCACCGATGCGGTGACCAGCGCTCTGGGGCCCTCGGTCATTTCCGCGGCCTACGACCCTGACGAGGCGATCCATTCTCTCGCGGTCCTGCCGTTTCAGAATTTTTCGGAAACCACGGAACAAGACTACTTCCCGCGGGCATGCACGAGGCGTTGCTCGATCGCCTGAGCCAGCTTCCGGAAGTCCGGGTCGTGTCCCGGACTTCCGTGGCGCAGTACGCAGCCAGCGACAAGACCATTCCAGAAATCGCCCAGGAGCTCGGCGTCGAGGGGGTCGTGGAGGGCTCAGTGTTTCATGCGGACGACGACGTCCGAATCACGGTGCAGTTGATCCATGGAGCGAGCGACACCCACATCTGGGCTCGGAGCTACGGACGGATCTTCTCCGATGTCCTGGCCCTTCAGAGTGAGGTGGCCAGCGCCATCGCGGATGAGATCAAAGGAGAGCTGTCAACGGACGGAGCGATGCCCGTGCTCTCATATATATACCCCGGTGAGTGAAGTGCCCGGGGCCAACGAGGCGTATATGCGAGCCCGTTTCGAACAATTCCGTGAGACGCCGGAGGGACTTCTGGCCGCCATTGAGCACTATAGCCAGGCGGTGGGGGCGGACCCGGAATTTGCAGCCGCGTATGCTGGCCTGGCCGGCGCTGAGTTGATGCTCGGCATGTCTCAGCCATCGGATCTGACCGAAGCCCTGGAGCGGGCGCAGGTACTCGCACTGAAGGCGTTCGAGATGGATCCGGAGCTTCCCGAGGACCACGATATCCTGGCGCTCATCGAGGGCATGATCGACGAGGGCATGATCGATCCCCTCACGGCAGGCGATGGCGGGGAGCCCATGACTGAGGTTCACGTCGTCCGTATGGCGCAGCCTGAGAATGTCGGTGTGGGCCGCCGTGTCGGGCGCCCCGGACTCCATCACCGGCATCTCGGTGGATTCTGCCCTCGTAGCGAGCGCCGGCGAATTCAGGCGCGATTCCACATCGATCTTCGAGAGCTATACACAGGTGGGCAACCAGCTCTGAGCGGAGTTGGACGGTTGGGCGACCGAGACCGGGCGGATGGCTTTGGTGGATCCGGTCCGCATGGTTTCGGTGGCCCAGCGGCTCAAGACGGCGGGGCGTAGCGAGGAGGCCGCCGAAATTCTCATGGCGGTCTGCGAGCGCTGGGCAGAGCACGGGGAGGCGTGGGAGGCCCTAGAGCTACTCCACGCGTCCACCGGCGAGTATGGGCAGATTCTCGACTTGAGAAGAATGTGGGTGGAGCACGCCGAGGGTGATGCCGAGTCGGTCGACCTGCTCGAGGACCGGTTACGCCGCGACGGTGCGGAGGGGTATTGGGAGTGGCGCTTGGACGTCCTGCAGGAGCGGACGTCCGAGGGAGAGAGCGTCTCGCCAGTGTATCTGGCGGCGTCCCACGCCGCGCTCAGAGATACCGACGAGGCGTTGGCTTCTTTGCGGGACGCGGTGCACGCCTGAGACCGACGATTGACGTCTCTGGGAACGGCCGCGGTTTGGGACGATTTGCGGTCCGACCCCCGCTTTTGTCCCTCCTGAGAGGGATCATCGGCCAGCGCCCTCGTGGGCGAGCCTGGCCCCAGAATCGGCGGTCTCCCTAGGAATTGTTTGAGGGCTGCTTTTTCGTTAGCTTTCAACGACTTAGCCCTGTTGCAACACCCCTTCGCGGAGTCTCTTTGAGACGTTCCCTTGAACTCTGGAACAACGGCTCTTTTACGCCCGGTAATGCCCCCGTTGCCGGCACTTTCCGCGTCACCGTCCCCCTCCTCCTCGAGGCCCTCGCGGATTCGGCTTGTGCCGATCGGTCGACAGTGACGCACGGGCTTCTTTTCAAGGCTGACTGATGGCAGACGACGAACTCATATTGGGTGGAGAGACGGTTCTCGAACGTCTTCTCGAAGACGAAATGCGCGATTCGTTCATCGACTACTCGATGAGCGTGATCGTGCAACGAGCGCTCCCCGATGTACGCGATGGCCTGAAGCCGGTCCACCGCCGCATCCTTTACGCAATGAGCGAGCTCGGGTTGAGCTCGGGGCGGGGGTACAAGAAATCGGCCACGGTGGTCGGTGACGTGCTCGGCAAGTACCACCCCCATGGCGACTCTGCCGTGTACGATTCCATGGTGCGGATGGTCCAGGAGTTCTCGCTGCGTTATCCCCTCGTCGACGGCCAGGGGAATTTCGGGTCCATCGACGGCGACAGGGCTGCGGCGTACCGGTACACTGAGGCCCGCCTGATGGCACTGGCGGCGGAGCTTCTGGATGACATTGAAAAGGAGACGGTTGCCTTCACGCCCAATTTCGATGGGCGTCTAGAGGAGCCGACTGTTCTTCCGGCCAAGGTCCCGAACCTGCTGATCAACGGCAGTTCGGGTATCGCGGTGGGCATGGCGACCAACATTCCGCCGCATAACCTTCGCGAAGTCCTCACGGCGGCGAAGGCGCTGATCGCCGATCCGGAGCTGTCGCAGGAGCGTCTCGAGGAGATGGTGACGGGTCCCGACTTCCCCACGGGGGGCTTCATCTGCGGTCGGTCGGGAATCGAGGATGCTTACCGAACCGGCCGTGGCCGGATCGTCATGCGCGCCCGCGCCAAGATTGAGCCGGTGGATGAGCACTCCGAGCGCATCGTCGTGACGGAGGTCCCGTTCATGGTCAACAAGTCCCGCATGATCGAGCAGATCGCGCAGTTGGTACGGGACAAGAAACTGACCGAAATCCGGGACATGCGCGATGAATCCGACCGGGACGGGCTCCGGGTCGTAATGGAGCTCAAGCGGGACGCCATTCCTGAGATCGTCTTGAACCGGCTGTACAAGCACACGCAGATGCAGTCCACGTTCGGCACCATTCTGCTGGCATTAGTCGATGGCGAGCCTCGGGTTCTTACCCTCCGGCAGATGCTCCAGCACTTCATCGACCATCGCCACGAGGTGGTCGTGCGCCGGACCACCTTCGATCTGAACAAGGCCGAGGAGCGAGCACACATCCTTGAGGGTCTCAAGATCGCTGTCGACAATATCGACGAAGTGATCAAGATCATCCGGGGCTCACGGGATGCCGAGGTCGCGTCGGAGAGCTTGCAGGAGACCTTCGAGCTGTCGGAGCGGCAAGCCAAGGCGATCCTGGACATGCGGTTGTCCCGGCTCACCGGGTTGGAGATGGAAAAGCTCGAAGAGGAGCTCACCGCGGTGCTTGCCACCATTGAGGACCTTCGCGGGATTCTCGAGAGCCGCGATCGCAGAGTACAGATCATCACCGATGAGTTCGACGCGATCGACAAGAAGTACGGAGACGAACGGCGGAGCGAAATCGTCGGGGACGCTTCTTCGCTGGAGGTCGAGGACCTGATCGCGGACGAGGAAATGGTCATCACGGTCTCGCGCGAGGGATACGTGAAGCGGACCGAAGTCGATACCTACCGTGCCCAGAGGCGTGGAGGGCGCGGACTCCAGGGGATGGGCACCAAGGACGAGGACTGGGTGGAGCACCTCTTCGTGGCGTCCGCCCACGAGTACCTGATGATCTTCACCCGGTCGGGTCAGTGCCATTGGTTGAAGGTGTGGCAGGTCCCGCCTGCGGGACGGCATTCGCGCGGGAAGCCGATCGTGAACCTCCTGAAAATAGATCCTGCGGACGAGATCGCGTCAGTCGTTCCGGTCCGGGAGTTCTCGGACGACCGCTACCTCATGTTCTGCACCAGGGGCGGCAAGATCAAAAAGACCGCGCTGTCTGCTTACGGAAATGTGCGTTCGGTGGGCCTTATCGGGATCAACATTCGTGAGGCGGATGAGTTGATCGATGTTCAGGTCACGGGCGGCGACGACGAGGTGATTCTTGCGACGCGGAATGGCCTCGCGATCCGCTTTCGCGAGTCGGACGCCCGTGTGATGGGTCGGGTTGCGGAGGGGGTCCGAGGCATCCGTCTGGGTGGCGGCGACCGCGTGGTCGGCATGGTTGTCGTGGCGCGCGAGGACGCCACGTTGCTCGTCGTGTCTGAGTCGGGGATGGGGAAGCGCTCCGAGATCGACGCTTACCGGCTCCAGGCACGTGGCGGCAAGGGCGTGATCAACCTTAAGACCACCGAGAGGACGGGAAAGGTCGTCGCGATCAAGTCGGTCGTGCCCGGGGATCAACTCATGGTGATCACTCGGAACGGCATCATCAATCGGCAGAACATCGACGAGATCCGCGTGATCGGGCGCGCGACACAGGGTGTTCGCCTCGTGAACCTCGACGACAAAGACAGCGTCATGGATGTGGCTCGTGTGATTCCGGAGGATCCGACGGAGGCTTTGGCAGTGTCTGGTGGGGCCACGGACGGTGAGGTGCCGGAGGGGCAGGGAGTGGATGGTGAGGGAGTGGATGGCGAGGAAACGGACGGCGTGGGGGCCGATGGCGGCGAGGGAGCAGGGGCTTCCGTGGACTCGGGGACCGGGGAGGCGGTCGGGATGGACCCCGACACGGAAGGTGAGTGAAGACTTAGTCGGACTGGACGCCTTCAGGGAGGCCCACGAGAGGATCCGCCCGGCTATCGTGCGCACTCCGCTCTATCCGTCCGACGTTTTGACGCGTGAGTTGGGTACCGACGTCCGACTCAAGCTCGAATCTCTGCAGCGGACGGGTTCCTTCAAGTTTCGGGGGGCGTACAACTACGTCTCTCAGCTCTCGGCTGATGCTCGCTCGAAGGGCGTCATCACGTACTCGTCCGGAAACCATGCACAGGCCGTCGCGTTGGCCGCTCAACTCCACGGAGCCCGGGCGGTCGTCGTGATGCCGACCACCTCACCCCAGATCAAGCAAGAAGGGGCGAAGCGGTTGGGCGCTGAAGTCGTGTTGGAGGGGACGACCTTCCTCGAGCGGATGGCCAAAGCGGAGTCCCTCGCCGAGGAGCGGGGACTCGTGATGGTGCCGCCCTTCGATGATCCGACGATCATTGCCGGTGCCGGCACGGTGGGGCTTGAGATGGCTGAGGATTGGGATGCGTTCGACTCGGTATTGGTGCCCATCGGTGGGGGTGGGCTGTGCAGCGGAACCGCGGCGGCGCTGCGCCGACTTCGGCCCGACATACGGATCTACGGAGTGGAGCCGACGGGCGGTGCCTCCATGAAGGCCGCGCTTGAGGCCGGCCAGCCGGTGACGCTCGATTCCAGCACGTCCGTTGCCGACGGCCTTCTGCCGGTCCGGACCGGGAATTTGACGTTCAAGCATGTCCGTGAGTTTGTGGATGACGTCGTGCTCGTGGATGACGACGCGATCCGCGAGGCCGTCTCATTTCTGTTCAAGCAGCAGAAATTGGTGGTCGAGTTCTCCGGAGCGGCCACGGTCGCGGCGTTGCGCAGCGGCAAGGTCGAGACGGAGGGACGAGGCGTGGTCGCGGTCATCAGCGGCGGGAACGTGGACCCGGCCCTGCTCGTAGGTCTCTGATCGGTGCGCACTCTCGATCCCTGATCGACACACACGCTAGATTCTTCATTGATGCACATTCTTCATTGATGCACATACTGAATTCTTGATTCATGCACACACTCATCCTGTTCGATATTGACGGCACCCTCACCCGGGGAGGGCCGGCCAAAGTCGCATTCCACACGGCGATGTTGGAGACGTTCGGTACCGCCGGAGCGATCGAGTCTCACGACTTCTCAGGAAAGACCGATCCGCAAATCGTCCGGGAGCTCCTGACGGACGCTGGGCTGGACGACGACACCGTCGACGCCAGGCTCGCTGAGCTTTGGGACCGGTATATCGGAGAACTCGAGGCCCGCATCGTCGACAATCCAATGAGGCTGTTACCCGGGGTGGCGAGCCTCATCGAGGCCCTCGATGCCGAACCCGATGTGGCGTTGGGACTGGTCACCGGCAACATCATTCGAGGGGCTCAGGTCAAGCTCGGATCGGTCGGACTCGCCGAGCGCCTTACGGTGGGCGGATACGGCTCAGACCATGAGGTCCGTGAGCATCTTCCGGCCATCGCGCTCGATCGGGCGTTTGAGGCCTGGGGTGTGCGCTTCGCAGCGGAGTCGGCCGTCATCGTGGGTGACACGCACCGAGATGTGGAGTGCGGGAAGCACGAGGGGATGAGAACAGTCGCCGTGGCGACCGGACGAGTCCCACGAGTCCGGCTCGAGACGACCGGGGCCGACGCGGTCTTCGACGATCTGTCCGATATCGACTCAGTGATGGAGGTTCTGCTTCCCTGAATTGTGCGGGGCGGTTGACTCCTCGAGAGCTCCATTGGGTCGGCTGCGGTTTGCAGTGAGACGCTTTGGGGAACATCTTTACCGGAGCCCGCGTAGCGGGTTACATCAGTGGTGCAAGGGCGATCGTGTGGCCGAACATTGAGCAACGGAGTGAACGTGGCTAAGGCTAAAGGCGGAGATCTCAAGGCGTTCTATTGGGTTTTGGGTGCGACAGCCGTGATTGCTGTCGCCGCTCTGGCGTGGTCGGGTATGGGCGGAGGCGCGAGGTCTGCCGCGACTCAGCCGATTCTGAGCATCGTGGAGGGGGAGATAGAGGGTATCGAATGGCTGGGCGAGACCGCGACCGGTGTCGAGCGCGGTGATCCCAACGCTCCGATCACGATTCTGGAGTTCGGCGACTTTCAGTGCCCGGCGTGCCAACAGTTCGCCACGTTCGTGAAGCCTCAGATCGATTTGGCGTACGTCGAGGAGGGAGTGGCCCGTTTCGTCTTCCACGACTATCCCATCGTGTCGGGACACCCGTACTCGTTCCTGGCGTCCCGGGCGGCGCGTTGCGCGCTCGATCAAGGCGATCAGTACTTCTGGCCCTTCCACGACCAACTCTTCTCGCACCAGTCGACGTGGTCTGTCAGCCAGGGCTTCCCCATGAACGCTTTTGAAGGCTATGCTGGCACGCTCGGTCTCGATGTGGACGACTTCGCCAACTGTCTCGCCAGTGACCGTCACGCTGAGGTGGTCAGCGCCAACATGCGCTTGGGCATCGAGTTGGGCGTGAGCGGCACCCCGACGATCTTCGTGAGCAAAGGCGACGGAACCGGTGTTCGCGTGGTTCGTTGGAGTGAGTTCGAGGCGTTCCAGAGCGTGATCGAGCGCCTCATGGAAGAGGACGTTGGAGACGGAGGTTGAGCGCGAAGCTCGTCACGGTCCGGCTGCTCTTCGCGGATGACGGAGCGTTTCACCACGAGCAGGTCGCGATTCCGGCTGAGTCGATAGCGGGCTATGACCGGTTGATCGACTGTCTCATGGAGGACCCCGACGTGCTGAAACGGCTTCACGTAGACGTCACCCGCGTCTGCTCCGCTGAGTTGGCCAATGAGAGCGCCGCTCCTAAGAACGGCTCGCCGTCTAAAACCAGTTAGCCGGTCAACTCCTGGGCTCGAGCGAGGGTCCATTCTCCAACGATGTCCGGGGGCCAGAGCCCGGCCGCTGCTTGCGCAGACAGCGTTGTGACCTCTTCCCAGGCGCGCCGGGCGGTATCCGGATCGACCCATCCTCTCGACGCTGCTTCGTCGAGATCTTCTTCGTCGAGCGTCAGAAGGTGCCCGCTCGGATCGAGCCAGAGATCGAGGAACAGATCAGTTGTGCGCCAGATCCGGCCCACTTCGAAGACGCACGGGGTCAGGATGTTCGCGTATGTGCCCGTGAACGAGCCGTCGGCACGGTGGAAGAGTCCGATATCGTGCCAGGCGTTGGGGAAGGTGAACCAGATCACTTCGGAACCGGTCTCCAGTACGATGTCACCGGCGATCCGGATCGGGGACTCGAAGTGCAGGTCACGGGCGTACGTGATTTTTACGCCGTCTTCCTCGTGGATCAGATACTGCGTGTAGACCTGCGTCCGATCGGGCGGCCTGAGGTAGTGAATGTGGACGAGCGGCGGGCCCTCATCCGTCTCTGCTGACATCCGTCACTCGCTGATGGCCTCCACGAAGACCTCCATCGTGCCTCCGCAGACCGCGGGGCTCAGGGAAAGCAGATCCTCGGTCAGGTCGACGCGAACCATCTGGGGCTCTCCGGTCTTGATCACCTCGTACGCCGCCTCGATCACCTCGCCCTCACCACACCCACCACCCACGGTGCCCACCAGCTCCTCTCCGGGGTCGACGAGCATCTTGGCGCCCACACCCCTGGGAACGGAACCCTTGGCGGATACGATCGTCGCCAGGGCTATGGCACGGCCCCCACGGACCTTGTCGGCGATGGCTTGATAGACGTCGTAGTCGTTGTGGCTATTCATTTATCCTCAGTATCTTTGAAAAATCTATCCAGAATTCGCTCCTGGTCCATCAGGGGCGCGCCGGTGCCGCCTCTCCACTGGAGGATGATCTCCGCAAGGACCGCAACGGCGATCTCGATCGGTGTCTCAGCCCCGATGTCCAGTCCGACCGGCGCCCGCACCCGGGTGAGCCGATCCCTCGCCGTTCCTTCCGTGTCGACTCCGTCCTTCTCCCATACTTCTTTCTGGAGCTGGGAGAAGGCGGCCCGCACGCGCCGCCGGCTTCCGATCATGCCCACGTAAGGTGGCTCCACGTCGGTCTGCAACAAGTGGCGGAGGCACTCGTAGTCGTACTTGTGTCCTCGGGTCACGAGCACGACGTGACTCGTGGAATGCATGGGGACGTCTGCGAACGGATTCCTGAAATCGACTTTCAGGATTTGGTCGGCCTCGGGGAAGCGCTCCCGGGTGGCGAAGTCGGGCCGATCGTCCACGACGATGACGCGAAAGCCCATCGCAGCGCCCACGGAGCACATCGGCTGTGCGATATGACCCGCGCCGACGATCACCAGGTCCGGATGGGGGTGATGCGCCTCCACGTACACCTGGATCGTCGGTCCGGTGGCCGATTTCAGCTCATGGACGCCCTCCTTCGAGGTTCTGCGTTCCCCGAGCCGCTTCGTTCCGAGCGCCAAGGCCGCTTCGTCGAGGCCGGCATCGCCGAACGAACCCACGAGGCCCTTGGCGCCGCCCTTGGCCTGACGGACGACTACCCGTTTTCCCACGAGCTCCGGAGGTGCCGACACCGGAACGATGAGCGCGATCGGCTGGCGGGCCTCCTGGGCATCGAGCACCTCTGCCGTCGCCTCCATGGGCGTGAGTGGCGCGTTCTTGGCGTCTGTCATCGGTGCTTCTTCAACAGCCTTCTAGGAGGTGGAGACGGTGCTCCTCAGGATAGTGACAGCGGTAGACCGTCATGTCGTCGATGTCGATGACGGTGCCCTCATCGTCGACCGGTACCGATACGGTCTCGTCGAGGTGCCGATGCACCACGGTGCGTGCACCCTCAGGGAGCGCGTCACTCAGGAGCTCTTGGAACAGCGCCCTACTGAAGAGGACGGGATGACCACGCTTGCCGGTGTACGTTGGCACGACCAACGGCGCTCGGCTTTGCCGAAACATCTCGATGAGTTTTCGCACGGTCTCTTCGTGAATCAACGGATGATCTACGGGGCAGAAGGAAACTCCCTCGACGGAATCACTGAGGACCCGGAGCGAGGCGCGTAGAGACCCGATCGGGCCGTCTTCGGGGGATGGGTTCATCACGACCTGCGCGCCAGCCTCCACCGCGCCGGTGGCCTCAGGTCCGTCCAGGGTCGGGAGTGCGACCAGCACGTGAGCGCAGCCCCCGGCTCGGTGCGCGTGAATCACACGTTCCAGAAACGTGCGTCCACCAGCGTCGAGCATCGCCTTGGTGGTACCCATCCGGCTGGAAGTGCCGGAGCAGGGAATCACCCCCCAAACCTCAGCCTGGGAAGGACTCATAGAACCCACGGTTCTCTCCGGCCAGACGGCGAATGAGATCGGCCGGCGTGAAGCGGGCGCCGTATCTCTCCTCGAATTCCTTCAGGCGGCTCAAGATGGTCCGGGTGTGTATCGTGTCGGCGAACCGAAGAAGGCCGCCACGGAAGGGCGGGAAGCCCGTCCCCATGATCATCCCGAGATCCACGTCGCTCGCCCGTCGAACGATGCCTTCGTCAAGAACCCGAGCGGCCTCGTTCACCATGGCCAGCACGAGGCGGCCGCGGATCTCGCGCTCTTCGAGAGTCGTACGAACGTCCGGCACCGCCGTGGAGAGGACGGCGTAGATCTCCGGGTCGACGCCCTTCTCCTTGCCTGATTCGTACCGGTATAAGCCGAGCCCTCCCTTCTTCCCCAAACGCCCACTGTCCGCCAGCGCCACCAGCGGCGGGGAGGGAGTCAACCGGTCGCCGAGGGCCTCATGCAGCGACTGCCCGGCGTGCCGGCTGATGTCGATGCCGACTTCGTCCACCAGTCGGAGCGGACCCATCGGCATGCCGAACTTCTTCGCGGCGGCGTCGACGGCCTCGACACTGGCTCCGTCGGCGAGGAGGAAGCCCGCCTCGTTCATATACGGGCCCAGAATGCGATTCACCAAGAAGCCGGGGCCGTCGCTGGTCACCACGGGCACTTTTCCGAGGGTGAGGGCGAGCGCATACGTCGTGGCCACCGCCTGATGACTGCTGCGCGTCCCGCGCACGACTTCGACCAGGGGCATCCGGTGGACAGGGTTGAAGAAGTGCATGCCGACGAAGTCTTCGGGCCGGGCCAGGGCGGACGCCATTTCGTCCACGGACAGTGAAGACGTGTTGGTGGCCAACACGCACCCTCTTCGCACGGCATCCTCCGTTTCCCGCAGGACGATCCGCTTGATGTCCATCTTCTCTACGACCGCTTCGACCACCAGGTCCTGCCGTTTGAATCCCTCGTACCGGAGGCCGCCGGAGATGAGCGTCATCCTCTGATCCGCCTCACGACGGAGAAGCTTTCGCCGCTTTACGAGCTCGGTGAAGAGCTTCCCGGCGTGCTGAAGGCCGCTCGCGACCGCATCATGGCGAATATCCTTCATGCGAACGCGAATGCCCCGGAAAGCGGCGAGTTGCGCGATTCCACCGCCCATCACGCCGGCTCCCAGCACCGCGAGGTACTCTACGTGTCCGGGCTCGACCGTCTCGTCATCGACTCCGGTCCCTTTACGCGCTTCCTCGCGGAGGTGGAATACGTGGATCAGATTCTTGGAGACGGTTGTGGCGACGAGTTCGCCCGCGGCCGTCGCCTCGATCTCGAGGGCCTTCCTGAGGGGTTTTTTCACGCTCCGGCCGACGACCTCGAGGATCTTCAAAGGTGCCGGGTAGTGGCCTCCCGTCAGCCGCATGACCTGCTTTCTTGCAAAGAACAGGACCAACCGGCGGCCTAGGGCGGTGCCGTCCTTGAGGCGTTTCAGGATAGGGCGCCGTGCACGTGGTTTCTTGGTCGAGGCCGCTCGTGACGCGAAGGCGGCGACTTTCTCTCGGAAGAGATCCGCTGGCACGACCTCGTCCACAAGTCCCATGCGCCGGGCGGTGGAAGCCGACACCTGGCGGCCGCTGAGCATCAAGTCCAAAGCGTCCTCGACTCCGATCAGCCGGGGGAGCCGGGTCGTTCCTCCCCACGCCGGTAGAATACCGAGAAGTACCTCCGGCAGGCCCATCTTGGTGGAGGGTGCATCGGAAGCCACGCGATGACTGCAGGCGAGCGCCATCTCCACGCCGCCGCCCAGGCAAATTCCGTGTACGGCAGCGACGGTCGGGACGCCGACTTCTTTCAGAGAGCTGAAAATTCCCTGTCCGAACCTGGCTCCCTCGGCTCCCTGGGCCGGATCCTCGAGACCCTCGATAGCGGCCAGGTCCGCTCCCGCAATGAAGCCGCTTTTTGCGCTCCACAGGACGACCATGTGCACCCTGCTTTGCCGTGCCAGGCCTCGCACCTCGTCCAAGCGCTCACCGAATCGCTTGAGGACCTGCTCGCTGAGTACGTTGACCTTACGCTGAGGGTCGTCGAAGGTGATCCAGGCAACGCCCTTCTCGTCGACGTGGAGCGTCGGGTTGGCGTCGGGCGAAGGTTTCGTACTCATGGCCTAAGCTATTCGAAAACCCCGGGGGCCGCTGAGGACCCCCGGGGTTTCTCGCAGTCGAGTCTCGGGAAGGCCTACAAGTTCGGTCGAACTATAGCGTTCTCTCGCGTGAGTCGGACCTGTGCGGGCTCATTGCCCACCGTCATTGGGACGTTCCAGTACAACTCCGTATAGGGGAGCTCGTACCGGGCGGTTACCCAATAGTCTCCGGCCTTGGCTTCGAACTCAGCGACGCCACTGGCATCGGTCGTGTCGTAAAGCGTTGCGAGGCCGCTGGCGCGTTCGTGCAGGGACATCACCGGACCGACCTCAGCGAACGCCTCATCCGCCCACTGCTCGCGGAGCGCACGCGTCTGTTCAGCGGCTGCCATGGAGGCGGCCTGGAGGGACGTGAAATCTTCGAAGGCTGCGTCGCGCTGCCGCTCTACAGAGCTGTACTCGCCATCGAGGTCCTGAAATTCCCGGAAAAGAAGGCGGTACTGCCCTGAACCGCGGCTCAAAGTCTCGAGCTCGTCACTCAAGGTCTGCAGCGTGTCTCGAAGGACGTTCCACCGGGCCTCCATGTCGCGCCAAGCTTGCTGTGCTGCGGCCACCTGAGTCTGAGCATCCAAGACTGAGTCCGGGATCGCCGGTTCGGGGGTCGTAGCCGCGGCCGTCATCGAATCGAAAACGACGTCCCGATCGTACGGGAACAGGCGAATTTCGAGGTCGGCCAACGCCCTGGCCTCGCCGCCTTGAGATGGGTCGTCCGGGGCGATCTCCGCGATCACCGCCAACTGGGTGGGACCACAGGCAGAGACGAGAGCCGTTCCAAGGAGGCCCAGCAGAAACTTGCTATGCTTCATGTCCAACTCCGTTACATGTGGCCGGAAAGGTTGGGCAAAACTACCGATCGACCCAAGACGCATCAAGTTCAACGGCGCTGGCGGTGAAGTCCGACAGGCGTAGCCGAAGATTCGTGCTAGGGGATTACTCCGTTCAGGATATAGTCCCTCGGGTCCTTGGCCTCGCCATCCACCCAGACTTCGTAGTGGAGATGGCTTGCAGTCGCCGTACCAGTCCTGCCGACCTGAGCAAGAACCTCGTTCCTCGCCACCGCTTGTCCCGGCCCGACGAGTATCTGAGATGAATGCGCATAGCGGGTCATGATTCCGAACCCGTGATTGACCTCGACGGTATAGCCATACCCAGACTTCCAGCCCGCATAAGAGACGAATCCTTTCGCGGCGGAGAGAATCGGCGTGCCTTCGACCGCGCTCAGATCGATACCGACGTGCGGCAACTCTTCGTGGTAGATGGGATGCAGTCGAGCTTGAGTGAACTGGCTGCTGACCATCCCCTGCGCCGGCAGGATGGACGGAGTCGCCTCGAGAAGAGAGTAGTTCGCCGAGAGGCTCTGCATGGCTTGCGCCATGCTTTCCGAGAGCAGGGTTGCCCTCCGCTCCAATGCCGAGAGGTCGTATGCCACCGTGAAGACGGCCTCAGCGGTCACCGGATCCGTCTCCCACATCGGATTGGACACGGGCGTGCTCATGCCCGGCCCACCGACGCCGACCTCGAAAATTTTGGCGTCGATCGGATTCAGACCTGCGACAACCCGAAACTGCTCGTCGTTTTCGATGAACCCGTCGATGGACCCTTCCATCAGGCCAACCCTCATCCGTATCGACTCGACTTCTCGGGAGATCGCGGCCTTTTCGCTGCGGAGCTTGAGGACTTCGAGGCGGGCCGACCCGTCCATCGCGACGATCATGGCCAGAACGGCCACGACCGTGACAGCGGCGGCAATCAGAGAGGGAGCATAGTGGAGGGCCCGAGCAGAGACGCTGAATTGCTGCACTGGACGCCTATCCTCAGAGACACAAACGAAAGTCCAGCGCTGCTTCGCCATATTCGGGCTTTTCCTGATCGGGCTCGTCCGCGTCGAACTAAGAAGGCGGGAAAACTAAGAAGGCGGGAAGATATTCGGCGCCGTCGGAAAGTGTCAAGCTGGACAGCGCTACCGGTCCGGTCGAGGGAAGAGGAGCGCGCCTTTTTCGACCCTCCGACCTCCGAGCGGGATGGCGCGGGCCTGGTCGAGGGTCGGCACCGACTCCAGGCCCAACTGGTGGGCGAGGTCCGTCATCTTTTGAGGCGTCACGGGCTCAAACAGCGCGGTCAGGACGGTCAGCACCCTGGCGAGAGATGCCAGGGTCTCGTCGAGATCGCTGGCACCAGATGCGTCCTTCGCTTGAGCCCATGGCTCGCGGCTGTCCACGTATCCGTTGGCCGTCCTGGCGAGCTCCATGGCCGCGGCCATGGCGTCGTGGACCCTCAGCCCATCCATGTGCTCAGCCACCTCGCCCAGGGTCGATGCGATCTCGGTGTCCAATCCGTCCCCCGCCGCCTCCGGGATGACCCCGTCCCGGTACTTGTCGATCATGGAAATCGCGCGGTTGGCCAAGTTGCCAAAAACGTTGGCGATTTCGTCGTAGCGCGCCTGAAAGCGCTCGGGCGTATACGACGCGTCGGAGCCGGTGGGCATGTCGCGGAGCAGGTACCAGCGGACTCCGTCGGTCCCGTAATCCTCCAGGAGTTCCAGGGGGTCCACGACGTTGCCCATGGATTTCGACATCTTCGCGTCTTCCATCACCCACCAGCCGTGCGAGAGAATCTGCTCCGGAAGCGGAAGGCCGACGGCCATGAGCAACGTCGGCCAATAGATCGCGTGCGTCGTGATGATGTCCTTCCCCATGACGTGCAGGCTCGCGGGCCACCAGGAATCCCCAGGATCCGTGAAGCTCGGTTGGTCCGGACCACCCTCAGGATCCAGGACACCCGATGCGGTGACGTAGTTGATGAGCGCGTCCACCCACACGTAGCACACGTGATCGGGATCGAACGGGAGGGTGATGCCCCATGAAAGGCGTGCCTTGGGCCGGGAGATGGAGAGATCCTGCAAAGGCTGTTTGAGGAACCCGAGGACTTCGTTGCGTCTGGTCACGGGAACGATCCAATCCGGGTGATCCTCAATATGCTGGATCAGGCGTTCCTGATAATCACTCATGCGGAAGAAATAGTTCTTCTCTTCCACGAACTCGACGGGGCGGTTGCAGTCCGGACAGACGTGTTCCGCTCCGACTTCCTTCTCCGTCCAGTACCGCTCGTCCTGGACGCAGTACCAGCCGCTGTACACGCCGTCGTAGATCTGTCCCTCTGCCCAGAGGCACTCCAGGAATGTCGTGACGACTCCGATGTGATCGGGTTCGGTGGTCCGGATGAAGCGATCGAACGAGATGTTCAGATCCTTCCAGGCCGCGTTGAACGACTCCGCCATCTGATCTGCGAGTTCGATGGGAGTCATGCCCTTCTTGGCGGCGGTCTCCTGCATCTTTTGGCCGTGCTCGTCGGTCCCCGTGAGAAAACGAACTTCGGCTCCGGTCTGCCGATAGTAGCGGGCCAACGCGTCGGTGAGCACGGTCGTATAGGCGTGCCCCAGGTGGGGATCGCCGGTGGCGTAGTAGATCGGAGTCGTGAGGTATCGGCGCTTCATTCGGGCTTTGCCGAGACCTCGCGTTTGAGGTCGGTGAGGGATACGGTGCGGCTCTCTCCCTCTGCGGATCGAAGCGTGACCGTCTCCCTCAAGATGTCGACGCCGATCACTTTCTCTTCTCCCAGGGAGGTGCGGAGGGCCTTACCCTCCCGAGGAAAGCGGCGGCGGGCCTCGACGTAGGTCTTGTGTTCGTACATGAGACAGCACATCAGCCGTCCGCAACAGCCGGAGATCTGGGCGGGGTTGAGCGACAGGAGTTGGTCTTTGGCGAGTTGCAGGCTGACGGGCTTCAAGTCGGGCAACCAGGTCGAGCAACAAAGCTCGCGGCCGCAGCGCCCCACTCCGCCGAGAAGAGCGGCTTCATCACGGACCCCGATCTGCTTGAGCTCGATTCGGGTCCGGAATGTGCGCGCGAGATCCCGAACCAGTGCTCGGAAGTCCACCCGTCGTTCCGCAGTGAAGTAGATGATCAACTTGTTCTTGTCGAACTGCCACTCGGCCTCAGTGACTTTCATGTTCAGCTCATGGCCCTCGACGAGCTTGCGCGTCTCGGTGCGCACACGGGCCTCATCGGACCGAAGTTCCTCGATCTGGACGCTCTCGTCTTCATGGGCAATCCGGAGAACGCGCATTTCGGGCAAGGGCGTGGAGCATCCCCCGGAAGATGAGCACTTGCGCTCCGCGATCGAGCCGAGCGCAGAAATCTCACCGAGATCCTCTCCTCGGTCCGCCTCGACGATGACATGGGCCCCGGGGGCGAGGTCGAGCGCCTCGTATGCGAAGTACGCCTTACGCGTACCCTTGAAGCGAACTTCGGCGAATCCGGCCATCGATGTGAGCCGCGCTCAGGCGTCGGCGGACGTACTGGCTGAGCTAGCCGCCGACTCGCCCCACGCCCCCATCGCTTCGTATTTCGCCCAGCGTGCCTTCAGCAACCTGTCCGTTTTGAGCCGGCCCAGTTCCGTGAGGTTACGCACAACGGACTCCTTCACAGCGGCTATCGTGGCGTCCCAATCTGAGTGCGCTCCCCCCGTCGGTTCGGGAATGACCTCATCGGCCACCCCCAGCTCCAACAGATCCTTGGACGTGAGCTTGAGCGCCGCCGCCGCCTCCGCCTTGAAGTCCCGAGAGTGCCACAGGATAGCGGCACAGCCCTCCGGCGAGATGACTGAGTATATGGCGTGCTTCAGCATCAGGATGCGATCGCTCACACCGAGGCCGAGCGCCCCTCCTGAGCCGCCCTCCCCGATGACCACTGACAGGATGGGGACTCTGAGTCGGGCCATTTCCCGCAAATTCATCGCGATGGCCTCGGCGACCCCACGCTCCTCCGAGCCAAGTCCGGGATAGGCTCCGGGCGTGTCGATGAAGGTGACCACAGCCCTCCCGAATTTTTCCGCCTGCCGCATGAGCCTCAAGGCCTTCCGATAGCCCTCCGGATGCGCCATGCCAAAGTTCCGCCGGAGGTTCTCCTTCATATCACGGCCCTTCTGGTGGCCGATCACCATGACGGGAGTCTCCCCGAGCGCCGCCCAGCCCCCGACGATAGCCTCGTCGTCCCGAAAAGCTCTGTCTCCGTGCAACTCGATCCAGTTGGTGAAAATCCGCTCCACGTAATCGAGTGTGTAGGGGCGATCCGGGTGACGCGCCACCTGCACCTGCTCCATGGCGGTCAGGTTCTGGTATGTAGATTCCTTGAGGGCGTCCAATTTCGTCCGGAGCTCCTTGAGTTCGTTGGTGACATCGAAGCCGCTGCGCTCAGCTGAGGCCACGAGCCCATCAATCTGCTCTTGGACTTCCATGATGTCACGCTCGAAGTCGAGCCTCGACGATCCGGCCAACGTCGCCCTCCAGTCGGTGGGGAAAAGGCGTCGCCGAACGCGGCTGCGTCTGACGGCGCGGAAGGACCTTGTCTGATGTCCTTCTAATTGTAATGGCTCGGGCTCAGTTTCACGATGTCGCCGGACGGCCCAGGAGTGGATCGTCGACACGTTCGGCCGGGGGCTCAGCATAGAGTTCCGGCTCTGGCACGAGGTAGCGGACGATTCCGGCCATGATCAGTACGGCGGCGGCTCCGACGACCGTGTTGCTCCCGTATCCGAAACGGCTGTAGAGCGGGCCCGCGGTGGCGGCACCCACCGCGAAACCAATTTGACCCAACGCGATGGTCATGCTCATCAGCGAGCCGCGGCGCTCATCGCTGACGAGCGCCGTCAGCAATGCTGAGAAGGGACTGAGGCGCATCGCCACCAGGGCCATGGTAGCGAAGTAGAGTACGTAGGCGACCCAGAACTCCCGGACGAGTACTGTCGTCAGGATCATGACGATGGAGAGGCCGATGCAGGACGCGATGATGACGGGCTTGCGGCCCACCCGATCCGACAGCTTCCCGGCGCGGGGTCCCGTGAGCACGTTCGCGATCCCACCGACGACGAACAGGCTGGCGATCGCATTGGGGCTCATGCTCAACGACTGCGTCAGCCAATAAGGCAAATAGACGACGTAGAACGAGACGCCGAGAAACATAATGAAGTAGGCGATGGCGGCGGAGGCGATCTCGCTCTTGGCGAGCATCGCCCGGTAGTTCCGCACGGCGCCCGAAATCGTCAGGAGGCCCACGCTACGCTGGACGTCCGGCTGGGGAACCCGGAACCAGATCAAGACGAAAGTCGCCGCCATGGCGGCCGCGAAGAGATAGAAGGGCACCTTGAAGCCGTACGCCCCAGCAAGGACAATCCCGATCGGGATGCCCGCGATCTGGCCGAAAGCCATCCCGCTCATGACCCAGCCCGTGGCCCACCCACGCCGGTTATAGGGGAAGAAGTCGCCAATGTAGGAGACGGCGGAACCGCTGAGGATTCCGCCCGCAGCGCCGGCGCCCACCCGAACGGCCAGAAAGGAGTAGTATCCGACGACGAAATGGTGCATCAGAAGGGCGCCCGTCATGACGCCCGTGCCGAGGAGTAGGATCCGGCGGCGCCCGATCTTGTCCGATACGGGACCCGCGAGGATGGCGAAGAGCCCGACCATGATCGAGTAGGCCGAGACCAGGGTTCCCAGCGCGGATTCGCCGATCCCCAGCTCTTCTCCGATCTGAGGGAGAATGGGCGTGATGATCATGATCTGGCTGCTGGCGGCGAAAACCAGGAGCCAGAGGGCGAAGACGATGATGCCGGCCGAGGCTTTCGGTTGGCTCAAGGGCGTGGGGTCCTCACACGCCCTCTCGGTACGAGGCGCGCGCCTCTTTGCCGGCCTGCGCCTCGTACGCCTTGATAAGGGCTTGCGTGCCTTCGTCGGCACAGCCGAGCCGCTCGACGATGTTGAAGAACTGGTGGGCCAGGCTGGCACCGGGCAGCGCCAGCTTGACGTCGTTCGCTGCCTCCATGACCAGCTTGAGGTCCTTCTGCTGTAGGCGCACCATGAATCCGGGGGCGAAGTCCCCCTTCAGGATGCGCGGGCCCAGATTCGTCAATTGCCATGATCCTGCGGCACCGCCGCTGATAGCATCCACGACCTTTCCCACGTCCAACTCGGAGGCCGCGGCCAGCATCAAGGCCTCGGCCATGGCCAGGTTGGCTACCGACACCGCGATCTGGTTACACGCCTTCGTCGTCTGACCGGCGCCGTTGCCGCCGATCAGGTTGATGTTCTTGCCCATCGCATCGAACACGGGCAGACAGTCGTCGAACACGCTCTGCTCGCCGCCGACCATGATCGACAGCGTGCCCTGCTGCGCGCCCACGTCACCGCCACTCACCGGCGCGTCGAGCATGTTCACACCCTTCTCGCGCAAGGCAGCGGCGATCTCTTGTGTTACCCGGGGAGAGATCGTGCTCATGTCGATGACGGTCGCGCCTTCACGAGCGGTTTGCAGCACACCGTCCGCGCCGAGGATCACCTTCTCTGCGTCGGGTGTGTCCGTGACGATGGTGATGATCACGTCGCTGCCGTTCGCCGTCGCCGCCGCCGTCGCCACGCGCTCAGCGCCCGCGTCGACCACTTCCTGCACGCGCGGCCGGTCTGTGCGATTGTATACTTTCAGCGAGAAGCCCGCCTTGATCAGGTTCAACGCCATCGGCGCTCCCATGATCCCGAGGCCGACGAACCCGATCTGTGCGCTACCGGGCTTAGCTGGCATTTGCGATCTCCTTGGTCCAGGTAGAAAACATCCCCCGCTATTCGTCTTCGCAGCGGATCACTTTCCCCGGCGTGGTGGCCGAAAAAGCCGCGATGCGCCAGCCCTGCGGTGCCTTCGTAAGCATGTAGGAGACACCCTCGACTGAGACGATGCCGCCGTTCGAGTTGGTGCGGGTGTTGTAGCCGCTGGTGATCACCGCGCCGGCCCCCCCACGCAGATATTCGTGAAGGTGTAGGTCGACTTCTCGTAGTCGGCGTCGAGATTGTCGATGACGCTTTGGCGCCTCCGTTCGTAGCCCTCCACAGTCGCCTCGGCGCTGAGGGTGACTCCTCCCCTGAGAATAATGTAGGGAGTCGGGTGCGTCTCTTGCAGTATCCGCTCCATCTGTCCCGTCGAGAAATACTCGCAGTACAGGCCCACAGTGTGACGGACCTGGGCCTTGATCAATCCCTCTTCGTTGGCTGAGACAACGTCTCGAGTATGGCCCACGGCATCCAATGCCGACTGGGCCACGACATCGTGATAACCCACGCCCAGCGTTACCACCATCACCACGCTCAGGGCAGAAGCCAGCGTTCGCGACATTCTGCATTCTCGGCCGGCGGTCAGGTCAAGAAGTCTCATCTCGGAACCTCTGAGTGCGAAAGCGGACGTCGGGAAATTTCACCAACGGCTGATGACCACCCGCTTGTCCGTGAAGAACTCGATGGCGTCCTTTCCCTGAGCCTTCAGGTCGCCGTAGAAGGAGCCCCGGGAGCCCCCGAAGGGAAAGCATGCCATCGGCGCTGCCACCCCGATATTCACACCGATCATACTGATGCCCGCGTGGTAGCGAAAATCGCGGGCGGCTCGACCGCTGGTTGTGAAGATCGAGGTCGCGTTGCCGTACCCGATCTCGTGCATGAGCGTAATCGCGTCCTCGACTGAGCCCGCACGCATGAGGCCCGCTACAGGACCAAAGATCTCCTCCTGCCCCACGTTCATTCCGGGCTTTACGCCCTCCAGGATAGTGGGCCCGACCCAGTGGCCTTCCGGATAGCCGTCGACCTGGAACCCCCGCCCGTCCAGCACAACGTTCGCGCCCTCGCGCTCTGCTTGGTCGATCAGGTCCACCACGCGATCTCGGTGTCGTCGTGAAATCACCGGTCCCATGAACGTGCCCCCGTCCAACCCGTAGCCCACCGGGAGGGAGGAAGCCCGGCTGAGCAACCCAACTCTCAACCGATCATACGCTTCTCCCACTCCCACCAGGACGCTGTTTGCGAGGCAGCGCTGTCCCGCTGAGCCAAAGATCGACGAGACAGCCGAGTCTGTGGCCAAGTCCAGATCGGCGTCCGGGAGGACGACCATGTGGTTCTTCGCTCCGCCCAGGGCCTGGACCCGTTTGCCGGCTAGTCCGGCCCTTGCGTAGACGTCGCGAGCGACTGAGCTGGAACCCACGAATGAGACGCCGGCCACGTCGGGGTGCTCGACGATCGCTTGCGCGACCGACGCGTCACCATGGACCACGTTCAGCACGCCACTGGGAAGGCCTGCCTCCACCGCCAGCCGGACGATCCTTTGGTGCGTGAGTGGATCCTGCTCGCTCGGCTTCAAGACGAACGTGTTTCCGGTTGCAACCGCGTACGGCCAAAACCACATCGGGATCATCACCGGGAAGTTGTACGGAGTGATCCCCGCGAAGACGCCCAGCGGCTGTCGAACCGTTTCACAATCGACTCCCCGAGTAACATCCTCAAGCGTCTCACCCATCATCAGCGTGGGGATACCGCAGGCGTGTTCAACGTTCTCGATTCCCCGTTGGATCTCGCCCGCCGTCTCGGCAACGTTCTTGCCGTGCTCCCTGCTCAATTCTCGCGCCAGGTCATCCCGATGCTCGTCGAGGAGCGCCTTCAGGCGAAACAAGATCTGCACACGCTTTGCGGCGGGCGTCGCACGCCACGCCCCAAACGCCTCCTTGGCCGCCGCCACCGCGGCTTGGACATCGTCGTCGGTCGAGAGGGGGACGTGTCCAAGGAGCTCCCCCGTACCCGGGTCGTGGACCGGGAGCGCGTCCGATGTGGATGAGCGGATCCACTCTCCCCCGATGAAGTTGGGTATCGGGAGTTCAACGTCGTTGATCGAACGACTCTCGGCACTCCCGCTAACGGCCATGATGGTTCCTCACTCTTGTGAATCGGCGAAGATCCGCGCGCCGGCCCGGCACTATTCAGGGGAATGTCGGGCGCGAGCCCCCGAAGGTGTCCCCGACGGGGGGGGAGGGCAACCGCGGGGCTCCTGGTGTGGGATAATCCCGCACCCTTGAGCGCGTAGGGTTTTTTCCTACCGGAGAGGGGCCGATGCCCTATGGAAAGTCGGCGGCACCCGCAGCCAGACAAGTTCGCTGACGCGTTGTCCTACCGACCTGCCTTGATATTCCCTCCGGGCCTCCCCGGAAGTGCCATTGCCGGCAGCGCGCTGTACGAGACGCGCTGTCAGGGATGTCACTGCACGGAGGGGCGGGGAGACGGGCCGGCGGCTGAGTTCCTGGTTCGGCGCGACCGGCCGACTTTACACAGAACGCGCTGATCTCGAATCATGACTGGGGGGCCCTCTTCGACAGGATTCGGGAGGGTGGTCCGGGGCGACACACCTCCATGCCGCCCTGGGGATTCGTCTTCACTGAGGCTGAGGCTTGGACTCGGAGCTGATCCGGGTCACGGAGAAATTCAACGAAGAAGGGCGGGAGGGTCTTACGCCCTATGCGCAGAGCCGTGTGAGAATTTCCGCCCTGGTCAACTGGGGTATCTACGAGAGCGCGTATTATGCGAACGAGCGAGGCGTGCTGGGTGAGCGAGAGTGGATACGATTCGACCGTGTGATCTGTCGCATATTTAGGCGCAGGGTGCAAGGTGACCAGCAAGATGACCTATGGGAACCAGAAGGCTTCACACCCATGACCGAATTACTGACCCCAGACTTCGTGGACTACATCAAGAGCAGTTGCGAATAGTCCGACCCAGACTCCTGCCGGGATAAGCCGTAAGAGAGAAAGAGACGCCCACCCCCATCGTTCGGAGGTGGTCTGAGCTTGCACCTTAAGCTGCTCAGGGGCATGGTGGGTCGGGCAGGAGAGGCGAAGGTCCGTCGGGCTGGCCCGGTTCAGATCAGACTCGGACGCATGGCATGGATGTCTCTCCATCCGTGAGGGCCGCGCTGGATAGAATACACGCGGAGCGTCCAGGGATGGTGCTGCACCTTTGTTTCCTTCGCCTGGCGATCCCACAAAGCCCATGACGCGCCACCTTGCGGATAAATGGCTCAGGAAGGCGGAGGAGCTGGCGGGGGTTGAATCACAGAAGGGCTCTCTCTGGCACGCATACCGTCGCAAATGGGCCACTGAGCGGAAACACCTATCCGATACTGATGTGGCTGCGGTGGGAGGTTGGGCGAATTTGCTGACGCTCAAGAGGGTCTACCAACAATCCGATGTTGACACTATGCTTCACGCCGTTCTCAGTGGCAGTGAGTTGAGAGAGAAGCGGGGATGAGAGTGCCCGTTCTTGCACAGAACATTGCACACCACTGCTTGTGGCTGAACGCGGCGGCTTGAGAAACCCGCTTAGGTATGCGACGAAATGACAAGAATGGGGCGTAGCTCAACCGGCAGAGCGCCTGGCTGTTAACCAGGAGGTTGGTGGTTCGACCCCACCCGCCCCAGTAGGGTAAGAGAAGGCCCTCCAAGGCTTTGGCCTTGAGGGGCTTCTTCGCTCCCAATCGAGTGGTTCCGCTTGGGTTCCACGCTGGGGGAGTGGAGTTGGGATCTCATCGTCCTGAAACCATGAGATGCGCGCTGGAGGTACCTGCCTCCATGAGCCAAAGCATGGCTGGACCGCGAGCAATCGGGAAGCCGAGGTCTCGGGTGGCGTAAGGCACGGCTACCACGGTGTGGTTTCGGTAATCCTGGGCGGAGTCCCCATACACGTGGTAGTAGATGCTTCCCCACACAGCCAAGGCACGAGTTCCGTCCGCCTCGGCCCGCTCGAAGCGATCCAGGATTTCAACCACTGTTCCTCCAGCGCTCTCGAGAGCATGGTTCTGCTCCAATCGCGGACGATTGGCTTCGACGGTGCACTGGACGTCGAGGGGGGCCATTTGAGCGGGACGGCCTTCATTGTCCCAGCAGATCAGGCCGTTGCTGCCCCCGCGGAGCACCGCTGTGCTGCCGTCAGGACGGAGTTCGAGGATCGTCGCCTCGGCACGCAATGACGTGGGAGCCGCGAGCAGTGTCCGCTCGATATCGGCGTCAGCGGATTGGGCGCACAGGGCGGACGGCAGAAGAACTGCGATGAAGGGGAGAAACAGTAGGCGCTTCATCAACCTGGCCTCCGTTGGAAGGGTCTCATGATGGAGTTCGCCTCGATCTGCTCGCTGGATCATAGGCACCTAACCGCTCACTTGCCTTACGGAGCATTGGCATTTACCGTGCATACAGAGAAGTAGCAGCCTACAGACTTCCCGATCCGGGGGTGACGATGCATAGCACTCGAGCGACCATAATGTTTCCGATTTTGGCGGGGCTGATGTTGGCGGGATCGCCGCTCAGCGCTCAAAAGGTGGAACGGCTCGACTCGTACGAGGGAGTCGCGATACGAATCCTGCAGAGCAACAATGCCGGAAACGTGCACGCCGTCATCGATCCGGCTCTGAACGAGGTCGTCGGGTACCTGGAGGGCTGTCCGCGGGCTCACAATATCTTCGCACATCCCGATGGGCTCTACTATTACTGCGCGAACGAAGAAGCAAACACGCTCGACGTCTACGATACGGTCACATTGGAGCTGCTTGAGCAGCTCCCGCTCACGGATCGTCCGAACAAGGCCGCCTACAACAAGTACAACCGTAAGATCTACGTAGGGATCGCTAGGGCGCCCTTTGTCGATGTATTCGATCTAGACACCCACGAGAAGCTTGAAAGCATCCCGGTGGCGACCGGGATTCACAACGTCTATGTGAGCCCGGATGGGAAGTGGGTGGTTGCCGGTTTGAACGGTCGGAGTGAGGGGTCTATTCAGGTCATCGACGCTAGCACCGATAAAGTGGTGAGGGAAATCTCGCTGGTCGTGCCAAACACCGGTGTAATCCACCGCGTCCGGCCAATGATGTTCCTTGCCGCGGAGGACGGGTCGACGGACAAGATTCTCGCGCAAGGCGCCGCGGTCAACGGAATCTTTGTGATCGACTGGGAGACAGGGGAGACGGAGCGAATGCTCTACCCGCCGCGTCTGCCAGCGTGGAAGCAGAGCGCCGAAGCCAACCAGGGCGCTCCGATGCATGGTTTGGAAGTGCTGCCAGATCGCTCCGCAATCTGGGCGTCAAGCCGCTTGGATAGCCGAATCTACGGTTGGTCTCTGCCTGATTTCGAGTTCATCGGCGGGGTCGTGGTGGGGCCCGCGGCGAACTGGCTGACGCCGACACCGGACAGTAAGTACATGTACGTGGCCGTCTCGGGCGCTGACTATACGGTGGCCATCGACCTCGAGAAGCTCGAAGTGGTGGCGAAAATGACCGTAGGCGCTGGACCCAAGCGAATTGACACGGCGATCCTTCCGCTGGACCGTGTGGAGAACACGACGACGACTCAGGGCCCGTAGTTTCTTCCACTGGAGCAGGCTGTCTGTGCCCAGAGTTGGGGCATTGACCTACGACGGAGGTGGTAACAAGCATGAGCCCGAAAACTAGAGGGCGTGGTTTGGGGGGATGGGCGGCCGGCTTCTCCCTGATTGCTGGCGTCGGCATTCTTGTCGGTCTTGGCCGGACCTCGGAGGGCTGGGGGTTGGCCGAGCCGCTACAAGCATCCACGGAGCCGTCCGCCGACGGTGCGACGCTTCAGGTTCCGTTCGACTACTACCGGCAGAACATTGAGCCACTGTTCCTGAGGCCTCGCGGCTACCCGGGGTCGACCGACGGCCAGGCCGCATGTGTCATGTGCCACGTGTGGCAAACGAGCGTTCGTTTCTCCCTCGAGGAGCCGACCGAAACACCGGATGGAGGGGCCTGGACAGAGGAACAGTCTCGCCGGAACTACGAGGTCGTGACCCAACTGGTCAATGCCTCCGACCCAGAGTCCAGCAGGTTTCTACTGAAGCCGTTGGCGCAGGTGGCCGGCGGGCTGCCTCACACGGGCGGCAACCACTGGGATTCTACTCAGGACCCCGAGTATCAAGTCATACTCGACTGGATCCGTACCCTCCCGGCGGCGGAGTTCACGCCTGCCGCCGAGCGGGTGGCCGTCGACTTCCAGTACTATCGCTCCTGTGTCCACCCGAATGTGCTCAGCGTCGCGAGATACGGGCAGCTCGCGTGCACGTCGTGTCATGCAGGCGGCTCGGCAGGGTTCGCCCCGGTCAGCGCTAGCGGTGGCGTGTTGACGGAGGCGGAAGCCCGCCAGGGATTCGAGGTGCTCCAGAGACTGATCGTGCCTGGCGATCCCGCGCGGAGTCGCTTCCTGCTGAAGCCCCTGCACCCGGACGGTGGCGGTGCGTATGCCCACAACGGCGTGAGGCGGTGGCAGAGCCGGAGTGATCCGGAGTGGCAGACGCTTGCGGCGTGGGTTCGCGGGGAGGTGACTGGCGGCGAGTGTTCGCCGGTGTATTAGGCAGCAAGAGGCCGCCGGGCGAGAGGAACCGGTGGAAGAGTTCGGAGACGGGGGATGCAGGTTCGAGTTGACTCGGACCGGTCCCTCGTCGGCCTATAGGGGCTAACTTACATGCCGCAGTAGCG
>Ga0310121_10000817_pt1 | contig 33257 bp, 31 predicted proteins | sample CB27_Tmax_986_MG_FD_203504 | JGI IMG/M metagenome (GOLD analysis project Ga0310121, IMG submission 203504) | Marine microbial communities from Western Arctic Ocean, Canada - CB27_Tmax_986 | ecosystem: Environmental > Aquatic > Marine > Oceanic | place: Canada: Western Arctic Ocean | collected...
CCAACCGTCTTCTCTGTTCCCATTTTTTTCTTCAAAGAATCCGCTCCCTCCCTCTCCCTCTCCCACTCCCACTCCCGCTCCCGCCTCCGCCAACCCCGGCAGCCTGCCCTTCCCCACTTGCGCTGCCGTTTCAGATCAAACAGCCTGTGGCTGCTGCCCGTTCCCCAACTTGCGTCCGCTGCTAGAAGAAATAGGCTGTGGCTGCCTGCGTGCAGGTTGGGAATCCAGCGGCTTGCGTTCCCTCGCGCCGCTAACCCTGTAAAAACCAGCCAGTGACCACCTTCGATCCCACTTTGCCGACCAGATTTCCACGCTCCCACCAGACTTCCCAAAAAACCGTTCTAGTGGCTTGCGGGTAACGCCGTCGTTACAACGGTTACCAAATCCAGCCCCCGAACTGCCGTCGCCTGTTCCCCAACTCGCGTCCGCTGCTAGATGAAACAGCCTGTGGCTGCGTCCTTTGTCCTTGCGCCAGCCATTCAGAAAAAACAGGCTATGCCTGTGTGGCTGCGGTCGCGCATTAGCATGTGCCATGGAGAATCCACTTCCGGGCTGGAATGTTTCTACGTCCCCAAACCCGGCAGCGTGGCTCTCACCCGTTCAATAATGCTCTTGGGAAGTACAGCTAGCTCGATGAAAATCGGCCTCGTGCACGACTGGCTCAACCAGATGGGTGGCGCGGAAAACGTTCTTCTCCAACTCTCCGCCATGTATCCCGACGCGCCCGTCCACACGTCGATCTACAGCCCCGAGCTGGTCGACGCGAGGTTTGGCGAGCTGGACATCAGGACGAGTTTCATGCAGCGCCTGCCCGGCGCCATTCGCCGGCATCGCTGGTACCTGCCGGTTTATCCGCTGGTGTTCAATTCCATCCGTCTGGGCGGTTATGACGTCGTCATCAGCAACGCCAGTGCATTCTGTAAATCCGTGCGCACGCCGCCCGAGACGCTGCACATCTGCTACTGCCTGACACCCACCCGCTTCGTCTGGAGTCCCGACGAGTATCTCGCCCGCGAGGACGTGCCCCCGGTCCTTCGCGGCGCCATGCGACCTATGCTCGCTCTCATGCGGGCGTGGGACCGGCGCACGTCCCGGCGGGTGGATCGCTTCGTCGCCATCTCCCGGGCGGTGGCCAACAGGATCAAGATTTACTACCGACGGGACTCAGAGGTCATCTACCCCCCCGTCGTCACCTCTGCCTTCACCCCGGCAGACGCCGCCGAAGACTACTTCCTGGTGGTCTCCCGGCTGGCGCCCTACAAACGCATCGACCTGGCCGTGCGCGCTTGCACGGAACTGGGCCTGCCGCTGAAGGTGATCGGCGCCGGGCGCGATCGCCAGGCACTGGAAGCCCTGGCCGGGCCGAGCGTGGAATTTCTCGGCCGGCAGGATGATGATGTCGTACGGCGTCACTTCGCCCGCTGCCGGGCGTTGATCTTTCCGGGCGAAGAGGATTTCGGCATCACTCCCGTTGAGGCCCAGGCCGCCGGGCGGCCCGTCATCGCCTTCGCCGGCGGCGGCGCTCTCGACACCGTGATCCCCGGAGAAACCGGCGAATTCTTCACCGAGCCCACAGTCGATTCCCTGGCCCGGCTGCTGAGGGATTTTGACGATTCCCGTTATGCTGCCAATCGGATGATCCAGAACGCGCGAAGGTTTGACGAAACGGTTTTTGTAAGAGAAATGAAAGGCTTTGTCGAAACGGCCCGGGCCGCGCATTTGGCCGGGATTGCTCGCCCGGAGGCCCCCGATGCCGGCTGAGCGGTTGGGCAACGTCTTCCGCCGTGGCTGGGCGTTCCTGGCTCTCGTGGCCGTCGCCACCCTGGTCGGCTCGCTTATCGCCGATGCCGCCCGTCCCGAAACCCAACCGGCCCGAATGGAAGTTCTCGTCGCCGCTCGCATGGCCGGCGATGGCCAGTACGACATCGAAGTCAGTCGCGCGACCGCGAGCGATTTCATTGTCGACGATTTGGGACGCATCGTGCGGGGGACCGAATTCGCCGGCCTCGTCGCCGCGTGCTATTCCCGCGACAACGAATCCGAAATCACTCCCGGAGAAGTCGCGGCCGCCCTCGCCACGGACCGCACCCATCGCGGCCTTGAACTGAGAATGACCACACCTGACGCCGCGCGATCCGTCGCCCTCGCCCGGGCCGCCGCCGACGTGCTCGCCGAAGAGATTGACGTCCTCTATCCAACTATCTATGAGGTCGCCAGCCTGTCCCTGATCGACCTTGCGCCCGTCCCGGGCAGCAGCAGCGATCTTGTCCTCGACATGGCCATCCGGGAAATCGCGGCGATCGTGATCGCCGCCGTGCTGGTCGTCTTCTGGGACGTCGGCCGCCGGCGGTTGTATGCCGAAGACGTAGAGGACATCTTGGACCTGCCCGTACTGGCCCGGTTTGACTGATGGCAGGTACGGCTTCGACGCTGACGCGGGCCCAGGTTCTGCGCCGGGATTACCGGTTTGTGATCCTTATGGCGGTGATGGCCGGGCTGGCCGGCCTCGTCGCCGCGCTGGTCGTTTCGCTTTTGCAGGAGCCGCAATTCAGGGCCAGCACCAGCGTGTCCTTGCGGTCCACTGAAGCCGATCTTGGTATGGCCGAAGCCGCCGATCGCCTGGCCGGCAATACCGCCGCCTGGGTCGAGTCCGAGACTTTCGCCGCCCGCCTCACCGAAGCCGAGACCGGCGGGTTGGACCCGCTCGCCATCGCCGATCGCACCCGCGCCCGCGCCCTGCCAAAAGAAATGCGCCTGATCATCGAAGTCGAAGACCGGAGCGCCGCCCGGGCCGCGGCCGTGGCCGACGGGCTGGCCCGGGTGGCGGTCGCTTCCGCCGCGGCCGGTCTGGATGGCGACCATTTAGAAATCGCCCAGATCGCACCGGCCCGGGTTCCGGCAAAACCCATCAGTCCCCGGCTGGAGCTGGCCCTGCCAGCCGGCCTCATCCTCGGGGTACTCACCGGGCTCGCCCTGGGCCTCACCTACAAGTGGCTCCAGGAGCCTGCGGGAGGTCGGAGCCGATGAGCGGACGAGGCGCGGCGGCGCTGCGGGCGAGCATTTTTGGGCTGCTGGGCGCCGATCGCGCCCGCATTGTCCTGATCGCGCCCTTCACCGCGAAGGACAACGGCGCTGGCGTCGCCATCGGACTGGCGAAGTCGCTGGCGGCTTCCGGACGGGATACGGTCCTGGTCGAAATGCCGGGAGCCGGCAGCCATCTTCATGAGCATTTCGATGTGGCCGAGCCCGGCTTGGCAGAGGCGCTCCGCGCCGGAACCCCCCCCGAAACGCACAGCGGAGTCGGCGACGTGGCGGGTTTGCAGGTGGTGGTTGGCGGATCTGCCGGCGACGATGCCGACGATCTCAGCGCCTCTACCGCCGCCAGCGGCTATTTGATAAAAGCGAAAGAATCGGGAGCTTGGATTGTGGTTCTGGCCGCACCCGCATCGGTATCTCCGACCCCTGTGACGCTAGCTCCAATCTGCGACGGCGCCGTGCTCGTGTCCACTCACGGCCGCACCGATCGTGTCCGCGCCGCCGAAGTGACCGCTGCGATGAAAACTGCCAACGCCCGGGTTCTCGGTGTCGTGATGGGTCCGGTCGGCGCGGCGCCGGACGGTTAAACGGACTCGAATTTCGGCAATCGAACCCGACCGGCGAGGATTGCCCTCTCCGAGCCGTCGGCCTCGCGCAACAACAGCCGGCCGTCATCGCTAAAACCGGTCACCGTTCCCGCCAGGGTCTCCGATTCAGTTTCAACGATCACGTTCCGGTCGACGATTGAGGACAGTTCCCGCCAGCGATCGTTCAAGGCGTCGGGCTTCGCCCGCAGTTCGTCATAGAGCTCGCCCAGCGAGTCCAGCACTGCGACCGTCACCGCTTCCCGATCGCACGCCCGGCCAAGTTCATCCCGCACCGTTGTGGCCGGGTAGTCAGGTTCCAGAATCGCTTCCGCCGGGAAATTCAGATTCGCGCCGATCCCGACGATCACCGCTTTCTCAACCATCTCGACCAGAATGCCGCCCACTTTCCGGTCCCGAATCACCGCGTCGTTGGGCCATTTGATCTGAGTCTCCAATCCGGTGGCGATTCGGAGACCTTCCGCCAGGGCCAGAACGCCGAGACTTGTCAGCGCCGTCACTGGCGGACCATGCTCGGGGCGCAGCACCACCGACATCAGCAGCGAACCCCCGGGCGGTGATTGCCAGCTCCGCCCCCGGGCCCCGCGCCCGGCCGTCTGAAATCCGGCTAGGAACACCATTCCATCCACCGCGCCATCGCTGGCGGCGGCCCTGGCGTCGTCATTGGTCGAGCCGGTGCGCTCCACGTAGTGAAGATCCCAGCGGGTCGGCATGGCTAGGCCCGCTCGCACCCGGCTGAGCTGAAAAGAAGGAGCGGTGCCGGTCACTGACGATCCTGCCGAAATCGCCGGCAAGACCGGCTAGTAGTTGAACGCTTCCTTGAGTTCCGCAACCGTCATTCGAGGCTTCATTTTCTTGAGCGTACCGCCCTCGCTCTCCCGAACTTTCTGAACTCCCTTAATGACCCGACTTGCGATCTCATGCGGGATTTTGAGCACGCCGTTCAGGTCACCGTGGAGCAGATCGCCGGGCTCAATCTTGCAGCCGGAAATCTCCACCGGGACGTTGACATCTACCACCCGCAAAGAACCGTGGGAAACGCAGATTCCCTGGGCGAAGTACTGCAAACCGCCAATCTCACGAATCTCGTTGATGTCCCTGATCACCCCGTCGGTGACTACCCCGACCGCTCCGAGCGATTTCACCGCCGTGGTCATCATCTCGCCCCATTGAGACGCCCGACGAGGATTCTCCGACACATCTTTGAAAACGCAAATCGCCGGCTTGGGACTGTCTTCCAGCGCCTGGAAGAAATCGAGACGGCGGGCGCGGTTCTTGTCCCCTCCCGGCGGCACGCTCTCTATCGTGACCGTAACCGCGTAGCCGATCACCGGCTCCATTTCCGGAAACATACATTCGATCTCAGGGCCGCAGTAGCCGTCAAACGCGTCCCGCACTGCAAACGTCTCTATGGCGTTTGCGATTGTCGGGCTGTCCACCTGGCGCAGCTCTTCAAGTTGTTCGGGACTCAGCATGTCAGACACGTGATTCTCTCCTGAGTGGTGGGTGGATTGGCGGGACTTGAGGAGAAGTGGCCCGCCGCCATGATCCTACCAATAGTCCTCGGTGATGACCTGCGAGTCCCGGCCTTCGGTTCTGAAGCCGTGAGCGCCCAGCACCTCGCTGCAATCCTTCACCATTCCCGGATGCCCGCAAACGTAGACGGCAGCGTCCGCCGGGTTCAGTTTTTCGCGAAGAATCGACAGCAATTCCTCCGGCGCCTCCGGCGCCACCCCACTGCTGCCCGGCTCTCCCATCGCCAGCCGTATCACGTCGTTGGCCCGACCAGAGCTGAGATTTCCGCTCCAGGTCGGATTCCAGCGCGGCCGGCTGATCGTGGGAATGTAGGTGAAGTCGATTTGTGGATCGGAATGGAGCCGCTCAAAGAAATCTAGATATCCGAGATCGTTGACGTACGAGACGCCGTGAACCAGGGTGAGGCCCCGTTCCAGCTTCTTTCCGTTCCGGACATCTGCTTCCATCTGGCGCGCCATCGAGACAAACGGCGCCAGCCCCGTGCCCGTCGCGACCGCGACTACGTTCGGACCGGTCGTGCGGTCAAGCACGAAATGTCCCGCCGGCCGGGGCATGTACAATATTTCGTCACCCACCCGATGCCCCCAGAGCGCTCCGGTAAACACCCCTGCGTCAGAATTCTCCAGCGCCCCGCCGTCCTCAACCAGCAGCACATAGAATTCCAGATGGTCAAGTTCGTATGGCGACGAGGCGATCGAATACTGTCGCGGGCGCACATCTGCTTCGGGCTGATCCCACAGCGCTAGCTGCGCGTACTGGCCGGCCTTGAATTCAAAGAAAGACTCGCCATCAGGACGCGTAAGCCGGAAGATCCCCAGCGCGTATCCCCCCACCAACTCGAACTCGGAGATAACCGCCGTCTCCATCCGTTCCCGAAGGTCCCGCCGGGCCCGTTTCGTGGGAGCATCCGGGCCATCGGCGGGCGTCGACTCAGGCATCCGTCGCTCCTGCCCGGGCTTGCGGCCCGGCAATTGCTATTTACTCCCCGCTGGGGGGGGGGGCATGATGGCCCCTAATTTTAGCTTGCTAGGGGATTAAGGGACCGGGCGAGCCCGCCCGGGTTGTCGCGGTCAGGCCGCTCCATTCATCTGGTCGATGATGGCCTCCGCCGGCTCCACCATGATTTCCGCCAGCGTGGGATGCAGGTGTGGGATCGCCGCCACGTCATGCACCGTTGCGTGGAAATGCATCAGCACGATCGCCTCATGAATAAGGTCCGCACCCTCTGGCCCCAGAATGTGCACGCCCAGTATTTCCCCCGTGCCGGCATCCGCGATCATCTTCACAAGGCCCTTCGCCTGTCCCATCGTCAGCGCCTTGCCCTGTTCTTCGAACGACTCGATAGCGGTCAAGATCGGGCGGTCAAATTGCGCCGCCTGTTCGTCCGTCAGCCCGACTATGCCAATCGCCGGATCGGTGAAAACGGCCTCCGGCACCAAATGGCGGTCAAAATGCTGTTGGTCTCGGTTGAACGCGTTGTGCCCGATTATTTCGCCTTGCCGCACCGCCACGTGTACCAGCTGATGAGATCCGATGGCCGGTCCGCCAACCACGTCGCCCCCGGCGAAGACGTTCGGATTTGAAGTGCGCAGCTGGTCATCCACCAAAACCGAGCCATCGTCGCAATCCACTCCGGCGATCTCGCAGTTCAGCCCCGTCACCGCCGGCCGCCGCCCCACCGCCAGCAAGATCTCATCGGCGGAGTACGTTTCCACCCCCGACTCCGTCTGCACCGTGCAGGTCTTCATCCCGTCCCGTATTTCCACTTTTTCGACCCAGGTGTCGGTCACGAATTGGACACCCTCCCGGGCCAGGTAGCGCATCAACCCCGCCGCTATGTCGGCATCAATCTTGCTCAGCACCAGCGGGCTCCGCTGAATCACGGTAACCCGGACTGCCAGCCGGCAAAAAAGCTGTGCAAACTCCATCGCCACCGCCCCACCGCCAAAAATCAGCATCGATTCCGGCAACTCGGTCATCCCCAGCACGTCGTCACTCGTTAGATAGCCGGTCTCTTCCAGCCCCGGCACGTTTCTGGACGGGTCGGATTTTGGGGTTCGGGGGACCGATCCCGTGGAGATGACGAACCGGTCCGCGGTCAGACTGCCTCCACTCAATCGGATCGATTCAGGCGATTCGAAAGTTGCCCAGTCACGAATGATATCTACGCCCTGAAGATTATTCGCCGACTCCTCCCGGTAGTCGGCGAATTCTTCAACTAGCTGGGTAGTGCGCTGTACGATGCGGGGCCAATCGATCCGGGGCTCCGAAGTTTCGATGCCCAGGTCCGAGCTTTCCCTGACCAGCTGTGCTATTTCTCCGGATCGAAGCATGGCCTTGGTCGGCATGCAGCCGCGCAGGATGCACAGGCCTCCAAATCGCTCGCCGCCTTCAATCAGCGCAACCGATTTCCCCTGTGCGCTCGCCACCCGTGCGGCGTGGTAGCCGGTCGAGCCCGCCCCGATCACCGCCAAATCGTAATGCGCCATCGATGGTCAACTCTTCCCGGGATGCAGCGTCTCAGGTTCCGTGTGGGTCTCTCGTCCGGCCCGCCGGTGCGTCCGGCGGAGCCCCGCGCGGTCGCACGAGATGATCGGCCGCCGGCCCGTAAGAATCAAACCCTGCGTAATGATATCCGCGGACCCGCGCCCGTGGCTCGAACCTAGTATCGCTCGTCGCCCTCCATTCGATCGCGCACTACGGGATCGGTATACGGGATCAGGGCCGGCGTCATCCGCTCGCCTATTTCCACCCTCAGCAAGGCGCGAGCTTGGTGAAGTGTGAAGCCCAGTGCACGCAATCCCGCCTCAAGTTTCCTCATCTGCTTCGGTTTAATTTGCAACATTTGAACCGCCACCTATCGGCGTGATCGGTAATCCGAACGTACCCGATCGCTACCGGGTGCGTCCCTGCCGGTACCGAGACAATGGTCGCGTTGGCGACAAAAGTAAGTAACAAAGCTGACAAATTTGCTTGGGTATGGCGTCCCGTGTTCAGTGCAGCCGTATCGACGTTGTCTGGGTGCGTGATGGGTGGCAAACTGATACTGGTGGCTCGGGCCGGGCACATACGGAAGATCGGGAATTCGGGGCCTGGAAATGGCACAGTCGAGCAAAGATCTGAAAGCCGGAGATGCCCTCGATCGCTGGGTAGGAATTGGTGAGGCCGGGCGGCTGCTCGGCGTGCGGCCGGCCACCGTCCGTCGCTGGACCGGCCAGGGCCGGCTCACCGCCTTCGTTACCCCGGGAGGGCATCGCCGCTACCGCGTGGGCGATCTCCTCGAGTTCACCGATCACAGCCTCCAGGAAGAAGAATCCGGTCCACCTGGCCTAGCCAAGCTGACCGAGCCAGACCGTCGCGAAGCTGTTTCCGAAGCCCGCAAGCAGCCCTGGTTCGGCCTCCTGCATGCCTCCGATCGTGATCGCTACCGGGAGCGTGGCAGGGAAACTTTGCGCCTGATCGAGTCCTACCTCCGGGAAGGTAGTGGAAGTGACGATTTGATACGGTCCCTCGAATCGCAGGGTGCCGAGTACGGGGCCCAGGCTGCCGCCCTGGGTATGTCACTCAAGGAATTGCTCACCGCCTTCAACCTCTTCAGACGCCCGCTCATTGCCCACATCAACGAAGTCGGCGACACCAGCTCCCGCCATGGCCTCTTCGAACGGGTCACCGACATGTTCGATTTGTGCATGGCGGCCATGGTGGAGTCGTTTCTGGAGGCCACCCTTCGGCCCATCACTAATCGGCCCCCCGAGCATGCACCGGATGGCGCCGCCGCCAATTAGCTATAAAATGTGGGTCCCGTCTGACCTGCTGACGGGCTGCACCGGCGAAACGTGCCCGCCGGCAACGCATTCGAACCGACGCCAAGGGAGGCTGAAGTGTTCAAACTGATTGGCAAGCTCATAAGAATGGCGATTATTCTGAGCATCGTCGCCATGGTCTTCAACAAGGTTGTGAAGCCCCGAATGGGAACCTTCGAGGACGATTCGGCCTAGATCGACGGCCGTTCCAGATACTTCCCCATGCCGGGTCAAATTTCCGCGCGGATTTAGCCCGCTCCGATTTGGTCGGTCTGATTCGCTCCTGACGCCGCCGCGTACGCTCTACCGCGCACCGCGTAACCAGGTCAGACAACGCCCCAAAGATTTGACGGGCGATCTCAACCGGCGGGCCGGATGACACCGCCGCCAGACTCCCCTTCGCCCCGCAACTGGCGTCGAAGCTCCATTGTCCTGACCTTCGCCGTATTCATCACCTTCATCGGCATCGGCTTCCTGTACCCGCTCCTGCCGCTTTACCTGCAGGAAATCGGAGTAACCGATCCCACCGGCGTACGAATTTGGGCCGGGGCGATAGGTTCCGCTCAGGGCCTCGCCTTCGCGCTTTCCGCGCCGCTCTGGGGGATGCTCGCCGACCGCGTCGGGCGCAAGCCGATGGTCGTCCGGGCCATGGTCGTGAGCGGTCTCGGCATCGCCGCCGCCGCCCTAGTCCACGACCCCCTGCTTCTCATGGTCGTCGTGATATTCAGGGGCCTGGCCGCCGCTCCGGGAACCGCCGCTATGGCCCTAGTTTCCACCACCGTCCCACGACCGCACCTGACCCGCTACATCAGCTACATGCAGGCGGCGCTGGTCATCGGCATGAGTGGCGGCCCGGTGCTCGGCGGTCTTCTGGTCGGTCTTGTCGGGATGCGTCTCACCTTCGCCATCGGTGGGGCCATCAGTCTGGTCGCCGGCCTGTTGGTCTTGGTTTTCGCGGTGGAGCGGTTCGAGCGCCCCGTCCGCGGCAGCCGCAGACCTTCCGTCTTCCAGAACGCCGCCGCCCTCATCGCCGGGCCGACCATAGTGCTGGCCGTGCTGCAGGGCGTCCTGTGGATGGCCGGCCAGGGATCGATTCCCATCATGACCCTGCACGTCCAGGACCTAGGCGGCACCGAGTCCGCCGCCGCCACTGCCGGCTTCATTCAAGGCCTGTTCAGCGCCACCGCCGTGGTCGGCATCGTTAGCACGTCCTGGCTCGTCGATCGCTTCGGCTTCCGGAACGTCCTGGTCGGGGCGGTTGTTGGATTTGGGGTAATGTTCGTCCCGCAGGGTCTGGCTCCCAACGTCGTCGTGCTCGCCGGCGCGCGCATGTCCCAGGGCGTCTTTTTCGGTCTGATCGGACCCGCCGTGCAAACCCTGGTTGGGCTCTCCGCCTCGCCCGACCGGCGGGCCACCGCCTACGGAACCCTGGCCACTTTTAGCGGCGGCGGTGGCGCCATAGGCCCCATCACTCTGGGTGCCGTCGCCGCCGCCGTGTCTTTACCGGCCGCTTTCATGGCCGCCGGGCTGATGGCCGTGCCGGTCGTGTTCCTGGTGCTGGCGAGACTGGATGTCTCCGCGATCTTGCGGGAGTCGACGTCGGTTGAGGATCGCGGGAACGCCGGGTCCGACTAGCGATCCAGCCCCTTAGAGTTCGGCCGGTCTACGTTTATGCCAGTCGGTGGCCCGCTGGTAGGCGTAGGCGGCGCGCAGCACGAAGGCGTCGTTCCAGCGGCCACCGCTCAGCATGAGTCCGACCGGCAGGCCGGCGCCGTCGAATCCGCAGGGTGCCGAGATCGAGGGTTGATGGGTTATATCGAATACGCTGGTGAGGGCGAGCACACTCCGGTAGTTCAGTGGGTCGATCTCGGCGATGATGCCCGCCGTCCGGGGGGCGGTGGGGGTGACGATGAGATCGACCGTTTTTAAGAGCTCATCACCTAACCGGACGATTTCCGCCCGGCGGTTCATCCATTCTTGATAGAGACTTGCGTCGACGCCCGCGCCGTGACGCAGTCGCTTCAGAACGTCCTTGCTGATCCGGGCGGCGATTTCGGGATCTTCCATGCGCTCATGATGGACCCAGGAGCCTTCGACCGGCACAAAGCGGAGATCGTCACCCAGGGGGTCTTCGGCCCAGGGCATCTCCACGTCGACGATCGTTGCGCCGAGATCGCGAAGGTCCTCGATGGCGGCGCGGACCAGTCGCTCGACATCCGGCTCCAGGTCGGCGAAAAAGAAATTGGTGGGAACGCCGATGCGACGTCCACGAATGCCGGCTCGGATGCCGTCGGTGAAGTCCTCCGGTAGCCGGTCCACCGAATAAGGATCGCCCGGATCGTACCCGGCCAGGACGTTCAGCAGCAGGGCGCAGTCCAGAGCGCTGCGGGCCATCGGTCCCACATGGTCCAGTGACATGGAAAGCGGCCAGACACCGCGCCGTGACACGAGTCCAAACGTCGGCTTGATGCCCGTGATGCCGCAGTGGGACGATGGCACCCGGATCGAACCGCCGGTGTCGGACCCCAGCGCGCCGGCAGCCATTCCGCGGGCGACGGCAACGCCCGAACCGCCGCTGGAACCACCGGGGACGCGCGTCGGGTCCCACGGATTGGGCGGAGTCCCGTAGTGCGGATTGACGCTCGAACCGCCCATGGCGAACTCGTGCAGATTGGTTTTACCCAGCAGTATCGCGCCAGCGGCACGCAGGCGGCGGGCGACCTCCGAGTCTTCGGTCTTGGGAGTGTCGTCCAGCACCAGCGACCCCGCCGTGGTCCGACGGCCCTTCACATCACACAGGTCCTTCAACGCCACCGGCACGCCGTGTAGTGGCCCCAGGTAATCCCCCTGGATAATCTCGTCGGCCGCGGCGCGTGCCCGAGCGCGCGCTTCCTCCGCGTATACCTCCAGGTAAGCGACGGCAAAAGGGCCAGCTTCAGCAATGCGCTCCAGATGCGCCTCGGTCAAATCGAGCGGGGAGAGCTCGCCCGACTTGATCGCCGCCGCCATCCCTTCGATATCCAGATAGCAGAGGTCCAGGTCGCTCATGAGTTCTCTCGGCGGCGGGAGACGGCGCGATGGGAAGTTAGCACAGAGTGCTCCGCGACCGTTTCTGCAAAAGCTCCCTGTGGCGGCGGCTAAAGCAGCGGCGGGTGAAGACGGTGCCAGTCGGTCGCCGTCTGAAAGGCGTACCCCGCTCGAAACAGAAGCGGTTCCCTAAAATTTCGGGCCGTGAGCGTGAACCCGATGGGCATGCCGTCTCTGTCAAAACCCGCCGGCACCGTCAGGCACGGCTGGCCCGTGAAAGCGAACACCCGGGTGAACTTAGTCACGCCGCTGTCGACCGGATGACCCAGCGGCATTGGCCCGGCCGTCCGACGCGTCGTCGGGCTCAGTATCAAATCAACATCCCCAAACGCCACCTCCGCCGCCCGTCGCATCCCGGCCCGCACCACCATGATCTCGTGCAGATCGGAGGCTTCGATCGCAACACCTTCCGTAAACCGATTCCGCAGCAATTCGCCTAGCTTCGGTACGACATCGGGCATGTCCAGGCGATTCAGAAAGAAGCTGGCCGATTCAATTCGGGTGAGCCGGCCGCAAAGATCGTCCGCCACCCCTGCCCATGGCAGCCGCACGCCGGGCAGTCGAGCGCCCAGCCCGTCCAAAACCGCCCGCGCGTCGTCAACCGCGCCTGCCACGTCCGGGTCCAGGTCGTCGAAGAAGAAGTCGTCCGGGATTCCGATGGTTCGGCCCCGTATTCCCGCCCGGATCGTCGAGCTGAAGTCCCGCGTCGGCGCGATCCCGTCCGGCGACAACCTCCAACACCGCCGCCGCGTCAAACGCCGATCGGGCCAGCGGCCCGACGTGCTCAGTGGATGGCGACATCTCGACGCTGCCCCGCCTTGAGACCAATCCGAAAGTCGGTTTCAGCCCGGTAATACCGCAGAAGGCCGCCGGTTTGCGGATCGAGCCGTTGGCGTCGGTGCCCAGGGCCGCGGTGGCCAGACCGGCCGCCACCGCCACCGCCGAGCCGCTGCTGGAGCCGCCGGGGACGCGATCCTGGTCCCACGGGTTTGGCAGCGTTCCGAAATGCGGATTGGCCGCCGTGCCACCCATGGCGAACTCGTACAGGTGATGGGTACCCACTAACACCGCTCCCGCAGCCCGCAGTCGCCGCACTACCTGCGCGTCCTCGGTAGCAGCCGGTGGTGACCAGGCCCGCGATCCAGCGTGATTAACTAGGCCGGTTACCGCGAACACCGCCTTAACCCCCACCGGAATACCGTGCAACATGCTGCGATTTCAGCCTCGGCGCCCTTCGCCTCTGCCAGCGCCGATTCCGCCAGGAGGTCGATGTAGGTTGCCCCCAGCAGCTCCGCCCCGCCCACCCCCGCGACAACCCGATCGCCTCTGTCCGGGCCGGAATCTCGAATTCAAGATACTCATAGGCGTCACCCACCGCCGTTTTACCCATCTGCTTCCAACGATTCCCCATCCCGTACCCCGCATGCGTGTGGCCATGAATCCAGTACGCCGGCTCGTACCGGTTGATCATCTTTCGAAAAGCGTCAAAACCCCAGTGCGCGCGGTCGGCCGATTCCGGACAGTTGTCCCACTCAGACTCTGGACGTTCGCGGAACGGACAGAGTGCGTGATCTCCCACCGGCCGATCGCAAACGCTGAACGCGTCCGCGCAAAAACGTGGCGGCGAGTGCGAGATCACGATATCGACACCCCCGGCGCGACACAGCTTCAATCGTTGCCGAAATGCCTTGATGGTCACCTGGCGCTCCCGGTACTGGACGCCGTCCCCGTTGTACCAGATCGAGCCTTCCATCCCCAGGATGCGGATTCCGCGATGCTCGACCAGGCGCCCGTGAATGTCCTCGCAACCCAGCGGCGGATCGTCACCAAACCTTCGGTCGTGATTTCCCCGCACGTAAAGCACCCGGGTGTTGAAGCGGTCGGCCAGGTATCCGAGGTAGCTTTGTTTCAGATCGCCACATGCCACCACCAAGTCGACACCATGCCATCGCTCCGAGTTAAAGTGTTCTCCGAGCGCACGACATTCTTGGTCCGCCACCGCGAGTATCTTCATCCCGCAAGTATGGCGGTTCGTCGCTTCGTGCGTAAGCGCCGCCTGCCTTCTCCCCATCGGACAGGCAGGATAAGGTTCCCGTGCGGCCCCCGGATGGCGGCGTCGCGAACAGCAAGGCTGGATGATGGTTACGCTGAAAATTGATGGTCAGACGGTTTCCACCCCCGCTGGTTCCACCGTTCTTACCGCCGCCCGCGCCGCCGGAATCGATATTCCTACCCTCTGTTATTCCGCCGGCCTCGACGGGTCCGGCAACTGCCGGCTCTGCACCGTGCAACGCGGCGGCGTCGAGGGGACGCTGCTGCCGGCCTGCCGCGGCGTAGCGGAAGAGGGTTGGGAGATCGAAACCCGTGCGCCCGCCGTTCGCGCCGCCCGGCGGGGAGTCCTGCAGGACTTGAGTTCCCTGGACCTCAGCGCCGCGCCCGCACTCCTGAATCTTATGCGGGAATACGACGTGGACCCGCCGGTGGAGCCCCAGCCGACCCGGAACCCAATCGTCGACAACCCCTTCTACGTGCGCGACTACGACCGCTGCGTTCTATGCTGGCGATGCACCGACGTCTGTGGCGAAAGCGTTCAGCACACATTCGCCATCCAGCCCGTCGGCCGCGGCGAAGCATCCGCCATCGGCACCCTCAGCAACGTCGGTATGCCCGAGTCGACCTGCGTGTTCTGCGGAAATTGCGTCCAGGTTTGCCCCACCGGGGCCCTGGAGCCGCGTCGACTCTGGGAACTGGCGGCGGATAAAAAGGAGCAACCGGAAAAAGTCGTCTCCACCACCTGTCCGTTTTGCGGGGTCGGGTGCGGATTGGAAGTCCACACTCACGGCGACACCATCACCCACGTCACCTCCGATCCCGAGGGACCGGTGAACCAGGGCTGGCTCTGCGTCAAAGGCCGTTATGGATTCGAGTACGTCCACTCCCCCGAACGGCTCACGACGCCGCTGGTGCGGGATGGGGACGGCTGGCGTGAGGTTTCCTGGGACTTTGCCCTAGACCTGGTGGCGCGTCGCCTGCGAGAGACCATCGATGCGAACGGCCCCGACTCCATCGGCGTATTTACTTCGTCCAAATGTCTGAATGAAGACAACTACCAGCTCCAGAAATTCGCCCGCACCGTTGTGGGCACCAACAACATCGACAACTGCGCCCGCCTCTGCCATTCCTCGTCGGTCGCGGCCTTGGGCATGTCCATCGGCGCCGGGGCCTTCACCAACTCCCTCGACGAGATCGCCGAGAACGACTTGATCTGGGTGACCGGCTCGAACACGACCGAGACCCACCCCATAACCGCTCTCAAGATCAAGGCCGCCGTCCGCGCCGGAGCGCGGCTTATCGTCTCCGATCCGCGCAAGATCGAGCTGACCAAATTCGCCGACCTGCACTTGCAACCTCGCACCGGGACCGACGTGCCCCTTTACAACTCCTTGCTGCACTGCCTCATCAGAGATGACGCCGTGGACTGGGACTTCATCTCAGCTCGCGTGGAGGGATTCGAGGAAGTCCGGGCCGTCGCCGAACGTCATCCCCCGGAGTATGGGGAAGCCATTACCGGAGTGCCGGCGGCCACCATCGAAGCCGCTGCCCGCTTAATCGCGGACGCTCAGAAAACCGGCTTCTACTGGGGCCTCGGGCTTACCGAGCACACCCACGGTACCGAGACCTGCCTCGCCCTGATAAACCTCGCCCTGGCCACTGGAAACGTCGGACGCCGCGGAACCGGGTTGAATCCTCTGCGCGGACAAAACAACGTTCAGGGCGCCAGCGACGTGGGTGCTCTGCCCAACTTCTTCAGCGGCTACCGGCCTGTCGATGACCCCGAGGCCAGGGTGATATTCGAGGAAGCCTGGGGAGTGACCCTGCCCCCGGTGTCCGGGCTGACCAGCACCGAAATGATCCTGGCTGTCGAAACCGGCGATCTACGCGCTCTCTACATAATGGGTGAGGATCCGCTGATGTCGGACCCGAATCTGGCTCACACCCGGGACCTCTTCGATCGGCTCGATTTCCTGGTCGTGCAGGACATATTCATGAGCGAGACCGCGGAGGCGGCCGACGTGGTCCTGCCGGCCACCTCCTGGGCCGAGAAGAACGGCACCTACACCAACACCGACCGGCGCGTACAGCGGGTGCGACCGATCCTCGAACCGCCGGGGCAGGCCCGGGCGGATTTTGAGATTGTCACCGACCTTGCCGCCAGAATGGGCTACGTGATGGGCGCCGAGACCTCGGAGGCGATATTTGACGAATTGGCCCGCCTGACGCCCGATCTCGCCGGCATGAGCCATTCCCGGCTCGACGCGGAAGGCGGCCTCCGCTGGCCTTGTCCGACGCCGGATCATCCCGGCACCCAGTGGCTGTGGGGCGAGCGATTCCCCACCGCGAGTGGGAAGGGGCGGATGCACCCGGTCGATTTCCGTGACGCCACCGAGGTCCCCGACGCCGATTACCCGCTCATTTTCAATACCGGCAGAGTGCTCTACCACTGGCATGCCGGAAAAATGACCCGCTCGGGCGGTGCGCTTGACGAGATCTATCCGGAGGCGCTGGTCGAGGTCTCCCCGGCCGACGCCGAGTCGCTCGGCATTCAACGTGGGGGGCGGATTCGAGTCAGCACCCGCCGGGGAGCCGTCACCTGCCAGGCCTGGATCACCAAACGAGTCAGCCCCGGCACCGTGTACATGAGCTGGCACTTCGCCGAGGCCGCGGCCAACCTGCTCACGATCGACTCCCTGGACCCGATCTCGCGAATTCCCGAATACAAGATTTGTGCTTGCCGGATCGAGGCTTTGCCCGGTGCGGCGACCCCGGACTCCGCCTCAATTTGGGCGGCGCGCGCCTAGCTGATGGAATTGAGATTGCAGGTCTTCCTCGCCCGGGCCGGGGCCGGCTCCCGCCGTCGCATGGAACGGGCGATGGCCGAAGGACGGGTCACCGTAGACGGCCAACTGGTGAAAGAGATGGGCGTGAAGGTCGATCCCGAACACGCCGTCGTGGCGCTTGACGGCCGCACCGTGCAGCTGCCCGTGTCGCGCACCTACGTGATCTTGAACAAGCCCCGGGGTGTGCTCTCCGCCGCCCGTGACCACCGCGGGCGAGAAACCGTCGTGGATCTCCTGCCGGCCCGATGGCGCAAGGCGAGGCTCTACCCGGTCGGTCGCCTTGACCTGGATTCGGACGGCCTGATCCTGATGACCGACCACGGCGAACTCGCCCACCGCCTGATGCACCCGCGATTTCGGCACGAGCGCGAGTATCGGGTGACCGTGTCCACGAAACCGGATCAGGCCGCCCTCGACCGCCTCAATCGCGGAATCGAGCTGGAGGACGGGATGACAGCCCCCGCGACCGTAGAGCTGCTTGAAGGAGGCGGATCGACCAACGAGCTGCGGGTGGTGCTGCGGGAAGGAAAGAAGCGACAAATCCGGCGCATGCTTTCGGCATGCGGGCTGAGAGCGGTGCGTCTGCGCCGGGTTCGTCTCGGCGGAATCGAACTCGGCGAGCTGGGTCCCGGTCAGGCGCGCGAACTCAGTGCTGGAGAGCGTCGGCGTCTGCTGGCCACCGTGGGGATGTAGTCGCGCTCAGATTTCTAGCTGGCGGGCGAGTTCCTTTGGATCGGTCACCGGCAGATCGCACACAAAATTGCGACAGACGTATGCTGTCGGAACTCCGCCCACCACCGACCGTCCACGCAGCAGTGGTACCGGAGTGATGTCGGCCGCCGGCCCCGCCGCCAGCACGTGCGCCGGTCGGAAACCGGAGTTCACCACCTGCAGCAATGCCGCTCGCGCCGGGTGCTCCGGGTCGCCTACGATCGCAATCTCCCGGGGCTCGCCGAAGTGGAACTCAAGCGCCACCAGCCACTGGGCGTAGCCGGTCGGGTATCGCTCGATCTGATTTACCAGCCGCGAAACCCCCGCCACCGCGGCGTCGTAGTGGCGTGACTCCCCTGCAATCGACGCCAGGCGGAACAGAACCGTGGTCGCCATCGAACCGCCGCCGGGGACCGCATTGTCCTGGTCGCTGCGCGGGCGGGTGATCAGCGTCTCGTGATCGTCGCTGGTCTCATAAAAGCCGCCCTCGGGATCGGCGAAATGCGTCAGGAGCTGGTCGACCAGCTCGCGCGCCGCTACGAAATAGAGATTGACGAACGTGGCCTCGTACGCGGCGAGCAGACCTTCCGCTAGGTGCGAATAATCCTCCGCGTAACCGTTCAGATGCGCCCGCCCATCTTTCCAGGTTCGGAGAACCCGGCGCTCCGACGTGACCAATTCCGCCATGAGAAAGTCCGCGTTGCGTTTGGCGATATCCAGGTAGTCCTCTCGGCCAAGAAAGCGACCGGCATCGGCGAACGCGGCCAGCATCAGCCCGTTCCACGCCGTGATTATCTTGTCGTCCCGACCGGGCTGAATCCGGTTTTCCCGCAGTTCCAGCAGGCGGGCGCGACCGGCGGCGAGCCGGGCTTCGGATTCTTCAACTTGCAGCCCTGCTCGGGCAGCGGCCTCTTCCATCGAAAGCGGTCGGTTCAGGATGTTGCTGCCCTCGAAGTTGCCGCCGGTCGTCACCCCGTAAGCGGCCGAGAAGTGCTCAGCGTCGTCGCCAAGCGCCGCGGCGATCTCCTCTGCCGACCAAATGTAGGTCAGCCCTTCCTCGCCGTCCGTGTCAGCGTCCTGCGAGCTGAAAAATCCTCCATCCCGGTGCATCATTTCGCGGGCCACGTAGTCGAGCGTGGATTCAACCGTGCGACGGTAGGCGTCGTTGCCGGTGACCTGCCAAGCTTTGAGGTAAATCCGCGCGAGCTGGGCATTGTCGTAGAGCATCTTCTCGAAATGCGGCACCAGCCACGCTTCATCGGTCGCGTAGCGGTGAAAGCCGCCGCCCAGCTGGTCGTGTATGCCCCCGTCCGCCATGTGCTGGAGACTCTGCTCGACCGCCGCCAGCGCCGTCTCGTCGCCGGTGCGATGGTGGTAACGAAGCAGGAAATCCAGCACCATTGGCTGCGGGAACTTCGGCGCGCCGCCCCAGCCGCCGTTCTTCCTATCGAAGGAGTCCATGAGGCGCTGGCGGGCGGTGTTGAGCAGAAAGTGGCTCGGTTCACCGGCGGCCTCGGGATCGTCCGACTCACGCAGCACTTCGGTCATACGGTCAGCCGCACCCGCGATTTCGTCCCGCTCCGACTCGTAGGTGGCGGCGATGGATTCAAGCACCTGTCGAAACGCCGGGAAGCCGTGGCGAGGCGCTGGCGGAAAATAGGTGCCGCCCCAGAATGGCACCCCGTCCGGAGTCAGAAACACCGTAAGCGGCCAGCCGCCCTGCCCCGTGAGCGCCACCACCGACTGCATGTAGATACCGTCTACGTCCGGCCGTTCCTCGCGATCAACTTTGATCGAGATGAAGCGCTCGTTGAGTAGCCTGGCGATTTCCGGGTCTTCAAAAGACTCGTGCGCCATCACGTGACACCAGTGGCAGGCCGAATAGCCCACGCTCAGAAAGATGGGTTTATCTTCCGTGCGGGCGCGATCGAACGCGTCGGGGTGCCAAGCGTACCAGTCCACCGGATTGTCGGCGTGCTGCAGCAGGTAGGGGCTGGTTTCCGCTGCCAGGCGATTGGGCACTAGTGGATGCGTCCAGTCGGTAGGGGAGGATGATCTTGCCAATGATAAGACGGCTACCAGATTCCAGCGCAATGAATGCGATCCGGTGAGGTAGCATGGCCCAGAACTTGCGGGGCGGGCCGCGCCCGCTCAAAGCAAGGAGCGGCGATTGGCCGGCAACGATTTCTTCACCGGGCCGGGGGCCTACGACGAGGTCGAATTCCCGGCCGGCGGCGGCGATCGGCCGTTCGCCGCGATAACCATGGTGATGACCGCCGACGGTGCCGTTTCGCCCCCTGCCTCGACCTACCCCCTGGTTGGGGGACGGGAAGACCAGCAAACCTACCGGCGATTGCGGATCCACTTCGACGCGGTCCTGCGCGGGGCGAAGACGGTGGGGATAAATCTGGACCGGAATCTTATGAACCCTCTGATCGTGACCGGCCGCCGCGAGCACGGCCGGGACGGCCCCCCGCTGATGGGCATAGTCACCAACTCCGGTCGGGTCGATCCCAACGGGACCATATTCAAGTCCACCGATTACCCCCATCGAGTACTGGTCTTCGCCCCGCGGGCGGCGGATATCGCGCCGGAGCTTGCCGACGTGGCTGAGGTCGTGCGTGTGGGCGGCGAGATTGTCGACCTCGCCTCCGTTTACAGCTACCTGGGGAGTGAACGCGCCGTGCGCCGAATCGTTTGCGAAGGCGGCCCCACGCTGAATCATGCGCTGATCGGGCACGGCCTGGCCGACGAATACCTGCTCACCGTCTCGCCCCGAATCTACGGTCAGGCACGGTCGCGGACGGCCGTCGAAGGCGCTGCGCCTTACCCCATCGACGGCCTGCCGGAGATGACTCTCATCGACAGCCGCGTCATCGGGGATCATGCCTTTTTGCGATACCGTTTTCTGGCTAGTCCGTTCGGAGGAGAGCCCTAGTGGAGATCAGGCAAGCCCGCGAGTCGGACATCGAGGTGTTACCGTCACTGCGGCGTTACATCCAGGAGGAAACTCCCCGACATCGGGCGTTCATTGAACAGGTTCTGCCGTTGGGAGACATGCACATCGTGTTAATCGACGGGGAATTCGCCGGGAGTGTAATTACCGACATTCATCTGTGGGGTCGGGGATTCGTCTGGCTGCTCTGGGTAGAGTCCCGATTCCGTCGGCGGGGCATCGCCACGGCGTTAATGCGGCATGCCGAGAAGCTGGCGTCACCGCCCCGGCTGTTCACCTCGACGCAGAGTTCCAACACCGCCTCGCAGCGGCTATTCGAGAGCCTCGGTTACGAGCGGAGTGGACAGTTGGAAAAGATGGACGACACCAACTCCGAACTTTTCTACAGCAAGGCGGTGGACGATTCCCCCGAAGTGACGGACGCCAGTTGACGATCGACATCGCGACGGTCCCGGCTGCCGAGTTGGTCGGCGATCCGGCCGCCGTCGGCCTGCTGCATGCCCTTCCGGGTTGGGACTTTTCCGACGATCAACTGCGCGATAGCGTGGTCTTTGTCGCCTACGAGGGCGGGCTGGCTACCGGATACGCTATCGCCTCCGTCAGGTTTTTCGACCGCGGCTTCGTATGGATGCTGGCCGTCGATCCGGCCCACCGCCGGCAAGGCGTCGCCACCGCGCTCATGCGGACGGCCGAGGATTGGTGCCCGTCCGATCGGCTATTCACCTCGACCAACCAGTCGAACGCACCGGCGCGGCGGCTGTTTGAGTCCCTCGGCTACCTCAAAAGCGGCATCGTGGAGAACCTCGACCCCGGCGATCCCGAACTCTTCTACTGCCGGATACTCGGCGACGATCCCGGCTAGCGGCACCCGAACATACAACCGCCAGATAGGAGTCCCGCAGGGACTTAGCGGGCGCCCCTGGGAACGAAGGCGCCGCCAAGCAGTTCAGAGGAGAAATCCTCCGCTACCACTTCCTCGGCCACGTACTCGTAAAGGGCCGCTTTGAATATTCCCTCCAGGGCGGCGACGGTCACGATCACCGTGCCGATGGTGACAACCCCGATGGCTATACCGGCTACGGGTGAGACCAGGCCGACCAGGACGGCCGGTATGGCGGCCACGACGATGGCCGCGAAGCTGATGAGGCCGAATCCGAAGTTGGCGGTCACCTGCTCGCCCCAGGTCCGCTTGAAAATCCCGCCGGAACGCTTGATAGCCTCGATGGGCCCGACGTTATCCACGATCAGAATGGGGATGACCATGAACGTAATGTAGGCCCAGATGCCGCCGACGAGGCCGAGAACGATCTGGCCGATGATGTTGTGGCGGAACCGGTCGCGGAGGATGCGCAGAATCAGCCCGACGGTGGCGCTGATGAGGGCCCAGCCGATGATGGCGGGCAGATGGGCGTTGGCAATGGCGAATCCGTCCCAGACGCTGGGGTCGCCGCCGCGGATGCGGATCATGGCCGCGCCGATGAGGGCGGTGTTGAAGTAGATGACGATGAAAGCGCCGACGAAATAGATCCCGGCGAAAAGAACGATATCGGCCGACTGCAGGGCGGTGGCCGACTGGCTGCCGGCGGCGGCTCCCGCGCGCTCGAGCGCGCCGGTTGAGGAGCCGACGCTGAAGGTAATCGCCGCCAGGACGATCATCGCCACACCGGATACCAGCGGGAATACCAGCAGTTCACGATCCTTCTGGAGCACGCCCCAGCAGATCTTCATGATGCCCCAGGTACGGCCAATGGTTGCGAACAAGATCTTCTCCGTTCCAGTCGTCTGATAGACGTTTTGGTTGAATTCTAGTGTCGCGCGTGAGCCGTTACCAGACGCTGATTAGTTAGCGAGTGGTAACCGCGTAGATGTACAGGCGGGCACCGTAAATGTAGATGAAAGACAAAATGATGTTGTGGACGATGGTCGATATAGATGCGATGACCAGCACCGCCTGCCTGGAGGGTTCCGCGCCCACGGCGACGAACGCGACGCCGGCAATCAGAAGCGGGGCCAGGAAGCTGGTCGTGAGCATGAAAACGAAGACCAGGATGAGAACGTCACCCCAGACTCGCCGGGCCAGCCGGCCGGCGCCCGCCAGGTAGGCCATCATGCTGCCGCTCGTGTCGGCCACCAGGGACAGGGCCAGGAGGTCGATGGCGAACCAGCTGAGCCAGGCCAGGACAATGGGAAGGCTGACGATACCAGCTTCACGTTCGACCAAAGATTCGGTCACGAGATGCGTGGCCAGGCCGAATGTGGTGGTGAGGAGGGCAAGAATAACGACAGGCACGATGCGCGCGCGGGCTACGCGGAAGGCGTCCCCGGCGGTCATGGTCTCACCCCGAACCGCCGCGAGGGCGGCGACCAAAAGTGCGAACTGAAAGAAGTGGAGAGGGAGATTCTGTGCCGCCGAGCGGATGAAATCGAGCAGAAGCCCCGGGTCGCCGGCGGTCGGTTCGCCGCCAGGGTCGTCCACCACAGTGCCCAGGAAGGCCCACAGGATGACAATGTTGACCGCCGCGTTCAGGCCCAGAAAGAGCAGCAGGCGCGGATTCATCGAGAGAACTTGATAGGCGACTGCCAGAAAGTGATTCAGGCGCCCGAACGCGCTCGCCGGGATGGACTGCTCGTCACGGGGAACTCCGGGCTGAGGCAAGAAACAGGCTCCGTCCGTTTGGGCTAAAGGGCTGTGGTGGAAAAGGGGTGTCGCGACCGGTGGGTCTCAGCCGTGGGATTCTAGCGGACTCAGGCGCTGGCGGCTGCCCGTTCCATTTCCCGTCCGCGGGCGAACCAATAGAGCTGGCACAGGTAGATCGCTGTCAGCGTGTCCACAGGGACGGAAAGGCCAATGTAAAGCAGATGGGCTCCGAATTCGCCGAACAGTATCGATTCATCCGCCGGTGGCAGCGACGCGGCCCGTGCGAACCAGACCAGGCTCCCGAACATTAGGATCGCGTAGACCACGAGAACGATGGCCGCGTCGGGCGACGCCGCCCGTACCAGACGAAACGAAGTCCGGACCGTGGCGAAAAATCCGCCACCCCGGGCAGCAAGGTGGACTAGGGAGAAGAGCGTGGCAGCGGTGAATGATACAAGAACGATTAGAAACACTCCGTGTAGTAACGCATTTCCGGAAGGGGAAGCCCACACGATGACGACGAAATACAGCGCGCTGGTCAGGAAGTAGGCAACCACCAGGGCGACGATAGGCTGTAGATTTCGAGCTGCTGCCGAGAGCGCCCCCGGACGTCCGGCCCGCCACCGCGCAGGACGGTGAGGGTGGCGGTCAGCAGACCGAGAGCGGCAAAGGCGGGGATCAGATTGGACACATGGGAGGCAATCAGCGAGAGGCCCGCTTCGGACCAGGTCAGGCCGTACTCTGCATCGACGCTGTATGAAGTCGTCGAAGTGATGTCGTTGATCCAGATGGCCGTAGTCCAGAAGGTGACAAAGAAGCTGAATACCAGTAACCGCGGGTGACGTACCAGCAGCTGTCCACTCTCCCGCGCGAATCCCTATGCCAGGCTAAACGGATTGCCGGACGGCCACTGCGACGCGGGTGGAATGCTGGATTCGATCAAAGTGACCTCCAACTGGATCACCGGCAGGCAGCTGGCCTTCGACCAATCAGAATGCACGATCTGCGGCATACGTTTGCGACACAGCTTTTCACTATCGGCGAGCCCGCGAAGGCCGTCCAGGAGCTTTTGGGACACACCCGAGTTTCAACAACTTTGGATACGTACACCGCTTCAGTACCGGAGGTGCTGAGAGCTGCAGCCGACCGGCTTGATGAGATTCTGGGTCGGGGTGAATCTCGGGCTGGATAGCCACAATCGGCCGCCAGTTGCTACACACTCTGCTACATTTCGCCCATGTTCGGTGTCCGTGGAGCACTTCCCACAGGTTTAACGAATGAAATACGGTGGAGATGAGGGGGCTCGAACCCCTGACCCCTGCCTTGCAAAGGCAGTGCTCTTCCAGCTGAGCTACATCCCCGGTTCCGGGGCCTGCATTGGTGGGCCATCCTGGAGTCGAACCAGGGACCTCGCCCTTATCAGAGGCGCGCTCTAACCAACTGAGCTAATGGCCCGGGATACTGATTGTATCGGCACTAAAGCGCCGCGCAAATAGCTGCCTCGGGGCCGTGACCCCTCCGTCAAAATCGCTCCCGTATGGCCCCGCGCGCGATTGCCAGCGTGAGCACCAGGCCCAGCCCAATTAGATTCATGATCGTCAGCGCCTCCGTCAGCCCAACCCCTCTAGCCAGGCATCCGCACTATCCAAACGTTCTGCACACCCCGGGACAGCGGCGTGCCCAGCTCCGCAAAGGCCGCCGAAGACCAATCCACGACTGCGCTCGGGCTGCTGACCACGTCGATGACATCCGCAACCACATAACGTCGAGTTTCAGGATTCACGCCGATGAGACGGTCGCCTATCCACGACCGGTCGTGCACCGCCGCGTACCAGCTTGAGGGGTGAGGACTGTACCCATCTGGAAGCTCCCCGGACTGCCGGCGCGCTGTTATCACCCGCCCCCAGTCGGCGTCATACCAGGTGGAGCGGCCGAACTCCCCGAACTGCTCGGCAAAGTAGATACCCAGATCGCCCCATGTGCCCCACGAGTCCAGCACCGTTGAACGGGCATCGTCCCCCATCTCCGGCAAATCGCCGGCCATCGTGAACGCACGCACATCGCTGCCCATCAGGGTCCCCGGGATCAACAGCCCCCCGGCCCCAACCGCGGCCGTCGCCTGAAAAAGGCGCCGGCGGGGTAATTCTGGTGATTTCAATATTTATCTCCTGTGAGTCCGTCCGCCCACCGGCTCCCCGGCGGAGAACACCGATGTTCGGCGGCAGGCCAACCTATGTCAATCAGATTTCCGTGGTTGATAAGCGCTCACGAGCCCACCATTTGCACGTTGACCGTGCGTCGCCGCGGCCCGTCGAATTCAAACAGGATCACCGACTGCCACCTGCCCAGCGCCAGTCCTCCACCCGCGACCGGCAGCGTCACCGCCGATCCCAAAGCGCCGCTCGAATATGCGAATCGGCGTTGCCGGGATGGTCGTAGACCGGGCCTGCCGGCGCCTTCTGCTCAATCCACCGTTCCAGATCGTGCATGAGGTCTGGTACGTACTCATTAACGATCAGAGCCACCGTGGTGTGACTTGCGCTGACCACGCAAAGCCCCTCGCCCACTCTCGCCGCCGCGGCCATCTCCTCCACCGAAGCGGTGACATCCAGCGCCTGCACCCGCCGATCGGACTGGACCTGAAACGCGGGCAAACGTCTAGACGTGCGGCCGAATGATCCCGGTCACTTTGCCCTGGATATCCACTCGGTCGACGTAGATCGGGTCCATCTCGGAATTCGCCGGTTGCAGCCTGATTCCGGCCGCATCCCGGTATACTCGCTTCAGCGTGGCCGTTCCGTCCTCCAGCAGCGCCACCACCGTCTCCCCATCGTCCGCCGTTTGCTGGCGCTGGATTACAACCAGATCGCCGTCCAGGATGTGGGCCTCAATCATGCTGTCGCCCTGGACCCGGAGGACAAAATGCTCTCCCTGCCCGCGCATGGTCTCCGGCAGCGCCACCGTTTCCTCGTGATCTTCAAACGCCAGGATCGGCGCCCCCGCCGCGATCGCTCCGATGAGTGGCGCCCGGAACATCCCGGCGTACGCAACCTCATTGTCGTAATCCGGCTCCAGGATTTCGATGCCGAAAGCGCCCCCCGTCCGGGCGATCGCACCCTTACGCTCCAGGGCGTCCAGGTGCTGTTGCACCGTCGCCGGCGCCAACCCGAGCCGATCTCCTAGCTGGCGGACGCTGGGACTGTAGTTGTTTTCCTTAATCAACTCGCGGACGGCGTTCACCACCGCTCGCTGCCGGCGGGTAACCAAGTGGGCCAAGGCAGATTTCCAGATACGTAAAGCGCAGGATCGAAAATACCAGACGCCTACCGAACGGTCAAGCACACTCTGATTTATCCACGGGCAGCCCGCTCTCACCGGCCGACCGCCCGTCGCCACCCGCCTAGTTGATCGACAGCCCGCCTTCACGCCACAGACTTATGAATTCCCGCAGAATATCTCGGTCGAAGTGATCCTCCATGTCGTCACGCATGATCACCAGGGCGTCAAAGGCGCGAATGGCGTTCTTGTAGACCCGCTTGGTGGTCAGCGCGTCAAAGCTGTCCGCGATCGACACCACTCGCCCCGGAAGCGCAATCTCCTCTCCCGGGGTCCCGTGTGGATAGCCGGTGCCGTTCATACGCTCGTGGTGGCTCATCACTGCCTGCCCCGTAATCGTGCGGTCGTTGGCGAAATCCCCCAGCAGGTCGTATCCATCTTGGGGATGCCCCGTCACGATCTTCCACTCGTCTGCCATCAGGCGGACCGGCTTATTGAGGATGCTTGCGTCAATCAGTGATTTGCCCCGGTCATGCAGCAGCCCTCCAAGCCCGTACTCCGTCAACTCCTGATCGTCGGTCCGGCCGATCTGCCTCGCCAGCGCCACCGAATAAACGCTCACGTTTACCGAGTGCGGTTGCAACTGGTACTGGGTCGATAGCGTCGCGACCATGGCAGCCAGCGATCGCGGATTGCCCAGCACCTGTTCTACCGTGTGCTGGACCACATCTTCGGCCCGGTCCATATTTTCCCGCAATCCGCCACTCGTCATTGCTGTCTCCCCGTGTCGCGGAATGGCGAATAAAGATCCGAATCGGCAACTTTTCAGGCTGTCAACCCTATCGGCGTTTGGGCTATTTTCCCAACCGCGAGCAGGCCCCTGTCAGAGCAACTTCGCCGCCATATCCCATCAAAAATAGCGTTTAACGCTCCAGGAATCAGTAAAGCGGTTCTCATCGGGACCAATATTTTGTGGATTTTTCGCTCCATCTGACCCACCCAACCACTCAAACCCGGGGGTCCGTTTTGCCAGGCTCGTTCGTGGCGATTCAGCCCTTCACGTTATATTCGGCCGAACGCACAAGGTCCGGCGGACCGGCGCCGAATCAGGGACGAAAGTAATGAAGAATGTATTTCGCGGCCTGTTGGGTGGTCCATCGCCTGCTGACGACCGCCCTCAGAGCCCCTCCTCTGCGGCTCCCTCGCAGACTGTGTCCACCGTCCAGTTCGGACCCGAGGTTCGCATGGGTGAGGACTGGTTCGAGGTGCGAGGCCGGCGATTTCCTCGCCGCCAATTGTCGGCTGCGAAAACCTCCTCGGAAGCCCTGCCCCGGCAGATCGGGCTTGTCGGTGATAGCGACGCCGTCGCCGCCGTGCCCACCCGCGACGAGGTATTTTTGCACCTCACCCCCCACATGGTTGATGTGCTCGAGCGCATCGCCGACATCGACGAGAACCCCCGCCTCGGCACGTTCGTCCTCCTCACCGGGCCCACCGGCTGCGGCAAGACCACCCTCGCCAAGACCTTTTGCCACGTAGCCAACCAGCCGCTTACCGAACTCAATTTCAGCGGTGACACCACCCTTGCCGATTTCTTCCGTCGCACCGAGGTCGTCACCGACGACGTCGGTAATCAGAGCACGCTCGCCGCTCTCGGCCCCGCCGCCCGGGCCATGTTGTTGGGGCGCAAGCTCATCGTCAACGAAATCAATATGCTCCCGCCCGACCTCATCAGCGTCATTACCCACTCCATGGACACCGGGCGGCTGCTCCTCTCCGGCACCGAATTCGGCAACATCGAAATCGAGCTCCACGAGCAGTTCGGCATCATCGCCACCGCCAACCCCAACTACGTCGGCACCGCCGAGATGGGGCGCTCCCTGCAGCGCCGCTTCGGGCTTGGTCTCGGCAGCGTGCCCGTCGCTTTTCTCCCGCCCGCCGAGGAGGCCGAGTCCTTGCTCGTGGAGTTTGCTCGCAGTCCTGTGATGACCTCTCTCGGCGCCACTCCCGACGAGGGACTCAGCAGCAGATTGGTCGCTCTGGCCGACGCCATCCGGAATCATCACGAGGTCGGCGGCCAGATGCGTGATCGCATATCCACCCGTACCCTCGTGCACTGGTTGTCCCTAGGGCAGCTCACCGACCTTCCCTTGTCTGAAGTCGGTGCCCGCGCCGTGTTAACTATCGCTCCGCCTGCCATCAGAGATCAGGTGGTGCAAATATCCACGTCGGCCCTCGGCCTGGTGCGGACGGCGCCCGGCAAGCGGAAACTCGATGGCGCCCTTTTGCCCGACGATCCGCCTGACGACGGCGAGGCCGTCGCCCTCCCGTCTCCCCTGCGCGCCGGGACCGCCGACGAGGAGTCTCCCGGCGACGGCGAACGCATTACCCTGCCCAGCGGACGCGCGGCGGTACTCGGGCGCGACGATGGTGGTGCTCCCCGTCTGTGGGCGTACGACCCGGATGGTCGCCCCCTCCCCGACGCCTCCGCGGTACGGGCCGAACTCCGGCGCGAACGAGGCATTAATTTCCCCATGCCCTTGGGGCACCTGCCCGGCCGGCGCGATATTCTGCCCTGCCTGACCCAGTCCACTTGGACCGCCATCCGGCTCACCCAGGCTACCCTGCTGCTCAACCGCCCCGTGTTCCTGCGCGGGCCCACCGGAACCGGCAAATCAGCCCTCGCCCGAACCGTCGCCCACCTGTGGAATCTGCCGACCGTGGAGTTCGCCTTCACCGGCGAGACCGCCAAATCGGATCTGACCGCCGTCAGACAATTGCGCCACGGCGCAACCAAATGGAGTTTGCAGGCCTTTCTGGAAGCCGTGCAGAGCGGTTTCTTGGTTATCGCCAACGAGTACAACACCGCCTACCCCGACGTCCACTCCATCATCAACGGCCTGTTCGACAAGGCCGGGCTGGTCACTCTGCCCGACGGTTCCGAAATTCGCGCCCATCCCGACTTCCGCCTGATCGCCACCGGATTTCCAGACGGCCCCGGAGTGAAACCCCTTAACGAGGGCGTCGAAAATCGATTCGGCGCCATCGTCGCCTTCGACTATCCCCCGCGGCGGGAAGAGCAGGCCATTCTCAACTTCATCGCCGGTGATCGCATGAGCACCGCGTCCCTCGGCGGCATGGCCGAGCTTGCCTCCGTCGCCAGGGCCATCCTGCGCGGCGATATCGGCTCCGAGTTCGACGGCGGCCTCGGCAACGTGCCCCCCGACGTAGCCGCTTCCGTGGCCGAGCGAACCGCCCTCACCACCGCCGAGATGGTCACCCTCATCCAGGGCGCTCGCGACAACGACGAACTGGTCCGCTGGTATCGCCGCGGTGTGCTTGAAGGCGCTTCCGCGGAAGTCACCCGGGTCCTCGAACCCGTCCTGACCAATTACAGCCTGGGATAGGGACGTATCGGCGATGGCGGCCAAAGCTTCCGAGACTGAATCTCACCTGACCCCCTCCGAATTGGAGACCGCCGCCCGCATGATCCTGGGGCACGACCGGATTCGCGTATTGCCCGGTTCCTGGTGGTCCTACATTCCCTGCGACAACCTCATCACCTACCCCGCCCAATTGCTGGGAGAGTGGTCGACCGGGCGCCTCATCGGCGCCATCTGCCACGAAACCGCCGAGGCCCGCTACACTGGCGCTCACGGCTCCAGCGTCGTCGGGCGCTGGCTGCGTGCTCAGAGTCAAAAGGGCCTACCCGCCGGCACCGCCATGCTGCTCGTCAATACCATCAACGACATGCGCGTAAATCGCATCTACCTGCAAAACTACCCCGGCGCTCGCGGCTTATTCCGGGAACTCTATTCCGAAGTCCCCGAACTCCATCCCAAAGACGACCGCGCCGACGATACCCCCGACCGCGACGGCCGCCTCGTCCACCACCTCTTCGTCGATGCCCTCACCGACCGCTGGGCCCGCGAAGAGTGGGGACAGCAAGCCCCCGCCGACGATGTTCCCGAAGTCGTCCGCCGGGCCACCGAAAAGGCCTGGTCTTCCGTTCAGAAAGCCGCCGAATCCGACGACATGGAGAAGATGCTCGATGTCATCCGCAAGAAGGTGGTCCCCGCCTATCGGAAACTGGTCGAGCTGACGCCGCTGCCCAGTTACGCGGCTGCGGCGGACGACCTTGAAATGCTGGATCGGGCCGAAACCGCCGGCGGGCAACTCGACAGCGACGCGCCGCGGGATCTGCCCGAAGACGCCGATTCGATTTCCGGAATCGAGGGCGACATCGAGCGTGCCCGCGCCGCCGCCCGCTCCGCCGACGAAGCTGAATCGGACGACAAGGCCGGTCGACGCCTGCAGCGGTTCTCCGCTCGGGATCGGGCCGGCGGACGCCACGGGCCGCCCTCCGCCGCCGAGCTGGGCGGCGATCGTTGGACCACCTCCCTCGTCCAGCAAATGCGGGAGGAAGAAGACCAGCAGATCGATTACATCCGCTTCGACTACCGCCTGGCCGTATCCATCCTGGAAGACCAGATCAGGGAAACTATCGACGGCGACGGCCGCCGCCCCGGGCTCGCCGCCATCATGGATCGCCGCCGTCACGGCATGAACGACGCCCTGCGCCGGCCACGCAAACAGCGCACCGGCGATCAGGGCGAAATCGATGTCGAACACCCCGAGCGGCTCCTCACCGACCCCGTCGCCGCCTTTCTCAAAGGCGTCCGCATACCCCGCGAAGACCGCCAGCGGGATTTCGCCAGCGCCATCCTCCTAGACATCAGCGGCAGCATGGTGCAGAAGGGCTACCCCACCCGCAAATTCGACCGGCTCGTCGAGACCACCGTGCTGTTCATCGAGATTCACGAGCGCCTCCGAATTCCCTTCGAGGTCTTCGGGTTCAGCAGCAACGTCACCCCACTGTGGAGCTTCGCCGACTGCCGCTGGCCCCGCGGAATTCTTTCCGACCGGTCATACGAGCCCCGCGATCACAGCGAATCTTTTCGCCGCCTATACGAACTGGACCACAAAGACACAGACGACGCCGGCGCATTGCGCACCGCCATCGAGCGCTGCCAGGCCCAGGACGGCCTGAAGAGCATCTTTGTCGTCACCGACGGCATCAGCAGCGACCCCTCCGAGCTTCGACGCGTGCTCATGGACCTTGATCGCGGCAACCGGGGCAGGTCCGAGAACCAGCGCATGAAAGTCCTGGCCTTCGGCGTCGGAGTGGTGAAATCAGAATTCCAATTGGCCTACCAACCGGCCCAGTTCGGCAAGGTTCTCAACTCCTGCACCGGCCTGGTCGTCGACGACATGACCGACGTCCCCCGCCTCGTCCGGGACGCCGTCGACGAGCGCATTCGGATGATCTGAGCCACCGGCCCCGCCGCGGCCGATTTGCCCTTACGCGAACCTTGAATATACTTACGGCCACCCTGTGCAGGTAAAGTGCGCCTTCACGATCTGAATTCACAAAGGAATCTGTTACTTCGTGCCCAAAAGCAAAATCGCCGCCGAGATCAAGAGAGTCGCCCCCGACTACGACTATTCACAGTTGGAAACCATGGACGACCTCCTCGACTCCGGCAACCACGAGGTCAACGTTTTCCAGCGCGGTGAGGTCATCGATGGCGTAGTCGTGCGGGTCCAGGTAGAAGAAGTGATGCTCGATGTCGGCCTGAAGGCCGAAGGCGTCGTCGTCGGCCGCGAACTCTTCGATCCCCACCTAATGGACAGCCGCCCCGAGCTTGAAATCGGGGAATCCATCCCCGTTTATGTCGTCCAGCCAGAAGGCGAAGGCGCCGCCATGCTCTCCATCCGGCGGGCCATGCAGGAGAAGCTCTGGCGAGAGACTGAGAGCCTTTACAACGAAGGCAAGATCATCGAATCCCGGGTCACTGAGTTCAACAAGGGCGGCGTGCTCGTCGACGTCGGTCCTCGCGGATTCGTGCCCATGTCCCAGCTCGTCAGCCTTGCCCCCGCCGCTCCGGATGAGACCCGGGAAGACGTCGCCGCCCGGCTCTCCGAGCTCGTCAATAAGACCCTGAAACTCAAGATCATCGAGATGGACCGGCGTCGCAACCGCCTGATCCTCTCCGAGCGCGCCGCCGAACGAGAACTGCGCTCCGAACGCCGCGAGCAGCTTCTCGACGAACTCCAGGTCGGCCAGATGCGCAAAGGTCGCGTCAGCAACCTGGCCAGCTTTGGCGCCTTCATCGACCTCGGTGGCGCCGACGGTCTCGCCCACATCTCCGAGCTCTCCTGGAGTCGGGTTTCGAGTCCCGGCGAAATCCTCCAGCCCGGCGCCGAGGTCGATGTTTATATCCTCTCCCTCGACCGCGTCGAAAAGAAAATCGCCCTCAGTATCCGGCGGGGCCAGCCCGATCCCTGGTCAACCCTGGAAGACCGCTTTGTCCCCGAAATGGTCGTCGAGGGAACCGTGACCAAGCTCGCGCCCTTCGGCGTCTTCGTTCGCCTGGAGGAAGGCGTGGAAGGTCTCGCCCACGCCTCCGATATCGGCGAGGAAGTCCTGGCCTCCATGCGGGAAGAGGACGTACTCAATTTCCGCATCCTGAGCATTGAAAGCCGGCGACGGCGTATTCGCCTCAGCCCCGCCGGCGCCGAAGACGGTATGGCCGAACTCGACGTTGCCGACGACGGCGAGGGCACGGTGGTCGGCACCTCTGATATCGCCGATACTGAAAGTGACGGAGATACCGAATCTTCCGCTGCCGAGGCTGACGATGTCGAAGA
>Ga0310121_10000818_pt1 | contig 33238 bp, 31 predicted proteins | sample CB27_Tmax_986_MG_FD_203504 | JGI IMG/M metagenome (GOLD analysis project Ga0310121, IMG submission 203504) | Marine microbial communities from Western Arctic Ocean, Canada - CB27_Tmax_986 | ecosystem: Environmental > Aquatic > Marine > Oceanic | place: Canada: Western Arctic Ocean | collected...
GTCTTATGCAAAGCATCTTGCAATTTGCCTTTATTGACTCCATACGGTAGTACAGCAATCATCCTTTCAGCAACGCCTAATACACCATCATTTCTAGATTCGACCGTGAGTGATCTATTTTTCACTGGTACGTCTAGAGTTTCAACAGATCTGTTGTTCCTGCCAGGTACGACCGTTCTTTCTATTTCGCCGTCATCATTGATAATTCGGGTCTGAGGCGTGGAAGAAACTCCCCGCAATACTCTATCCACTACGTCGGCAACATCGGGATGAACTATTACTTTCGACCAACTTTGAATTTCTACCAGAGTATCAAATGTCGGAGGAGCTCTTCTCTCCAAAACGCTCTTTTGAGTGCGTCGTCGACTGGCTTCGATATCGCCCAAGGTCACAGATTGAATCCCTCCTATTAAATCCGACAAGGTTGGGTTCATTATTAAGTTTTGAAGGGTATTACCATGTGCTGTTGCGACTAATTGCACACCACGTTCAGCTATAGTTCTAGATGCGTCTGCATCCAACTCTGTCCCTATTTCATCAATGATAATAACTTCAGGCATGTGATTTTCTACCGCCTCTATCATCACTGAATGTTGATACTGCGGAGATTTGACCTGCATACGTCTCGCACGACCTATACCTGGATGGGGAACGTCGCCATCTCCAGCTATTTCATTTGACGTATCTACAATCATCACGCGTTTATTCGCGTCATCTGCTAGGACACGGGCGACTTCCCGTAACATAGTAGTTTTCCCAACACCAGGCTTCCCCAATAATAATATACTTTTCCCAGACGCTATAAGATCTTCAATAATTCTTACAGTTCCATACACGGCCCTACCAATTCGTAGTGTCAATCCGATAACGCGTCCGTTACGGTTGCGTATAGCAGAAATACGATGAAGGGTCCTTTCAATACCTGCCCTATTGTCTTCACCAAAGTCACCCACACGATCCATCACGTGTTGTATTTCTTCACTCGTGACCTCATTCGCACTGAGTATAACAGTCTTATCTGAGAACCGAGCCTCAGGGAGCCTACCTAAGTCAAGGATGACTTCCAGTAGATCGCCTATATCTTCTCTGTTCCTAATCACTCCCTGTATGTTAAGAGGTAGTTTGACAAGCAAAGCCTCTAAATCAATATCAATTCTGTCTTGCAATTTTACGTTACGGTCTCCTTCTGTACCAATTATCTCTGTGCATAGACAATACGACCCGGTTGATTTGATTGGCGTATTATTTATGTGTCCAATTCCTCGTAGATATTCACAGACGCCGCATTCAATGATGAACTAAACCAAGATGACACTAAGCCTCACTTGCCTCGAATCATGCATCCCAGCAAAGTTTCCGAATTCACAATACTGATATGTGATAGGAGAAGCTGAAACTGCAGCTACCAGTGCGCAACGCCACGATACAGAATAAATCAATGCAGGTCACAAGTATATTTTAAAGCCGAACCCTGGTAAGAAACAAGCAAGAACTTCTTGCAAGAGTTCTACACGTATTACTTGACAAATCTTCCGAATCTAGACCCACTAACAGAGGAGTGATTAACGATAACTAGTGTTTTCAACCATCTTAAGAAAGAATTCGTGGATTCTGGTATCTTGCGTTAATTCTGGATGAAAGGACGTCGCGAGTAAAGCATTTTGCCTTACAGCAACAGGACGACCGTCATCCAATTCAGCCAATATTTCAACACCACTACCCACTCTATCAACAACAGGTGCCCTTATAAATACAGCAACGTAAGGATCATCACCCTTTATTCCTTCAATATCAAGTCCAGCTTCGAAACTGTCAACTTGCCTACCAAAAGCGTTACGACTAACGTCTATATCCATTAACTGAAGAGGCTCTGGCCGGTGATCTGATAAGCTCTTCGCTAAGACAATCATACCGGCACACGTACCCCACATAGGCAACCCATCCTTAGCTTTTTCAGCCAACGGAGTTCTGAAATCGTAGATGTCTATCAATTGAACTATAGTAGTACTTTCGCCTCCTGGTATTATGAGGCCATCTATACTGTTCAATTGCCATGGAAGACGAATTTCCGGAGAATCAACGCCTATATCTCCAAGCATCCTACGATGTTCCAAAAAGTCGCCCTGAATGGCTAGAACACCAATCGAAGTCACCTTACCAACCTCTAACAGCTAATTTTTCTGATTCGGGCATAGTCCTCACATCCAGGCCAGGCATAGCATCGCCAAGTCCTCTAGATACATCCGCGATAATATGAGGATCATTGTAGTGTGTAGTTGTTTTCACAATAGCCTGTGCCATGATGTCAGGCCTTTGTGACTTAAATATACCAGACCCGACGAATACACCATCAACCCCTAGTTGCATCATCAAAGCAGCATCTGCAGGAGAGGCAATCCCACCAGCTGCGAAATTAACGACAGGAAGCTTGCCCAACTCCTTTACTTCTTTAACTAGGTTATACGGAGCTCTTAGGTCTCTAGCAGTTGACATCAATTCATCGTCTGACATATTCTGTATCCGGCGAATTTCCCCCATTACGGTTCTTGCATGCCGAACGGCTTCGACTATATTTCCAGTACCAGCTTCACCTTTGGTTCTAATCATAGCTGATCCTTCACCTATACGACGTAAGGCTTCCCCCAAATCACGACAGCCACATACAAATGGAACCTTAAAGTCATGTTTGTTAATATGATTATTCTCATCTGCTGGAGTAAGCACTTCTGACTCATCAATATAGTCTACGCCTAAAGCCTCTAGAACCTGGGCCTCGACAAAATGTCCTATACGAGCCTTCGCCATTACCGGTATGGTTACCGCTTTTATTATTGCTGCGATCATAGTTGGGTCGGACATACGTGCCACTCCCCCATCTTTACGTATATCAGAAGGTACACGTTCGAGCGCCATAACAGCACAAGCACCAGCATCTTCAGCTATTTTGGCTTGTTCGGCGGTAACAACATCCATTATAACGCCGCCCTTGAGCATTTGAGCTAATCCAGTTTTTACTCTCCATGTACCTGTCTCTGTCTTCGTATCTACAACCATATAACGCCTCCATTACCTTATTGTATTTTTTGCATTACTATCTTAAAGATAAGTAGTTAAACTACTATAAAATACAAATGGTATAATGCAAGTACCACTTCTATGCATTTTAAAGGTACCACTTAGAGGGATATTAATGACCATGAAATCGAATACTATTTCTGTATTAAGTTTAAAACTACATCCTTCTGATTCTATCCCACTATATAGGCAACTCTACGAACAGCTTCGTAATATTATTCTTGAAGGCCAACTGCCACCCGGTACGAAGCTTCCCTCCACAAGAGCATTGTCAGATGAACTATCTATAGCACGAAATACCGTACTGAACGCATATGACCAACTTCTTGCTGAAGGGTACTTAAAAGGAAGAGTTGGTTCAGGAACATACGTAGCCTCTGAACTTCCAGACGCGTTACTTCAAGTCAGAGCAAATTCTAACCTTCCAGGGATTTTAAATAGGACCCCCAGAACTCTGTCAAGACAAGGTGATTTGGTATCTAGATCCTCAGTTAGCGAGCCGCACGACTTCGCTGTGCCTAAGGCGTTCCGCCCTGGACTTATGGCAATGAATGTATTCCCCTTCAAACTATGGGCACGTCTATGGGGACGCCAATGGAGAAGAAGGTCATTGGATTTGCTTGGCTACGGCGATCCTACAGGGTATAAGCCTCTTAGATTGATAACTGCTGAATATCTGAATGCAGCCAGGGGCATACGCTGTGATGCTGATCAAATCATTATCGTCGCTGGTTCACAGCAAGCATTGAGCATTGCAACGAGAGTGCTTTTAAACGAGGATGACGTGGTGTGGATGGAAGATCCAGGATATCCAGGAGCCTATGCAGCATTTAGAGGTGCTGGCGCACGAGTAATACCCGTACAGGTAGACCCGCAAGGCTTGAACATAGCCCACGGTGTCTCACTGGCTGATAATGCTAGACTCATTTATGCTACACCCTCTCACCAATACCCGTTAGGTGTGACTATGACCCTCTCACGTCGACTTGAATTGTTAGATTGGTCTAGAAGATCTGATGCATGGATATTAGAAGATGATTATGACAGCGAATTCCGTTACACAGGCATGCCTTTAGCAGCGTTGAAGGGACTAGACACGGAGGGGCGCGTGATTTACATCGGATCTTTCAGTAAAATGCTATTCCCCTCACTAAGACTGGGTTATATGGTGGTTCCTCCAGACCTAGTTGACACATTTGCGGCTACCCGAGCCTTAATAGACAGAGGCTCACCATCTCTTGACCAAGCCGTTTTAGCCGAATTTATATCGGAGGGTCATTTCGCTCGTTACGTCCGTCGAGCCCGTATGCTGTACGCCGAAAGACAGGAAACCTTAGTTGAAGCCTCAGCTGAGAGACTAGGCGGCCTACTAGAAGTGCCTTCGTCTGATTCAGGCATGCATCTAGTAGGATGGCTACCAAAAGGACTCGATGATTTAGTCGCCTATAAAAAAGCAGCACAGCACAATGTAGAAGCTCCCCCGTTATCAATTTACTATACAAAAACTCCAGACAGAGGAGGGCTACTACTTGGATATACAGGGGTAAATACCTGTGAAATAAGGAATGGTGTTAACAGATTGGCTCTTGCACTTGAAAGTCCTTAGGGATGCTTCGGATTCAAGGCTTTCGTGTGATCCAAACTGACTGGCGTATTAAGCTCAAACGGGCTTGAAAGGCCTAACTCTTTACCAATTTCACGCAACGCCGGAGCTACCTCTTCACCCAGCAATCTGATGCAGGTCATCGAATCCTCATGGTTAACCCTACCATGATTCGCATATAACGATAATATGGACGGACGCGTTTCTTCAAGCAGCACCTTGAGCTGTTTAATCACTTGATCAGGAGTCCCAGCAATAATACTTCCTGATGCCAACTCACTTTGATAAGTATCGTCTCTTTGCTGTGCCATGTCCCTACGTAATTTTAGACGAGCTGCAGTAGAGCTATAGCCCGGCGGACTTATCCATTCAGGTTGACTAGCACCCATTCGCTCGCCACGCTGCATCCAGCGAAATTCTTCCCCACCCTTCAAGGCTTTCTCTTCTGTCTCAGCGACATGGCATCGAATCAAATATCCTCTTTGTTCCGGACCTGATTTGTAACCCATCCGACTAGCCGTCTCGTCATAAAGTTTCCAAATCGCTTTCGTGCTTTCTACAGTCGTATTGAGTGCCACATATGGGTAGCGATGTTCGGCAGCCCATACAATTGTCTCTAGACTAGCCATTCCCGGAATCCATATCCTTGGATGGGGTTGCTGCAAGGGTAACGCCCACGGATTAACGACCCTAAGCTGATAATGATTTCCCTCCCACCTAAAAGGTCCTGGCTCAGACCAAATTTTCATAATGATATCATGTGATTCCTTGAATCGTTCTCTATTATATGCAGGATTGACATTGTTAGCGTATTGCTCTTGCCCTGCACCTCTAACAAATCCAGAGACGATACGTCCTCTGGATAACATGTCCAGCATAGCGATTTCCTCTGCTATCTGAATTGGATTATCTGTCACAGGTAAAGGATATCCGAGCAGCACTATCTTAATCTTCTCAGTCATACCGGCTAATACTGATGCGAATATATGAATCTTGGCTTGCATGCAGAGAGGTGTGTTATGGTGTTCATTAAGCATAATACCATCAAAGCCCACCTCCTCTGCATAAAGATATTCCTCAAGCCGCTCATTATACAACCTACTCCCCTCAATAGGATCAAAAAACTTATTGGAAAAAACGAGATTATTACGTCCGGCCTTTATTGCTTCCGTTTCAGGATATGTCGACATCGGTTGTTCGGTAAAGTACATCAGGAACATTTTACTTACCTTCCATATTCAGCTAAATGAACAAATAATTACAATCAACTAAACACGCAAACATTTTATTATCTCTGATTAGATAGACTGCTATGATATTCATTCCACACTACCTGCAAACGAACTATATGGACTGCACGTCTACCTACTGCTCTTTCTTCAATCATTCGCTTAAAGAACGGACATCCGAACAAATTGCAAAGCACAAGTCAACTATCCGGGTCAAAGATCTCTGAGCACCGCTCTAAAGACTCACACTGAATAACTTTTAAAGGTTAGTCGCCTGTGCAAGGAAAATCAAAGTGAGGCGTTGTTTGGGCACAGGGATGCTAACACACACGCACGAATTTCTCAACGATTAACTGATACTCACATTCAAGTTTTTTATGATAAATTCTACACGGACTCACTAACTTTTGACCACTGACACATAACCATTAAATTTACCATAAATGGCTGATTTAGTTTCGAATCTGGATTATAGCGTACGAGACAGATTATAGTGACGGTAAAATTCATACGATTACAAGATCACGATTAGTCTAAAGAGGCATAAACCAGTCAATGAATTCAGATGCAACACCCTCTTCACCTTCAAAGGTTATATAACCTCTTCGTACTGACCGCATAAAAGGCAAACGAGACGTAAGGAAAAGTATGTAATCATTCGTACTAACATGAAAGGTCACTGTGGCTTTATTATCTGTACGAGAAATGATATTGAATCCCTCACCGTTGATAACAATATCATAGCAATCCTCTGGTGAATCAGTCAGATCGAATCTGTATATTATTGGTACTACAAGCGGTGTAGATCCTCTAAACATCATGTTTAGCCACAATTTCATGGTTCTCTTAAGAAATGATTTCGCCTGTTTTGTCAGTTGCGCTTGTCTGTTAAAACCATACGTGATATCCCACCCATGTAACGCCAATTCCAGAATGCGATGTTCGATAAGGCGGGAGATCGGCATAACTGAACGCGTATGCCAAACGGGATCGACATATGACTCTGGATTAAGCGATGATATTAAAGTGTTTAGTCTCCGACATGAGGTATTAAATTCAGGGAAAACGTCTTCATGATATGCGATCCTAATTGAAGTGACCCGCTCGAGATATTCTTCGCCTTTTAGATGGTGATAACCCATAGGAGGTGAGGTTTGGCCCTTAAGAGCTCTTTCAATGCTTTGATAGTTAGCTTGCGATTCTAATATTAAGTGACTTACTACATCCGCTATTTTCCATAGTTCGCATGCACTACCATAACTACTGGCATTCCGCCACACCTCATCAGGCAAAGAATACAGATAACCAGCTAAATCATTGGACAAGCTTCTTACAAGCTGAATATTGGATTGTATTCCCGCTAAGTTAGTCATGTTTCAACTCTATTTTGACAGAGACACTCTCATAACTCATGATCCTTACACATTGCTATAACCTTTCAGGTGCACCGAATAAACTTATGTTGTATTCAAAGCCCTTGATCAAAGAGAAAGGCCACGAGATCTGCGGTCCTGCAACTATACCCCCATTCATTATCGTACCAACCTACGACTTTTATCATGTTACCACCCATTGACATGGTGGATAAGCCGTCAATGATGCTACTATGAGGGTTCTGTTTATAATCGCTACTTACAAGAGGTTCTGTTGAATAATCTAAAATGCCTTTCAGGTAATCTGTAGACGCTCTCAAATATGAGGAGTTGATATCTTCTACAGAAGCATTTTTACGTAAAATGGCTACAAAATCAGTTACAGAAACTGTAGACGTTGGTACTCTCAATGCCATTCCGTGAATCTTTCCATTTAATTCTGGCAAGACTAAACCCACGGCTTTGGCAGCACCTGTTGTTGTTGGAATAATATTCATAGCCGCGGCTCTGGCTCGTCGTAAATCAGAATGGCCCTGGTCTAAAATGTTTTGGTCATTTGTATAGGCATGGATGGTACTCATTAATCCACGTTCCACGCCAAATTCGTCATGAATAACTTTGACCATAGTAGCAAGACAATTTGTTGTACACGAGGCATTCGAAATAACGTTGTGCTTACCTGCATCATAATTATGTTCGTTTACACCAAGTACAATTGTTATATCTTCCCCCTTTGCCGGGGCTGATATAATTACCTTCTTAGCACCACCACTCAGATGACCGGACGCTCGATCCGCGTCTGTGAAAAATCCCGTGGACTCTATCACTATATCAGCACCATGGTCACCCCATGGTAAGTTGGCGGGATCCCTATCCGACAAAACTTTTATACTGTTGCCATCTATAACAATGCGATTATCCTCTGCTTCAACTTTACCTGGATAGACCCCGTAATTAGTATCATATTTAAACATGTGGGCATTTGTCGATGTGTCAGTCAGATCATTTACAGCCACGACTTTCAATTTATTCGGATACCGCTCCATAATCGCTCGCAATACTTGGCGACCTATTCTTCCAAATCCGTTTATGCCTACGCCAGCTACCATCTTTACCTCTCCTTATAAGCCAAATCCTACTTCATATTTAGAGAATCAAATACATTCTATTTCTTTAGCGAACGAGTATGTACTCAAACCTCAGATAAATCATCGGTTTTCTATAGAGAACAAAAGAACCAAGTACTTAAATATCAATCTATTTTATACTGTGCTTCCACGTAGTCTCAAGTGACCACATGATTATGCCAATATGAATCCCATCTCAACATCCATGACTGTTGGATTCTATTGGATTTCAATTAAAATGTGATTGGGTTTATCTGATGCAACTAACCACGTTAGAGAACTACATTAAGAATTATATTTATCGTAAATTTCCCGACCAGCAAATTCAGCCTTATATCCTAATTCGTGCTCTATCCTAAGCAATCGATTATACTTCGATGTACGTTCGCTACGAGCAGGTGCACCCGCTTTGATTTGTCCTGCATTGGTGCCAACTGCAAGGTCAGCAATTATAGTATCTTCGGTTTCACCAGACCGATGACTTATAATGACACCCCAATCTGATGCTTTAGCTAATTTTATCGCTTCCAAGGTCTCTGTAATCGTGCCAATCTGATTCGGTTTTATCAAAACGGCATTGCTTGCATCCAAATCAATTCCTTTTTGTATTAATGTTGTATTAGTAGTCAGCAAATCGTCCCCAACCAGTTGTACTCTTCGGCCTATTCTTTCTGTCAAAGACTTCCAGTTATCCCAATCTCCTTCAGCCATACCATCTTCTATACTTATGATAGGATATTTACTCGTCCACGATTCATACCGATCTATGAGTTCTTCTGGTGTATAGACGCTCTTCTCACTCTCAAGGTCGTAAGTACCATCTTCCATAACGAAAAACTCCGATGCAGCGACATCGAGAGCTATGAAACATTGTTTCCCAGGCACATACCCAGCTTTATCAATGGCATCTACTATAAGTTCTATAGCCTGTTCATTGGAAGAGAGATCAGGTGCGAAGCCTCCTTCATCACCCACAGAGGTACTTAGTTTCAAAGACACCAGAAGTTCCTTCAGAGAATGATATATCTCTACACCCGCTCTTAACGAATCCTTAAAATTATCGAAGGCGGCTGGAACGATCATAAATTCTTGGAAATCAATTGAGTTTGTAGCGTGTCTACCCCCATTTATAATGTTAAGCATTGGGACAGGCAGTACAAATCCGCCTTGATCATGAAATCGTAAGTATAGTGGTTGACGCTTATGATTTGCCACAGCGTGAGCAAATGCCATGGAAACACCAAGAATGGCATTTGCACCTAATTTATTTTTATTACTGCTGCCATCTAAATCTATAAGTTTCCTATCTAGCGATTCCTGATCTTTCAGCGAATATCCGACTACTTCTGATGCGATTATTGTATTTACGTTTTCTACAGCCCTGAGAACGCCCTGTCCTTGAAAACGTTTAGGGTCGCCGTCTCTTAATTCTAATGCTTCACTGGCACCAGTACTAGCCCCGGAAGGAACTAGAGCCGTTCCCTGCACTCCGTTTGAAAGACTCATGGTTACCTCTAAAGTAGGATTGCCACGGGAATCAAGCGCTTCTGTAGAGAAGAGTTTAGATACGACTTCCAATATCAAACCTCCATAAGGAGACATTATGCTAATTCAATCCCGTTGCCTAGCTGCATTTATCGCTTTATCAACAGCATCAACAGGGCCTGTAGCAACCTGAATAGCCTTCTCTTCCACACCACTACGAAACATTTTCCAGGTCTCTAATCCGATCGTTGGAATATTTTCTGCCAACGCATGCCCAATCTCTGAAAGGGTACCAAAAGCGCCACCAATAGCTATCACAGATCTTCCAGATTTTACAACTATAACATTACGTGCGTACTTCAATCCTGTACAAATCGGGTAATCTACCCATTGATTAGACTGATTGGGGTCATCTCCGGGCAATATTCCTATCGTGTTACCTCCCGTAGCTTTCGCTCCTTTACATACCGCCTCCATTACTCCACCCATACCTCCACAAACGATGGTAACACCTCTCCTACCTAATTCCCTGCCAACATTCTCCGCGAGCGCATAAATATCAGGTTCAGGATTCCCGCTGCCGATCACCGAGATAATCAATTTTTTTCCACCTCCACATAAACGACACGACTGGGGGGATTATAACACCATGATGGGAGGTATAAAGAGGTATAAAATGGATTCGAGTTGAACCGATAAAAAATCTGAGATCTCACGTATTCACGACGACCGGTCTTAAAGTCTAGAGAAAATTCGATTATTAGTAACAGTGTATGATAACGTGTATTCCCCTGGAATGTGTTGTCTTAACTAACTCTAATCCCGTATTTAACTTCTTATGGATTTATCCTGATGCTGGAGGACTAATATTTGAATGTTGGAATTTACAAAGTCAAAATACGACTACCAGAGAACCAAACCTTGAAAGGTAAGCGAAGTACAATTAACTCACTTTGTCATCGCGTTAGAAACAAATTTAACGTTTCCATATCAGTGGTGGACAATCAAGATACCTGGCAATTAGCCACCGTAGGTATAAGTTACGTAAGTAATGATACACGACAAACCAATAAAGTACTCGATCACGTAGTCACCTTCCTTCAATCGGCTAGAGGTGACATTGATCTGGTTAGTTACGAACAGGAAACCCTCACGGGTTTTTAAACTTGATTTCAAGATCAGTAATTTCGCGATTTATTTATGGAAGAACCGCGCAATATATAATCTCAATTCGCCTGATCCAGGAGCACCATGATGCATCAAAACGAGGAAATACATAGAAACCAAGAACGCATCAAATTACTTTTACATACAGAGGAAATTGCAATATTGATCACCTCTCTCAGTGCATTAAGATCAGAACTAGCGCTTGCTGATGAACAAATTAGGGAACTTCAAGTCCCAGAAATAAAAATTCGCATCCCAGATAATCTGTTTCAAAGCTTAGATCCCATTATCGATTCCATATCTAGAAATGTAATGGAACAAAGTGAACGATATTTTGAGGAGAAGAAAGATTTAGAAGGGAAACAATTATTCCACTCTACAATGCACGAACGCTGGCAATGGCATTCCCAACTTATAGAGCTTATGCAATTGGTTCTGGCAGCAGCATATAGGGAAAACGGGTAACCCTACTAGTTAAGTTATCTTAGCCCACGTTCAGGCCACTTTTACAGATACTCGCTATCAACACTTTACTGTCACATGTCTTTTACCCATAGGACCACTCCGTGTACCTGTTATCGTGTTACTAGGGTCTTATATATTTAATATCTCTAATATTTGCACGTTACGACATCACTATGAGCTTTTAGTTACTAAACTATAATCCAATTGACTCGTTGTAAAACTTATGATAAGTTCCAACCATAAGTAACAAAAAACCCCGTGTGTAATTCTTACATGCTCGGTCTGTGAAATTGTATTCAGTGTTACTGTATTACTACTAACTGAGGAGGGAATATTATGGCTACTGGTGAAGGCAAATTTGAGGCAGAAATTATTTATTGCGTCCCTTGAGCTCACCTCGGTACGGCGGTCTGGATGGCCTCCGAGATTTTCGCTGAAGGTGGAAAGGATGTTGCCCTGAAGATTACCCCTGGTACTGCTGGAATACTACAGGTTTTTATAGACGGTGACAAAGTATATGATAAGGCAGAAGAGGACGGACAGTTCCCGACATTACCCCGCGTTAAGGAAATACGTGCTATTGTTAGGGAACGACTGGATTCTCTATCATTGAATGCTGATTGATTTTTTTGTTTTAACACGGATTTTAAAGCTCTAGGCTTAACCAGCCTAGAGCTTTTTTACTTGGATTCACCCCCATATCATAATATTTAAGAACCTCACATTTCTATCCTGATGTGAACTAAGCTTCAAATAAAAAGTCCCGGAGATGAGGTGATGTGTTGGGCGCTTTAGATGGTATTACTATTCTGGAAATTACCGGTAATATGTCAGGTGCAATAGTTACCATGCTACTTTGTGATAACGGGGCTAGAGTCATACGTGTAGAAAACGACATACACACTAACGCGAGAAATACTCCAGAATATGCGGTTTGGGACAGGGGTAAAGAAAAGTTTCATTTGAATCTACATAAGGATTCTGAAGCCAATAAGCACGATTCATTAGACATATCCAGTTTTTTTACCAATTAGTGAAAAGTATCGATGTCTTGGTTACGGACTCGATGACACAGTGGCATTCGATGATGGATATCACCTACCATAAACTTTCAGTCATTAACCATCAATTAATCTATTGCTCCATATCTTCATATGGCGGAGAGAGGGCCCTACAACATGACTTCTCGTTAGATGATCTAGTTATGGCTCGTACGGGCATTTTATCGTCACAACCTTTCTTCCGTCCAGGTCCTGTACATGTGATACATCCCTTGCCGAGTATAGGCGCATCCCTGTGGGCATCCATAGGGACCGTCGCTGCTCTATATGCTAGAGAGAAAACGGGGGTCGGAAGAAAAGTAGCAACTTCCCTTATGGCTGAGAGTTTAATGTTCGCCCCAAAAACACTCGGGGAACACCTTTCAGATTTCTTTTCCCTAATTCACCCACAGATGGTGGACCTTTCTATAGCCTGTATGAATGTGCAGACGGTGAATGGATCCAGTTAGGTTATGTTCATGGAGGATTTATTGATATTGCGATATCAGTCATGAGTATAGCTCACTTAATTACAGAACCGAAATTTGGGGAAGGAAGAAATCCAGATTCCGAACACTCCAGACGAGTACTCTTTGAAATAGTCAGAGATGTCATAAAGACTAAGGCATTTAACGAATGGGAAGACTTATTTGAAGATGCCGATGTCCCATTCGCCAAAGCATACACAACGGACGAAAGTATGGACAATCCCCAAGTTCGATTTAACAATATGGTAGTAACTGTAACAGATCACGAACTTGGGGATATGATGCAAATGGGCAACTCGATTAAATTTATCAAATCGCCCGGTGAAATCAAGAATGGGAAGCAAATTAGTCATTTACATAATAACCCGACTTTCGCCGAGTTATTGAAAAGCTTATCAATTAAAAACATCCCCAGTAGTACGACTAAAATGAGTAAGGAAGATCTACTGCCAACTTCCTTAGAAGGGGTTAAAGTTGTCGAACTAACAAATGTAATTGCAGGACCTATGGCAGGCAAAATCCTAGCAGATTTGGGGGCTAACTGTATCAAGATAGAACCTCATTATGGTGATATTTCGCGTGCAGGAGGATCTGAGTTCTTCATTCATCTAAATTCCAATAAACGTTCTATATGCTTGGATGCAAAGACCAAATCAGGAAAATCTATAATACAGAAGTTAGTTTCGAAAGCAGATGTAATTCTAGATAACATGCGCCCCGGTGCGGGAGATCGTATGGGTGTTGGACATGAATCCATGACCAAGCTCAATCCTAACATAACTGATACCCACGTCACAGGCTATGGATCATCGGGACCATATTCTTAAAGACCGGGTGTCGCGGCCCCTGGTGAAAGCTCTAACAGGATTGCATCGAGCCCAGAGCGGGACAGAGAATCCGCCGAATTTGGCAGTTATAACTCGAACGTCTGCTTACAGTTACTGCATGACGTTGGAGTTCCTTGAGCACCAGTAACAACTAACTATGGGATAAAGTTTTTCTCTGACCCACAGGCAATCGCCAATAACATGATTATAGAACACAATCACAGAAATTTCGGCAAACTTAAATTCTCACATAATTTAATAAATTTTGGAGCAACGAAAGAGATATATGCTAGGACAACCCCATTTCTTGGAGAGCATACCGCTGAGATCCTGAAGGAATTAGTGATTGACTATCGATGACGCTATACTTGGCCTAAATACTGTAACCAATAGAAAGCAGAAAGTTAAATTTAAGTGGACAAAAAAGTGGCATCACACGAGGAAAATCAAGGTAACATTACCCCTTTAAAACTTCCACCTGTTTTAATTGCTATTGCAATCATTCTTGTAATAGCCTCACAAATACTTGTACATCATTTCGCGCCTGTTTTGGTAATAACGCCACTTGTAATCGCTACGGTAATTGTTTCACTGGTTGTTTCGGGAAAGAAGTATCGTAAACTAGATAAAATTAATATCGTCCCATATCGCATTGCTTATCCTACATCTGACAACGCTAGAATACTGGAAAAAAAACTCGGATTGGTATTTATCTCCTTGGGTACTCTAGCACTAATTATTTCACTTACTTTCTTTTCGTTAGGACCTCCCCACATCTTAGGTTGGCTGTCCTACAGCACAGCCGTGGCATTTATTCTACTCAGTCTCCCAGCATTTGACGGAGGATGTACTAGATTCATTAGATGTATTTCACAGGGCAAAATTATCTCCATTAATCTTAAAGACATTCCGATTTGGATAGCATTAGGACTAATCCTATCTGTGGCTTTGGCCTTAAGACTTTACGAACTCCAAGAACTCCCAGCAGGGTTTTGGTATGACGAAGCCGCCAATTTAAGTATCGCGCAGCAAATACAAGAAGATCCAAGTTCCACTCCAGTGTTCTCTAGAGTTATTCCAATATTTTATCTCGTCCCCACAGCCATCCTTATCAGTATATTAGACATCACACCATCTTCAATACGGCTTATAAGTGTCGCTTTCTCTATCTCTGGAATAGTTGTCTTATTTCTCCTGACACGATTCGTCTTGGGTACCTACCCAGCGTTACTGTCGGCGTTGTTATTGGGAGTAATGAGATGGGATATTAACTTTAGTAGAATTGGTATGGTCCCGATAACAATGACCCTTACTACAAGCTTGGCAGCTTATCTCACCTTAAAGGCAATAGAGCGAGGACATATATCTGCATATGGATACGCTGGCGTAGCATTGGGTTTTGGATTTTGGTTTTACACCTCTTTCTACGTTTTCCCCATTGTAATCGGATGTATTTTTATTCATCATTTCGTCACTGAACGCCCCAGCCTAAGACCATTTATATCCAAAATAACCGTCATGCTCACAATCGCTCTATGTATTGCCGCTCCAGTCGCCCAATATGCTTTTCTTAACCCCGACTCTTTTTTCGCAAGGATCGAATCCACGAGTGTGTTTTCTGAGGTTCCCTTGAACGAAATTTTGAGTGATATTAAATCCGGATTTATGAAACATGCCCTTATGTTTCATTCAAAAGGAGACCTCAATCCACGACACAACCTACCAGGATCTCCTATGCTCGACTTTCTTTCGGGAACCCTACTACTACTAGGGCTAATGATCACTATAGTGAAATGGAGAAATATAGGTCTATTCTGTCTCCCGGTGTGGCTTTTTATAATGATGGTCCCTGGCATATTTACCGTACCTGGGGAAGCTCCTCAAGCTCTTAGATCTATAGGTGTTACGCCAGCTATAGCTATACTTATCACAATAGCGATTTACACCATTTGGATAACAGGGCGTTCATCTGAGTGGATCATTTTAAGGAAATCAACCCCTTTTGCCGTCATATTAATTCTGGGAGTTATTGCAACGAGTAATATTAATACCTATTTTCATACACAAGCTAATCATCCAGATGTATTCACATTATTTAGTACTGACGAAACGTTGATCGGTGAACACATGCTGAAATTACAGCAAGAGGGTTACAGCATGCTAGTTTCTGGTCAATTTCAATACAGTCTAAACAGATCTCTATTTGCAAATGAACCACGTGTCGGAGTGGTTAAAGGACCTGAGTCGATACCTATTCATACAAGCTCAGTTTGGCTAGGAGCTTCTATATATCTGGAGCCTCGAGAGAAAAATTTCTACGAACTTCTAAACCTTTATTATCCTGAAGCACTATTTAAAGAAATTCGCCCGCCTAATGGAGGAGACATTTTATTCTATTCAGCAGTTATCAGCAGAGAACAACTTGAAGCCAAGCAAGGGTTAATAGCCGAATATAGCCTAGCAGATAACTCTGTTAAAGAGATGATACAAAGCAACACAGGAGGCATTTGGCTTGCTGGTTTCAAATCGCAAGACATGCCTCTTAATCTTTTATGGAAGGGTTCTATACACATTAACACACCAGGTGAATACTCATTCATTCTGGAAGGAACGGCCGACATTGATGTAATGCTAGACGGACGGAACATTCTGAATAAGCATCACGATGTCATACACATTAAGCCTGCTATCGGAATGCACTCAATACTCGTGACAGGACGTTTGGTTACTCGCAATGACGTTTTCAGGTTACTATGGCGCCCACCCAACGGTGAAGTAACAGCTATCCCGACCGAACATCTCTATCACGGAACGATTCGACCGATGGGCTTATCCGGACGTTTTTACACGCTGCATGGAGATTCTACAGCCGCCCTGAACCTGACTACAACGAAAATTCCAGACGCCACTGTCTTAACGCCATCCATGGATGCATTCTGGTACACCCCAGTAGTCTCGCATCCTTACATGGCAACATGGGATGGCTCGTTAAATGTGCTTGAAGAGGATACCTATACTTTTAAGGTTCATAGCACGGGAAAGGTAAGGTTGACGATAGACGGGTTCATTAACTTGGAACACCCTCCAACCAAGAGCATTGCATCAGAAAAAAGAGTGACTTTGAAATCGGGTCAGCACCGGATACGAGTAGATTACACGTCTATTACTCCACTATCTCGTTTTGAGATTTTATGGGCAAACTCGAACGAAGAATTAAAACCCATACCTATTGAACTACTGTCACCCAACGTAGACCACTTATTCAGCATAGTAGATAGTCGGACAAGAGATTAAACGGAGTGGGATCGTCCTTCATCATCCACCTCATGCCCTGAAGGTGCTATCCCTTCCAAGTATTTGGTGTGATTGAAGGGATCTTGGATAGGAAAAAATCCCAATATTTGGGCATCAGATGCATCTTTATTTGTGAATCCATGGGGGACATTGGGAGGAACAACTATTGTATGATCCGCTCCTACCGAATAGGTTTCACCGTCTATTATAACTTCCAGAGTACCTTTTAGTACTACAATTAATTCGTCCGCTTCATGACTATGCAGCGGAGCGCCTGCTCCGGTTCCTATAGAACTAAGCGACATACTACTACTCGTAGTACCGTCTCCGTTTTTTGTAATGTCCCACTTTCTATAATTCGGTCTCCAGGGTGTTTCATCAGTATTATTATGATCGATTATTGGCAATGCCGTCACCATCCCAGTTAAACAACTGAATAGGATTATATCTATCAATTAAACCGTAATATTTTTTCTATACGCTGTCAATGTTTTGGTCTAATAATGATGATATGTTTCAGCTATGATATACTTCGCTCTACTTTCATTATACGCGGTTAAATACTTTACTTTTGGAGGTAGTGATGTTCGACGTTATCATAGCTAATGGGACAATCGTTGATGGAACAGGAGCGCCTAGTTTTCGATCCGACATTGGTATTACAGGGGAGCGTATAGTAGCTATAGGAGACTTATCACAGTCAGAGGCTAAGAGAACTATTTACGCCAAAGGTCTCGTGGTGGCCCCTGGATTTATCGATACTCATGCTCATTCTGACGGTGCCTTGCTAATGGACCCACAGCATGCCAATGGATTACGCCAAGGAGTCACCACAGAAATATTAGGCCAGGACGGCCTCTCCTATGCACCATTATCACAAAAAAATTACCGTATCTATCGTCGCTATCTTGCGGGTATCCTTGGAGAGCCCCCTGAGGATTTGGACATGAGCTCTGTCACCTCTTTCAGATCACACTACCATAAAAAGGTCGCTATAAACACAGCATACTGCGTGGCTCATGGAGCTGTTCGCCTTGAAACCCTCGGGTTTAAGGATCTCCCTTTGGTGGGAGATCCCCTAGAAAGGGCTAAAGATTTAATAAGGACTGGAATTGAACAGGGAGCAGTGGGATTCGCGACCGGCATGTCTTACCATCCCAATTCCTGGAGTGACACTACCGAGATGGTGGAACTATGTAAAGCGACTCAAGAAATGGATGGCGTATATGTAACTCATCTCAGGGATGTGAACACAGATCGTGCCTTTGGGGGCGGAGGAGTTCCTGAGGCACTCGAAATCGGGAGACTGTCGGGTGTTAAAGTCCACTTTTCTCATCACCGTACCCAACCAGGAACTGAAGGCAAAATTGCTGACAGGGTTAACTTGATAGACAAGGCAAAAGCCAACGGCGTTGACTGTACACTGGAGCTATATCCTTACCCAACCGGTAGTAGTTTTCCGGCCAGCTTCCTTCCCAGTTACGCACACGAAGGCGGCCCTGATGAAATGCTAAAAAGACTTAAGGATCCCACAGAAAGGATACGGATAATAGAATACTTAGACGATTACACTAGGCGTCCATTAGACGAAGCAGTGTTCACGTACGTGCCCAGAAACAGTCACCTCGAAGGAATGACTTTGTATGATATAGCGCAAGAGAGAGGCGTCTCTATGGGTGAAACAATATGTGACATGCTTATAGAGGAGGACTTGCAAATTTGTTACCGAGGAGCCCCTCCACATAACATATCAGTATGGAGACAAATCAGCCAAGATTGTGTTGAGCTTCTATCAAGAGACGACTACATGGTAGGCAGCGATGCCATACCATTAGGTACCCTTCCACATCCTCGTGCATACGGATGCTTCCCTAGATTCATAGGTAGACTACGTCGAACATTTAACATTATTAGCCTAGAACAAATGGTCCAACGAATGACTCAAAACCCAGCTGTACGTTTCGGTATTACCAAGCGCGGAGTAATAAAGGAGGATTACTACGCCGATATCGTAATTTTTGATGCAGAGCATGTAATCGATAATGCAACATACGACGACCCCATTCAATTTCCGTCAGGCATACCATATGTTATTGTTAATGGCCAGATAGCTGTCGACGATGAAGTCTGTACCGGTGTATTGGCCGGTCAGGCTGTTCCTTAGAACACAATAACGGTTCCTCAAATTGGAATTTATCGATATCGGTCTTGCAGTATTAAGTAGCTTTCTAGGGGCGTTTGTATTTAGTACAGTAGGATTTGGCATAGGTATGACTAGTACGCCTGTGCTTCTTTTTGTTTTTGACCCCCAGACAGTTGTGGTGGTCGTAAACACAGTCTCTTTGGTTCTGTTTGTTCTTATCATTATTCAAACAAGATCGTCCCTGCCAATACGGCAAATCACGCCAATAGGCATATCAGGAGTCGTAGGCGTTCCGTTCGGAATATTTGTATTAGGTTGGGCTAATACGAGTATTCTTAGGCTGGGGATTACTATTTTAATTATTCTCCTCACGCTAGCTGTTGCTGTGAACACACAAAGTCCAATCCTAAATCGAAGATTCGCAGGTAATGTCATCGGATTTATAGTTGGAGTGCTTATCACATCGACTGGCGTGGGAGCCATTTTTTTAGTTTTGTTTCTACTCGCTCGTAATTGGTCAAAGAATGCCCTAAGAGGGGGATTATCTCTTTATTTCCTATTTCTGGAAGGGGCAGCTGTGTTAAGTTACCTGGCAACCGGCATGATGACATTTGAACGGGTAGTGCTGATCTCTATCTCTATAGTACCATCATTGGCGGGATTCGGACTCGCTTCTTTAGTGGTTAGTAGAATGAATGAAATCATGTTCCAACGAGTCGTCATATTCGTAATAATAGTCACTAGTCTTATCGTAATTGTTAGAGAAATAACCACTCTATGAAGACACCTCTGTTCGATGACATACTGTAACGATTCTACACTCATTAAATAATGTACGGGTATTATTAACGCAAGGTGTTTCGGGTATATTCACTTTAAAACGCTCGTTGAATTCATGTCTAAGATTTTCCTCATCTCTGATATTACGACTCTCGTTTGAGTTTAGGAAGTTATTTAACACTTATTTAACATTTTGGCAATATTTCAGAAACATCCTACATTAATAATACTGTCACCGCTCTAGGAGTAAGCGGGGGCTCTAGTTTGTCTCGCTGACATTAAAGAAGTGGAAGGCAAGTAATAGAGACTCCATCTCTCTGATGTGGTTATCTAATTATGAACATGCTGTTTCTACTGCATGTTAAGGAGTGTATAAAATGAGGCTTGGAAATCTCAGTGCAGAACAAGTTATCGACCTGGCACAAAACATGGGAATACAGATGATTGATCTAAAGTTTGTGGACCTACCAGGAACGATGCAACATCTTTCTATTCCAACTATTGAATTAACACCAGAACTTTTTGAAGAAGGCACTGGTTTCGACGGCTCCAGTATTCGAGGGTTCCAAGCTATAAATGAAAGCGACATGCTGCTTTTGCCCGATCCATCCACAGCCGTTCTAGACCCAACCTTTGAAATTCCCACTCTGAGTTTAATCTGTAATATCATTGATCCTTCGACCAGAGATGGATACGTCAGAGATCCTCGTCGTATCGCTCAAAAAGCAGAACTTTACCTCAAGTCTACGGGTATAGGTGATTTGAGTTACTGGGGACCAGAAGTTGAGTTCTTCATATTCGATGAAGCTCGATTTGATCAAAATGCTCATAGCGGATATTACTTCGTGGATTCCGATGAAGGCATATGGAATTCTGGGTCTGAAACCGTTTTAAATAAAGATTCAAATAGAAACCTTGCGTATCGTCCTAGACTTAAGGGAGGGTATTTTCCTTCACCTCCTACAGACACCTTCACTGATATACGTTCAGAGGCTGTTCTCCTAATGCAAGACTTTGGTATTCATGTCGAGAAACACCATCATGAAGTTGGCACGGCTGGACAAGGTGAAATTGATATACGTTACGACAGCCTAGTCAGTACGGCAGATAATGTTATGGTATACAAATATATAGTAAAAAACATCGCAAGAAAGCATGGAAAAGTAGCCACATTCATGCCGAAACCCATATTCGGTGACAACGGAACCGGAATGCATACCCACCAGAGTATTTGGAAAGATAACACTAACCTCTTCTACGGCCAGGGATACGCCAATATGAGTGACATGATGAAATATTATATTGGCGGTCTGCTCAAACATTCCCCTGCCCTGCTAGCCTTCTGCGCTCCAACCACCAATTCATACCGACGACTAGTACCAGGATATGAAGCTCCGGTGAATCTGGTCTATTCCGCACGTAATCGCAGCGCCTGCGCCAGGATTCCCATGTACTTCGATTCTCCAGCTTCGAAGAGAATAGAATACCGCTGTCCAGATCCTTCAGCCAATCCTTATTTGGCTTTTCCTGCCATGCTTATGGCAGGGATAGACGGAATAATCAACAAAATCGATCCCGGAGACCCAATGGATGTCGATTTATACGAATTAAGCTCTGAAGAAGTCGCTAATGTCCCTAAGGTTCCAGGAAGTCTCGAAGACTCTCTAGATGCCCTAGAGAAAGACAATGAATTTTTAGTTCATGGGGGCGTTTTTACAGAAGACATAATCCAGACATGGCTGGATTATAAAAGAAACGTAGAAGTAAATGAAATGAGGCTACGTCCCCACCCATACGAATTCTACATGTATTTCGATTCATGAAATAACCACTAATTACTTTAATTAACAGGTATTGAATTGCCTAATTTAAAGGTAAATGTTATATCAACACGGGGGAATTCCGATGGAATACGCATTTGGAACCCTTGCGCAAGGGGTATTTGCACAGCCGGATAATATATCCCTGATCGCTCTTAAAGGCGAAGAATTCGGATTTGAAATGATGTGGGTAAACGATCACATAATCATGCCCTCCAGCATAAACTCGCGTTACCCTTACACTGAAGATGGTAAATTCAATGAATTTGGAGATTCAGGTGACTATCTTGAACAACTAACAGTTTTAAGCTATTTAGCCTCCGAAACATCTACTGTCAAACTTCTAGCTTCTGTAATGGTAGTACCTTACCGCGATCCAATCTTGACTGCAAAGATACTTTCTTCTATAGATGTCCTATCAAAGGGACGTCTCTTGTTAGGGTGTGGAGCGGGCTGGATGCAAGAAGAATTCGAAGTATTAGAACGTCCTCCTTATAAGGAACGAGGGTCTGTAACCGAAGAATATATCCGTATCTTTAAAAACTTATGGACTGAACAATCACCTTCTTTTGTTGGACAATACGCTTCTTATTCGGACATAGTATTCGAACCTAAACCGGTGCAAATACCACATCCACCAATATGGATTGGTGGAGAGAGTCGCGCAGCACGTGAACGAGTAGTAAGAGTAGGGAATGGTTGGTTCCCTATAATAGACAATCCACGATACCGACTTGATACACCAGAGCTTTTTACAAAAGGAGTCGAAAGTCTGAAAAGACTGTCTACTAACTATAATCGTGATCCTAAAACTGTGGAAATCGCATTCGCGGTTAATTTATATGACGATACACGAGCACACATTGGTGACGACGGTAGGCGTAAAGTCTTTACTGGTACTCATGAACAAATTGCTTCGGACATAATCGAATACAAAAATGCCGGGGCACAAGCCATGATGTTGGGATTCACCGTAGACAGACAGTCACCAAATGCAACTATCGAACAGATGCACAGATTCAGTGAATCTGTGCGTCCCTTGGTTGAAACTTAGTACGAACAAAAATACTAACTTACAGCTCGTAAATTATTACAATTTAACTATGAATGGATTCGAGACATGTTAAACAGAGATACAGAAGCTATAGAATATGTACTGCATACAGCTAGGGAGAATGATGTCAAATTCATCCGACTATGGTTCACTAATATACTGGGTAATTTGAGAGGGTTCGCAATAACAGTTGAAGAATTGGAAAACACCTTAGTACGAGGTATGGGATTCGATGGGTCTTCTGTAGAGGGATTTGCTCGTTCAGACGAAAAGGATCTTTACGCGTTACCAGATCCTAACACATTTAACATTCTCCCTTGGAGACCAAAAACTAATGCCGTCGGACGGATGTTTTGTGACATCGTCACACCTAATGAAAGATATTTTGAGGGTGACACGAGATATGTTCTCAAACGAAATTTAGAACGAGCAGCAAGCCTTGGATTTACTTACTACGTTGCACCCGAAATAGAGTACTTCTATTTCAAGAATGCCGATGGTACTGAAATGCTCGATCAGGGCGGATATTTTGATCAAGACGCTACAGATCTCTCTACAGACCTAAGGCGGGAAACCGTGTTGATGTTAGAGGAATTTGGTATACCAGTAGCATCGAGCCATCATGAGGTAGCCCCCAGTCAACATGAGATAGACTTAAAACATACAGATGCACTAACTATGGCAGATACTGTTATGGCATATAGATTGGTCGTCAAGGAGGTTGCCACCAAGCATGGCTATTATGCAACTTTTATGCCCAAACCAATTGCCGAAGTAAATGGTAATGGGATGCATGTCCACCAATCTTTGTTTAGAGGAGACCAAAACGCCTTCGTGGAACCAAATGATGCATACCAGCTATCCGATACGGCTAAGTATTTCATCGCAGGTCTTTTACATCATTCGCGTGAAATCACTGCTGTAACAAATCAGTGGATCAACTCTTATAAACGTTTGGTTCCAAAGTTTGAAGCCCCTACATATGTCTCATGGGCCACAGTTAATAGATCTGACTTGATAAGAGTTCCCGCCTATAAGGCAGACCGCGAAATGTCCCGCCGTATCGAGTATCGTGCGCCAGATCCAGCATGTAATCCTTACCTTGCGTTTAGTGTTATGCTTGCAGCCGGGCTTGAAGGAATTGAAAAGAAATATGATCTACCGCCACCCGTTCAAACCAATGTTAATGAAATGAGTAACGAAGAACGTAGAACTCACGGAATAGAGGAATTGCCTTCTAACTTGTGGGAAGCAATTCACATCACCGAACAAAGTAATCTAGTCCGGAATGCCTTAGGGGAACATGTCTTTAAGAGTTTTATAGAAAATAAGAAGATCGAATGGGAAATGTACCACTCCACTATAAGTGACTACGAGATCGCTAAATATTTGCCTATCCTCTAAATCAGGGGTTATTATTTTACATCGTTCTCAAATATTTAGTGCTCGTTTTTAGCTAGAATCGTTTATAATACTGAAACTATAGATAAGTATCCAGAACATAAGGAGAACCGATGACAAATCACAAAATCTCGTATATAAGTGCAGCAAATCCGGAGACATCGGAAACAGATTTATTCGAAGAACAACTCACAGGTCTAGATTACGACATTGACGTCCATGTTTGCACTAGTGCAGGTGAAATTATAGAAGCCGTTAAGGGTGCAGATGTGATTGTCAATCGTGGTGTAGCTATGCCCCGCGATATTATTGAGCAAATTGATTCCGCCCACTCTATCGTCAGTCTAGGTCATGGTTTTGACAGAATAGATCATTACGCCGCTACAGATAAGGGAATCATGGTAGTTAACTCTGCGGGTTTCTGTACAGAAGAGGTTGCCAACCACGCGATGATGATGCTATTAGCGTCCGCTAAGAAGCTAACTTTTCTCAATGAAACATTAAAGTCTGGTAATTGGGACAATGACACTCGTAATAAAATAAATCCATTGGGTACTATTGACGGACAAACCTTAGGACTAGTCAGTTTCGGGAATATCGCGAGGGCAGTAGCTCGAAGGGCACAAGCATTCGGACTAAGAGTGATTGCTTATGACCCGTATATACCATCCTGGATAGCCAAAGAGTACCGAGTAGAACTAGTTAGCACACTAAGAGACTTGGCTGAAAACTCAGACTACGTCTCAGCTCACGTACCACTTAATAAAGAGACGGAAAAAATGATGGATTCAGAGTTCTTCAACGCCATGAAACCCAACGCCTATTTCATAAACACGTGTCGTGGACGAACAGTTGATGAAAATGCCTTAATAGAAGCACTGCAAACTGGTAAAATAGCTGGAGCTGGCTTAGACGTATTTGCTGAAGAACCAACTTCCAAAGACAATCCTCTTCTGAAAATGGACAACGTCATAGTGACACCCCACTCGGCAGGAACATCAGAGATATCATTTCAAACGGGATTCGCGAGAATGGGCCAAGAAACTGCCAATCTTATCAAGGGTCGATCACCTATGTCTCTAGTTAATCCGGAGGTACGATCAAGTATAGATATAAGACCTGCCGCTCGCCACGTATAATTGCTAGTGATGAGACTCATAAAGACTCACATCTATTGGGACAAATATCCTCCGTCGGCCGCAAGCGCATGCCCCGTAACAAATGATGACTCATCGGAGCACAGCCATATTACAACTTCTGCTATTTCTTCAGGGGTTCCCAATCGTCCAATAGGATGGCGCCGAATAACACGCTCCCTAAGCTTCTCGTCACCTTTGGATATGCGATCCATCATGGGAGTTTCTATATAACCGGGACACACTGCGTTAACCCTTATATTTGACTTAGCATATTCTAATGCAGCGGTTTTGGTAATACCAATTACACCATGCTTAGCAGCTACGTAAGAGCATGCACCAGGCATGCCAACCAATCCAGCTATGGAAGACGTGTTTACGATACATCCAAATCCTTGTAGCAACATTTGTTTGATTTCGTATTTCATTGAAAGCCAAACGCTCTTTAGGTTTATATCAATAACTCTATCCCAATCGGCTTCGGAGTACTCATGTATAAACTTATTATCAGCTTTATTCACACCTGCATTATTGAAACCATAATCAAGCCTACCGTACGTAGCAACAACTTTTTCAATGACATCTTGGCAACTCTGAGTTTTAGTCACGTCAGTCATAACAAAAATTGATTTGCCGCCATTTCCATTTATTTCTTTTACAGTTTCCTCGCCCTGTAGATCATCAATATCAGCGACTACAACACTAGCTCCATGCGTAGCAAATGCTAATGCTGTACTTCGTCCAATACCAGAACTCCCACCGGTTACCAAGGCTACTTTACTATCAAATTCGAGAGCCAAAACCACAATCCTCCAATTACTATCATCAATACATATTTAATCTCAGATACAGATATTCTAACTCTATATGGTCTCATTTTTCATTTATTGACAGACAAAACCTCCATCCACGGACATGGCGTGACCTGTTACAAAAGAAGCACTATCAGAACAAAGCCAAACTGCAGGTGCTGCTATCTCCTCAGGACTGCAAAAACGTCCCATCGGTTCCTTATCTAAAAAGCGTTCCTTAAACCCAGGTAAACCTAATGCAATTCTTTCGGTCATGGGCGTATAAGCCCCACCGGGACAAATAACATTAACCCTGATGCCATATTTGGCATTCTCTAATGCAGCGGTTTTTGTCAATCCTATTACACCATGCTTGCTGGCCGCGTATCCGGCCCCTGCTGCTATACTACCGACCAAACCTGCAATTGAAGAAGTGTTCACTATAGAACCACCGCCTTGTTTCAACATTTGGGGAATTTCATACTTCATACACAACCAAACACCTTTCAGATTCACCCCTAGTACACTATCCCAAACTTGTTCCTCATATTGGTGAGTTGGTACACCCTGAGCACCTTCAATACCGGCATTATTAAACGCACAATCGATTCTACCGAACTTAGCAATAGTTCCATCGACCATGTGCTTTACTTCAGAAGCCTTAGAAACGTCCGTTTGCAGAAAGACGGCTTCACCTCCCCTAGACTCAATTTCTGCAACAGTTTCAGTACCACTATAAGGATTAATATCAACGACCACGACTTTAGCACCCTTTTTTGAGAAAATCATACAGGCAGCCTTGCCTATGCCTGAACCTCCACCTGTCACAATTACTACTTTCTCTTCAAACTGATTCTCCATCCTTGTCTCCTTGGATGCATGATTTCAAATCTATGGTATGGTTACCAATATTTTCCCAAAGAAATTTATGTCTTCCATCATCTTGTGAGCTTCAGCAACCTCCGCAAGGGGAAATGACCGATAAATGACACCACGTATCACTCCTCTGCCAGCCAATTCAATTATCTGTCTTAGGTCTTCATTACGACCCATGAAAACACCGAATATAGTCTGATGTCTCAAAAATAACAATCCGATCTGTAGGTCAACTTTATAGCCGGACGTAGCACCGCATATACCATAACGACCGCCAACCGCCAGCGAAGATATAGCATCAGTCCAAAAATCCGTTCCCACGTGATCTAGAACTACATCGACTCCTTTGCCATCGGTTAATTCTTTCACCCTCTTTGCTACATTCTCCACGTTATAATTAATAACTTCATCTGCACCCAAGTCTCTGGCCTTATTCATTTTGTCATCCGTACTGGTAGTGGTTATCACTCTAGCCCCGATAACATTCTTTGCCACCTGTATACCTGCTGTGCCAACTCCACTGGACGCAGAAGGGATCAGTACAGTTTCCCAGGGTTTGAGAGCAGCTTTCCTAAGCATAATAGACCAGCATGGCAAAAAGACAGTTGGCATGGAAGCCGCCTGTTCATAACTCAAATTCCGTGGAAGCTGTACAACGTTAGACGCCTCTACCGAAACATATTCTGCATAGCCACCGTTAGTAGTTACACCCAACATGCCGGAGTTTACACATAATTCAGGTTCTCCCCTTATACAAAACGCACATTCACTGCAAATTATTCTGGGGTTAACAACCACACGGTCTCCTATGTCTACTCTGGAAACATTCGTCCCAGTCTCTACAACTTCTCCCGCGACATCACTACCCAAGATATGAGGCCCATTAAAGTCGATTCTAGTACCTCTCTGGCCTGCTCTAGTAAAGATGTCAAGACGGTTTAGAGCACAGGCTCTCACTTTTATTTTGACTTCGGTCGGCCCAGTATCGGGTTGGTCAACTTCATCGTATACCAGAGTTTCTGTTCCACCGTGTTTTGTAATATATACTGCCTTCACTAAACTAGCCTTCCTACCCAATCAGTCTACTAATGATTTAATATTTAATGCGAAATGCTCCATACGCGATAAGGTGTTATCCAATTCGGTCTCACCAAACCTAAGCATTAGAGTGCGCACACCTAGTTCTTCAAAGACCTTTATATCATCCGATATTTCTGAGGGATTGCCCGTAAAACATCGTCGTTCACCGTCAGACAATAATTCCTTTTCTTCATTGTACCAACTAGCACTGTACGCTAAATCTATCGAGTCGGGATCACGTCCAATCTTGTTTGCATTCTCCCGGACACGAGACAAACAACTAGAGAACTCTGTCGGAGTTCCGACCGGAAAACGTGGGTTGCTTCCAATTGGATACCAGGCATCTCCTAGTTCAGCAGCTCTTCTAAGAGCTGGCGGACTCTCCCCACCTATCCATATAGGCGGGTGCGGTTTTTGTATTGGCTTTGGTGCAAAAGTCACATCTGAGAAATTTGCGTATTTGCCTTGAAATCTTGGGTTCTCTTTCGTCCATAATTCTTTGAAGACTCTAATGTACTCATCGCTTACAGCGCCACGTTCACCATAGGGCGCAGTCCCTATAGCCGAGAATTCTTCCTGCATCCAACCTACTCCGCATCCAACAATCAAACGTCCCTCGGACAAGACATCAATCGTAGCTAAAATTTTAGCTGTTAAGACGGGGTTTCTATGAGGTAATACCATCACTGAAGTTAGTAGTCTGACCTTGGAGGTAATTGCTGATAGGAAGCTCAACTCCGCTAACTGCTCCATACATTCTCCAGATTCGCCACCGACAAAAGCTCCTGACTCGCTATAGGGATATATAGATTCTATTGACTTAGGCACAATAATATGATCACTAACGGATAGGATATCGAATCCCAATTCTTCTCCCTTACGAGCAATTTTTCCGATATCACTTCTATTTGCCAGTGGACCTCTACTCGGTATAGTAAACCCATATCTCATCAAACTACTCCTTACATCGCGATTCCGTGATCCTGTCTGAATATACTTTTTGGTAATCGGAAATATAGCTAGGAAATCTTCTGTGACTCATACACTACAGAGCTAATGTAACGTTGATCAACAACCTGGATATCTGGTTCTGCCTACATATTGCTTCAACAGACAGATAATGTCCACCCCAATTCCGGACTTACCAAATTGACGCCCTGCCGAATTGGTGTCATACGGTCATAACACACGATAAGCATTCATTCCGACAAGTCTTGTTAATGCCCATATGGATAAGTGGAACTGAGATGATCTTGTAGGTTTAAGTTTTCGTAGTCAAGAGATGAAATTTCTAAGGTTTGCAATCACTTGCCTTTCCATGGCAAGATAGCAACAATAATACAAAATTTACTGGTGGAGGTTTGAGTTATGAGGATGAAAGGAAAGGTTGCTCTAATCACTGGAGCGGCTTCAGGACTTCAAGGCGAACTTATGGGATTCGGGGGATCATCAGCTTGGATGATGGCCAAGGAAGGAGCAAAACTTGTCCTGACAGACATCAAAGAGGAAGTAGGTGTTCGCACGGTTGCACAAATGAGAGAACGTGGATTCGACGCAATATTCATGAAACTTGATGTGACAAACGAAAACGATTGGATCAATGCTATTGAGCAAACTGTGGCACAGTATGGCAAATTAGATGTGTTGGTCAATAACGCTGGGACGGGATCTCCATATACCGTAGAGGAAACAACAGAGGAAGAGTGGGACGAACAAATGGACGTGCACGCCAAGGGAACTTTCCTCGGAACAAAACATGCTATTCCAGAGATGCGTAAATCAGGTGGTGGATCAATAATCAACATCTCATCGATTAACGGATTAGTCGGGAGTCCTTCTTCTACCGCTTATCATGCTGCTAAAGGAGCCGTACGCCTCTTTACAAAGGCTGCTGCTGTGCAGTACGCCAAAGATAACATAAGAGTCAATTCTATCCATCCTGGATATGTACTTACTCCATTGACCTTACAATCCTTCAGCAATGATGACGAAAGACAAATCAGGGTCAACAGGGTTCCTATGGACAGGTTAGGAACTGCGGACGAAATCGGGTATGGAATACTATACCTTGCATCAGATGAATCCTCTTTTGTAACTGGTTCAGAACTCGTCATAGACGGAGGCATGACTGCACAATAGAACCTTGTTGTGAACAAACCTTAGGTATTAGAATGCTTGACACAAAGTTGATATGAAGTGTGCAACTTATAGCATTTAACCTACTGCTTTATGTAGATCACATGGGATATTCGGTGATGAAAATGCTTTCGAAATATTCACAGAATCATGGTCTTGACTGCACTGATCAAAACTTTAAGCGGATATTTTGAACATGCACTTTTAAACATATGGCAGAAAATCGATCAGTTAATATATAGGAGAAATTTGATTACATGAGACTATCAGGGAAAGTGATACTGATTACAGCAGCGGCCCATGGCATCGAAGGAAAATTGATGGGCATAGGTGGCGCTACCGCCAGAGTATTGGCTAAAGAGGGAGCAAAATTAATTGTGACGGATATCAACGCAGATGCAGGTAAGCAAACTTGCGCCGAAATCCGTAAAGAAGGCGGATATGCTACATATGAAACGCTTGATGTATCAAATAAGCAAGACTGGATCAAAACGATTAACAAAGCAATGACTAGATTTGGAAGGCTGGATGTATTAGTAAACTGCGCAGGCGCGAGAGGAGGACAACAGTACGCCCTGGAAGACACACCTGTTGAGGACTGGGACAGACAAATGAACGACCATGCTAAGGCAGTTTTCCTAGGAACTAAGTATGTAATCCCACATATGAGAAAGATTGGCGGAGGATCTATAATTAACATCTCCTCTATATACGGTATCGTGGCACCACCAACATCTCCAGCATATAGCGCAGCGAAAGGGGCAATCCGAATTTTCACGAAAGCTGCAGCTATTCAATACGCAGCCGATAAAATTAGAGTCAACTCAGTCCATCCGGGTTATGTCCATACAACACAAACCAACAAAATGATGTCGGACCCCGAAGTACGTCAATGGCTTTTGGATAGAACCCCACTGGGGAGACTCGCTAAAGGAGAGGATATAGCCCACGGAATAGTGTACCTTGCATCAGACGAGTCCTCTTTCGTTACAGGATCAGAGCTAATCATTGACGGTGGAGTAACGGCTCAGTAATAAGAGGATATTATGAGATTAGCAAATAAAGTCGCCTTGATTACCGGAAGTGCCAACGGAGCCTTAGATGATGTAAAAGGAATAGGAGGCGCCACAGCATGGATGTTCGCGAAAGAAGGAGCGAAGGTAGTATTGGCAGACATCAATGACGAAATGGGACAGAAAACTGCCTTACAGCTACGAAATATGGGATACGATTCAATCTATGTACATCTCAACGTCTCTAATGAACAAAACTGGATTAAGGCAATAAATAAGGCAGTACTAACTTACGGCAAACTGGATATTCTGGTAAACAGTGCTGGAACTATCGCTCCTTTCAGCGTTGAAGATACTACTTCAGAAGTCTGGGACGAGCAAATGAACGTACACGCCAAGGGGACTTTCCTCGGAACAAAGCACGCAATCCCAGCAATGCGTAAATCAGGCGGTGGGTCAATAATCAATATGTCATCGATTAACGGACTTGTCGCTGCAACAACCTCAACAGCGTACTGTGCCGCCAAAGGTGCGGTTCGAGTATTCTCCAAAGCAAGCGCTGTCCAATATGCAAAGGAAAATATTAGAGTGAATTCAGTACATCCTGGATATACAAAAACTCCACTGAATAGTTCTGCAAGTAAAATACCAGCAGGCATATCGCCAGAGGAAATCAAGAGGAGAATTATGACGGTTCCTTTAGGAAGAATGGCAACCTCAGACGAGATAGCGTATGGTATCCTGTTCTTGGCGTCTAACGAATCTTCTTTTATAACTGGATCCGAATTGGTCATTGACGGGGGAGTGACCGCACAATAGCAAGCCCCCAACTATTTCCTCTGTTGAGTATGTTCCACCTAGGCCATAAATGATATTCTGGGAGAATTCTAAATGAGACTTAAAAACAAGGTTGCTCTTATAACTGGAGCGGCTATGGGGTTAAAAGAACGGAAAATGGGTATTGGTGGGGCTACCGCCTGGCTATTTGCGAAAGAAGGAGCCAGAGTCATGCTTAGCGATTACAATGAGGAGTTAGGCAAAGAAACTACTTCTCAAATACGTGAGTGCGGATACGACGCTAGGTTTATCTATTTAGATGTTTCAGACGAGCAGAATTGGATAGATGTGATTCAAAAAACCGTATCTCTCTTCGGAAAAGTTGATATATTGATCAATAGTGCAGGTAATGTGATTTCCGCTAATATAGAAGATACGACAGTTGATATTTGGGACAAGTTGATGGCAATTCATGCCAAAGGTCCGTTCTTTGGTACCAAACATATTATTCCGGAAATGAAGAAGATAGGTGGTGGATCAATAGTCAACATATCCTCCATTAACGGGCTAACAGGTAGCGGAGCGAGTCCAGGTTATACTGCAGGGAAAGGTGCAGTTCGTATTTTTAGTAAAGCTGCTGCAATTCAATATGCAAAAGATGGTATCAGGGTGAACTCTGTTCATCCAGGCTATGTCGAGACACCCCTGAGTAGAAGTAGAGTGGGTAACTCAGGTGCTGATTCAGAAACTGAATTAGCCCGTAAGCGAATTGCTGAGACGCCCATGGGTCGAGAAGCAACGGCTACTGAATTGGCGTACGGTATACTTTACCTCGCTTCTGATGAATCCTCATTTGTTACGGGATCTGAGTTAGTAATCGATGGAGGATTCTACGCGCAATAATACTCTGAAAAACTAGTGTATTCATTCTTATCCACTGGGTCTCCACTGTCTTACACTACTCAAGGAATTTTCAGAACCCCTCTCTAGTAATTTCCCTTTGAAAAAGACATCGGAAACTTTTCTTAGATCATTTATATTCTTTATAGGATCACCAT
>Ga0310121_10000820_pt1 | contig 33206 bp, 26 predicted proteins | sample CB27_Tmax_986_MG_FD_203504 | JGI IMG/M metagenome (GOLD analysis project Ga0310121, IMG submission 203504) | Marine microbial communities from Western Arctic Ocean, Canada - CB27_Tmax_986 | ecosystem: Environmental > Aquatic > Marine > Oceanic | place: Canada: Western Arctic Ocean | collected...
GAATTTCTTGTAAATCCAACGTACGAGGAGCGCCGAAAAAGTCGACTTGATCTCATCGTAGCCGGTCACACGGATGCAATTGTAATGGTCGAAGCCGGAGCAACAGAATTATCGGAGGAAGAATTGCTCACGGCCCTCGAAACAGGGCACGGAGCAATTCGACAAATCGTTAACACCATCGACGAAATGGCTGCTGTAGTCGGTAAGAAAAAAATTCAAATTGAGGCACCTGTGATCGACAGTGCCTTAGTAAAAAGAATTGAAAAACAGATTCTTGGTCCGTTGACTGACGCTATGAAACTTCCAGATAAGTTGGAAAGCTACGCCCAAGTCGACACGGTACTCGGCGAACTCATCGAGTCTTTTGATGAACAAGAGCGCGATCAGCAAATACAGGCAAAACAGATTTTCGCCACGCTTAAGGAAAAGGTGCTGCGCGACGAAGTCCTTGAGCATGGACAGCGACTCGATGGTCGTAAGTTTGATGAGATACGTGATATTTCATCAGAAATCGGTTTACTCCCGCGTGTGCACGGTTCCGCAGTCTTTACCCGTGGAGAAACACAAGCGCTGGTAACAGCGACTCTGGGCACCAGTGCCGACCAACAAAAGATTGAGGGTGTCGCCGGCGAGATTTATAAGAGGTTCATGCTCCACTACAACTTTCCGCCATTCTCTGTTGGTGAAGTCAAATTCTTACGTGGTCCTGGACGCAGAGAAATCGGCCATGGAAATCTTGCGGAACGGAGTCTCGTTCCGATGATCCCATCCGAAGATGAATGCCCCTATACACTCCGAGTAGTCTCTGACATCCTCGAATCGAACGGGTCGTCGTCAATGGCAACTGTATGTGGTGCGTCACTAGCTTTAATGGATGCTGGTATTCCTCTCAAATCACCGGTGGCAGGTGTGGCCATGGGGTTAATCCTTGATGAGACCACAAATCGACACGCGATCTTGAGCGACATTGCCGGAGCCGAGGATCATTACGGCGACATGGACTTTAAGGTCGCAGGCACACGAAATGGAATCACGGCTTTGCAAATGGATATTAAAGTTTCCGGGATCACTACAGACATCATGCGTGACGCGCTTGAGCAGGCCAAAGCCGGCAGGTTTCACATTCTGGATAAGATGGAAACGACGATCGAGTCACCGCGAGATTCAATCTCAACCTATGCACCTCGGATCGTGACCATTAAGATTCCGGTCGACAAAATCAGGGATATCATCGGGCCCGGTGGTAAGACTATTCGTAGCATCGTTGAACGAACTGGGGCCAAGATTGATGTTGAAGACGATGGCCGGGTCAATGTCGCTTCCGCCGACGAAGAGTCGGCCAAAAAAGCAATCACCATCATTGAGGAACTGACGGCGAGTCCAGAACTAAACAAAACCTACTTAGGCAAGGTTCAACGGATTACTGACTTTGGTGCTTTCATTGAGATTATTCCTGGTATCGACGGTCTTCTGCACGTCTCTGAAATTGCTCACTATCGAGTCGCTGACGTCAGAGATGAACTACAGGAAGGAGACCAAGTATTAGTCAAGGTAATCAATGTCGACCCATCGGGGAAGGTAAGGCTTAGCCGGAAAGCTTTGCTCCCAACACCATCAGATCCTGACGCTGACGGAGATGCTACTTCCCGCAAAAACTCTCAATCACCGTCATCAGACACCCCTCCTCGTAGCCGCCCACCACGTTCGCGTGGACCAAGAGGGCGTGACGGACAACGGTGAAACAACTGCTGACACGCGAAGTTCAGTGTATTTCCTAATTGTGTACGTGAGGGCAAGTGAAGCTGCCAAGCCCGGTCAGGCTACGATCACAGACGTAAACTCTTGGGACTAAAGCAATAAGACGCACATTCCATCATGGCTATTTTTGAATACAGTATTAATTCAACCTGACCGAAATAAGTTTCGACACCCCTGGTTCCTCCATCGTGACACCATACAGTCTGTCGGCAATCTCCATAGTTTTTCGATTATGTGTCACCAAAACAAACTGGGTTCGGTCTTGCATACCACGTAACATCGTTACAAACCTTCCTATGTTAGCGTCGTCAAGTGGAGCGTCGATTTCATCTAAGAGACAGAAGGGGCTTGGCTTGAATTTAAAAATCGCAAACATGAGCGCCATAGCCGTTAATGCCTTCTCACCACCAGACAAAAGCTGAATACTTTGAAGCCTCTTCCCAGGTGGCTGAGCGATTATGTCGATACCGCTCTCAAGTACATCGGTTTCGTCGATTAACAAAAGTCCCGCTCGTCCGCCACCAAACAGCGTCGAAAATATCTCCTGAAAATAATCATTGACCGCTGAAAAAGCTTCCTTGAAGCGTTCACGAGTGGTGACGTCAATTCGTTTGATGGCCTCGCCTGTTGCAAGAATCGAGTCAAGAAGATCTTTACGTTGTGTTGTCAAGAATTCAAAACGGTCTTCGAGTTCGTCAAACTGATCGATTGCCATCATATTGACTGGCCCCAATTGTTCGATTTTCTCTCGAAGCTCGGCAATCATCGGTGCAGGCTCTGGCGACTCAGTGGTCTTCCGACCATTCAGGTTCGGTCCGGTCTCTTCGAAAAATGAACCGCCCTCATCACCGCTCTCCTTGTGCCCCTGAACTCCTTCATTGTCAACCGAGACTTCGGGGTCACTAAGCTCCCTTGAACCATTAACCCCAAAACCAGATTCAGTCTGGCTATGTGTCTCAAAACCTTCGACCTCGCAGCATACCTCTTCCAGCGACAACAGCAGAACCTCGTTACAAGATTCTTGTAAACCGGCCAAATCCGCCTCCGCTGTTGCCCGAGCGAGAGAGAGTCGACCGACATCTGCTTGAACCACGTTAAGTACTTCTCTCCCCGATCGGAGCTTTACCGTTTGATCGTCAATCTGTCGGCGAACGTCGGCTGTTCGCTCGTCACAAATCCGTACATCCTTTTGAAGTAGCTCGAACTTCAAAACGTCAGTTTTTAGCGTGGTCTGTGACGCAACAATCGCTGCTGACAAAACTTCATGACGTTCAGACTTACGTTCAATTGCTTCCTTTTCACTTATCAGGCGCTCAGAAAGTTCGGCTAGCGCATCATCTACACGCTTGACGTCAGAATCAAATGCGGCGGACCGCTCGGCCAATGCCGCATATTCTGCCTTAGCGTCTGTCAGTCTGTGTCCACGCGACTCAACCACCTCACGAGCCTCCATGAGATCCCGTTGGCTTGACATGAAACGCTCATCGGCCGTACGTTGCTCACTTTCAAGTTTAACGACCGCTTGACTCGCTTCTGACTGACGGGCTTCAAGACTTTCAAATTCGTCCTTAGCTTTTCGGCGTTCAGTCTCAAGAACGGACTGCTTCTGATGTAAACGGACCAACTCCTCACCTACACGCTTTAAGCCAAGTTCAAGTTCCAATAGTTCTTTCTCTGCAATGTGCTCTTCTTTCTCGAGGACCTTGAGGTCAGCCTCTGTTGCCATCACTCGCCCAGACTGTGTGGTCAAATCATCCCCAAGACGAATTAGGGCATGCTCTTGAACTTCCATCTTGGATTGCAGATCTCGAATTTCGCTCTTGGTCGCGAGGATCCCGCGTGCCTCCGTCTTACCACCCCAGCGGATGATAGACGGGCCACAAAACACCGTGCCATCCTGAGTCGCAATGGAATCGGTCGTGATTTTCGCTGCCTCTGCTGCCTCAGAAAATGACGGTGCAAGCCAGCGGTTAGCAAATACCCCTCGAATCGTCTGCGCCGCGACACCGTCAACTTTCACAACGTCTATTAACGGCAGCAATGCACTATGTGGCTTTTGTTCGTCCGGCAATAACTGGTCTATCGCGTCGGCCACCACGAAACCGCAGCGACCCACGTTCCTATTTTGGACGAACTCCAGTCCTTTCTGGACCTCATTGGCGGATGGCACGATGACATATTGAATTAATTCATCTAGGCTCGCCTCAACAGCTCGCTCATACCCATGGTCCACCTCAAGATGATCAGCAATAGAACCAAAATGCTGAACCTCACCTTTGGACAAAGAAAGCACCAACCGAGCGCCATCACTGTATCCCTCTCGTGCGGCAACCAATTCTTCAATGGAACGAAGACGGGCCACCAGAGAAGCCAATGACTGTTCGCCCAAACGAACGCCCTGATTACCAGATTCGACCTCAGAACGAAGTGCGACCAACTCGACTTCTCGATCTGCACGGTTTTGTCTTATTTCTTCCAGATTGCCTTTAACCTGATCAGCTAAATTTCCAGTACGAGCTCGATCCGAAGTGGCTGCTTCGAACTCTGTAAAGACATCAGAAAGTTCCCCCTCTAATTTAACAAGTTCGTCGGTTAGACGACTACGTGTTAGCGAGGAATTTTCAACTACGTGTCGCAGAGTGGTAGCAGCATTGACCGCGGCAAACACTTCACTGCGTGACGCCTCAACATTACCCTCGAAGCCCTCGATGGTCCTCAAAGTTTCCGTATACGAACCTTCCATTTCTTCTAAACGTCTTGTCGCTGTGTTCCTCGCAGCATCGCACTCATCGGCAGCGAGCCATTGCTTCGCAAATTCTTCTTGGAGTGGTGTAATCCGTTTATCGAGTTGGCTCAAATCTTCCTTGCCAGAAACGACGGAATCAGCCAGTGCCGACACCTGACTTCTATCAAACTCAATCTGCTGTTTGCGTCGCCCTAATTCCAATTCCTGCGCATGCGCGGCGTCACGAGCTTGCGTCACACTGTGGTCAGCCTGTGCCAGCTCGACCTGCAGGTGTTCATGCTTTTCTTCGATTGCCTTAAGTTCTCCCTTCGAACTTTTTTCACGTTGACGAGCTACATCTAAACGCTGAAGCGCACTCTCAATAGCTTGAGTCAGCGAAACGTTCTTCTGGGCGAACTGTATCTTCTCCCAGCGTCTTAAAGCCTCCCTCAACCGCCTATAACGTCGAGCTTTCGCAGCCTGACGCTTTAGAGCGCTACGCTGCTTCTCAACCTCAAAAACAATGTCGTCAACGCGAGTGAGATTTTTCTGCGCAGCGTCGAGCTTTAATTCGGCCGAACGTTTTCGGGTCTTATATTTAGTTACACCTGCAGCCTCCTCCAACAATTGCCGCCGCTCCATCGGTCGAGCGCTGAGAATTTGTCCGATCTTGCCCTGCTCAATGACAGCGTAAGCCTTGACTCCAACACCAGAATCCATGAGTAAATCCTGAATGTCCCTTAGTCGACAGACGTGTCCATCTATAAGATATTCACTCTCTCCCGAACGAAATAGACGACGTCCTACTTCTACTTCTCTTAAGGCTGTCGTCACGGTTTCATCGCACCCACTAGCCAAGACGTCGCGTCCCACCTGATCAATCTCGCCACGATCAAACGCCTCCTGGCTCCCACCGTTGTGGTGGCCGACAGTTTCGGCGGAAACCAAGTGGCCGTTTCCGTTGTTCGGTTCCACCGTCAAGGTTTCAGTGATCCCAGCCAGTGCGGCCGTGACTTGTGAAAGTTGCAGGCGGACTTCGGCGGTGGCGGTCGGACGTCTACCATCACTTCCACTGAAAATAATGTCTTCCATTCGCTCACCGCGGAGACTACGGGCACTCTGTTCCCCTAGAACCCAAGAGATTGCGTCGATGAGGTTACTTTTGCCGCACCCGTTCGGACCTACAATCGCCGTCACACCGCCATCGAAGACCAGTTCAGACCGCTCTGGAAAGCTTTTGAAACCGGATATCTCAATATGGTTCAAGCGCATTGGATCTCTTTAAGTTAACTCTTGTCCTGTACAAGAAAAAACCGCTCCAAGCAGGCATCTTGTTTCATTGCCTGCCGAGCGGCTGGGAGCGCCCCCGACAAAGTTCTCGTAGTTTTTCTTCAGCCGTGCCTCAGAACGCCCGTGTGCGTTACCGGGCAAAAAAGCCCATCACGCGTTCGACTTAATCAAAAGAGTGCCCCAATGGACTAGGCCCAGTGTAACAAGGCAGACTAGTGCTGCGCAACAAGTGAGGGTTGGTTCTCTAACTGAAGTAACCGTTCCGCTTCTTCAAACAAAGTCATCCCATACTGAGCTTGGGGATCTTTGTCGAACAGGTTACGTCGCGCCTCGTCCAGATTAAAAACCGCGATATCAATCTCAAGATGAATCATGGCACGGATAAAATCGAGGTCAGCTGAAAACAGATCCTCATCGACAGTCAACCCACGACTACGCACATGCTGCTTAAAAGAATCGAGCATGCCTTCGTCAACCGTAAAGCCCCTCTCGACATACTCGCGGCCTGTTCTCTGTTCCTCGACCCTTGTATCTCCGGCGGCCGAAAATCGTTCCGCAAAACCAGCAAACTCCTGCCGGTTAGCAAGAAGGCGACCGAACCTAGATGGATCGAAGCCCTGAAGCGGTCCCGGAATTCGATGATCTGGATCAACGCCACCGCCGCTGTAAACCTCACGACCGCTGTCGGTATACTTTCTATCGGACGGCAAATGTGAACGAGGTTGCTGATCACGTAACGAATATGTGAGGTACTCATCAAAAGTCCCGTCCCAAGGCCTCTGAATCATACGTCCACTGGGTGTGTAATAACGGGCCGTGGTCAGCGCAAGGCCCGCACCGTGACTCACTCGATAAATGGACTGCACCAAGGCTTTTCCAAAAGTCGTCTCACCCACAATCAAGCCACGATCGTGATCTTGAATCGCACCAGACACGATTTCTGAGGCACTCGCGCTATTCCTATTCACCAAGACGACCAACGGTAGCTTAATAAAGTCACTCTGCTCGCGCGCGTGGTAGTCCTGGTCTGAATTGCTCGCGCGACCCCGCGTATATACGATGAGATCATCCCGAGGCAGAAATGCATTAGATACCCGTATGGCCTGATCGAGTGGCCCCCCTGGATTATCACGAAGGTCAAGTACCAGTCTCAGCATGCCCAGTTCGTCTAATTCAGACAACTTCCGTTCAAGTTCTTCTCCTGTTGTCTCAGAAAAATCACGGAGACGAACATACCCGGTGTGTTCGTCCACCATGAAAGAACCCTGAATCGACTTAATCGTGATCTCATCACGCTCAACTGAAAGATCAATAAGTTCTTCATATCCAGCCCGTCGAATAGCAATATTCACGGAACTGCCTCGTGGCCCCCGCAATAGACTAACCGCTTCGTCGCTGGTCATGTCAGTGGCGTCTTCGCCGCTAATCTCAGCAATAACATCCCCTCGACGAAGCCCCTGTCGAAATGCTGGCGAGCCTTCAAAGATACTCATCACGGTGATACGACCGTCAATCACGTTAATCGTGATACCAAGACCATAGTACCGCCCCTCCTGACGCTCTCGCAATTGAGCGTACGACCTCGGATCCATGAAATTTGAATGCGGATCCAATGTCTGAAGCATTCCGCCGATAGCCTGATACACCAGCCGCTCGGTATCGACTTCGCCCACATAATTCTCCTCGACGGCAGTCAAAGCCGACGCGAAGGCTTCATAATGTTTGGGAATACCCTCATTCTGAGTCGCCAAAAGGCGGCCACCGAAGACACCGCCGACCAGTGCTGATAGGACTACGGCTCCCGTGGCAAGGGTCACTGAACCGACACGGCGCATTTAGGCATGCTATCAGATAAGCCTTAGTGCATCAATAACTTCGGGTCATCAGATAGCACACTTACGCTTGACCGAAAGTAGTCACATTTCTATAATGCCCGTAGGCCTGCTGGCACTTTGGGTGGCGTGTTGATTCCCTACGGGAAACAAGCTCACTGACAGGTCAAGAAGGATTAAGGAGAGCTACTATGTTCGGCTCAATCGGGATGCCCGAGCTGATGATCATCTTTGTCATAGCTCTGATCATCTTCGGCCCAAGAAAACTTCCTGAACTCGGTCGCTCAATGGGCCGAAGTTTGTCCGAATTCAAACGGGCATCCAACGAATTACGCAGTACTCTAGATGAAGAGATTCGGGTCGAAGAAAAAAAACCTACTCAGGCGCCCCATCCGAAACCCCAAGAGCAGACACCTGAGAGCAGCTAGTTTCCTCCATCAGCAAGATTCAACGTTATCGGGTCAATGCGGACCCTGTGCGGAAAATCCTTCATGGCGTTAGCTCCCTTCCCTGACTCTTCAGAACCAGACGAGAAACAACTGGATGATGTCACTGGTTCTGATGCCGGGAAGATGTCGTTCTTGGACCACCTAGACGAACTGAGAAAACGGCTGACTGTTACGGCGTTCGCCTTGCTAGGTGGTTTCATCATTTGTTTCAGCTTGATTACACCAATTTTCGATTTCATCATGCGTCCGCTGCAAGAGATCCTCCCCGATGGTGGCCAGCTCGTCTACACTGAGCCAACGGAGGCATTTTTTCTCTACATCAAAGTTGCAGCATTAGCAGGCCTCATACTGGCCATACCAATCGTCCTCCAACAAATATGGCTATTTGTAGCACCTGGCCTGTACGTCCACGAAAAAAAATTTGCGATTCCTTTTGTAGTCTTTGCGACGTTATTTTTCGTGGGCGGGGCCCTCTTCTCACACTTCATCCTGTTCCCAGTTGCTTGGAGTTTCTTCGCAGGGTTCGCGTCGGACTACATGGAATTTATGCCGCGTATCGAGCCAGCGTTCAGTTTGTACGTCAAACTCTTGCTCGCCTGCGGCGCAATATTTCAAATGCCAACGCTGGTATTCTTTCTGGCACGAATCGGGGTACTTACGGCTGGTTTTTTGGCAAGTAACGTCAAATATGCAATCCTCTTGATCTTTATTCTTGCAGCTATTCTGACTCCAACGGGAGACCCGGTTACATTAACCCTGATGGCGATGCCAATGATGTTGCTCTACGGACTGAGCATCGGGATTGCTTGGCTGTTCGGCAGGAAGACCAAGTCTTAATCCTAAGTGACCACAGTCAGTTGTGAAAGCCCGTTTCAAAAAACAGGCTCCCTTAGACCACCCTCTCGTTGACTTCACTTGTGCAAGGCAATAGTATTTTGGAGAAGTGAGCCTACTAGTCTTCCCTTGTTGTTATCAGCGTGGAACCATTGAGCTGCTTGTCGCTAGGAAGCGCAGTTTAAAGATGAAGATGATGTGGCGCATCGCAATTGTTTTAGCATCAAGTCTCATATTACCGTCGCCCGTTGCAGCCCAAGAGAGCGCACCCGACGATACACGTCAATCAGGGGCGACCTTTCTTGGTGACACCGGTCTGTGGTTCGTGCCCACCGCTGAAATTCTGCCTCACGGAAATTTTTCGCTCAGTGCACAACGTGCCAACTTCGACCGCCAAGAAGGTATTACAGACATAGAGCACAACCCTGCTACATTTGCTGTGGGTATTGCCAATCGGGTTGAACTCTTTGGTTCGTTTCGCGTGTTAACTCGAGTCGATCGTGACGCTCGACCGCTTTTCAATTCATCCAATCCATCCGTAGGCGGACCAGCTCATCAGGTGCCATTGGTCAACGACCAGTACACTGGCAACAAATCAGGCGACCTAGTTCTGGGCGGAAAGATCAATCTAATATCAGAACGGAATCAGAATCCGCTGGCATTAGCCCTGCGTGGGTTAGTCAAAATACCGACCGGCAACAAAAAAGCCGGCAACACATCTGGCAAGTCTGACGGTGCCTTTGACCTCATCCTCAGTAAGTCGCTAGACGCAGCTGAAGTCGCCGCATACGGAGGATTTTGGTTTCGTGGCGACCCCTCTGGCATAGAGCTTCCAAATAGCGTCCGATGGGGTATAGGAACCGGAATACCGGTAGCGAATACGGTTAGGATTTTCGGGGAAATCAACGGCGAATTCCTAACAAAGAACACCTTAACTCTAGAAGCACCGATCATAGGACCCGACGGTAGTCAATCGCCCCTTACGTCTTCCCTCACGAATCCGGTTGATCTCACACTTGGACTTCAATGGGAAGGCTCAAGCGGTTTGTATGTCGGTGCTGGCCTAAATTTCTCACTTGTACATGCTGACCGCAAAATAGCTGGCCGACGTGCCAAGGCTGGAGACCGCCTTGGCTTGCTCGTTAGAATCGGGTATCACCCTGGTGTAAAGATTTATGTTCCTCCGCCACCGCCTCCTCCCCCAGCACCTGAAAATCGCGGGCCGCAGGTGATGCTGAACTGCAATCCCTGTGAGCTCATGGTGGGCGAAGAGTCGCAGTTACGCGCAGATGCCAGCGACCCGGATGGAGATGCACTCGAATACCGCTGGAGTGCACCAGCGGGTGAGTTCCAAGGTGACGTTAATCGTTCAACCCGACGGTGGCAAGCGCCAAGTGACACCAACCGTGTTCCTGTTACGGTAACTGTCGAGGATGGCTATGGTGGAACAGCTTCCGACACCATAACAATAGACGTCACTGCGCCGCCACCGCCTCCAGCTCGAGAGTACGTCTTTGAAGATGTTCACTTTGATTTTGACCGTTATACGCTTCGTGTCGAGACTTCTCGTGTACTTGACGAAGTAGTATCTGCAATGCAAGACGACCCGAATTTAAGAATTCAAATTGATGGTCACACCTGTAACATTGGAACTGCCGAATACAACTTGGCCCTTAGTGAAAGGCGTTCGAACTCGGTTGAGGAATATCTAACCAGCCGAGGCATTGGCAGCGATCGCCTGCAAACACAGAGTTACGGCGAGGAACGCCCACAACACGACAACACAAGGGAAGAAACTCGGCGCCTAAATCGCCGTGCGGCTCTAATTGTTACCCTACAGTAGGTCGATATCGCTCAACCCACTTAGTACGACTTCGCAAAATATACATCGGTCTGAGCAGGTAGGCCGCACTCGATACAATCGCCGGACGGAGGAAGCGGCTTAAGTGGAATATTTCGAATGGTAGCCTGGGTGGCTGTCTTTATAGACGCCTCACACTTCTCGTCACCACACCAAGGCGCGATGACAAAACCGGGACGCTCCTTAAAGAGTGCGTTGAAGTCTTCTCGGCATGAAGCTTGCGTCGTGTGATCGTCCCGAAACGTTCGTGCGCGTTTAAATAATTCTGACTGAATGGTCTTCAAGAGCTCACTAACATTTTCACTCAATCCCTCCATCGGAGCGACAAGTTTTTCCCTCGTATCACGGCGAACCATTATTACCTGTGATCCCTCAAGATCCCTTGGGCCAATCTCTATACGAATTGGAACGCCACGCATCTCCCATTCAGAAAACTTCCAGCCAGGCGTATAGACATCTCGGTCGTCCAATCGGACACGAATTCCATCAGCCATTAGACCACCAGCGATTTCCCTGGCCTTAGGAAGCACCGTCTCCTGCCAATTACCTCTCGGTATGGGCACAATCACAACCTGATACGGGGCTACTTTCGGGGGGAAAATCAAACCGCTGTCATCACCATGAACCATGATGATCGCTCCAATTAAGCGGGTAGTCATTCCCCATGATGTCTGCCACGCAAACTGCACAGACTTGTCACGAGCCTGGAACTTGATATCAAACACCTTTGAGAAATTCTGCCCGAGCATATGGGACGTTCCAGCCTGCAAAGCACGTCCGTCTCCCATCAAAGCTTCAATCGAGTACGTATGTTGGGCACCCGCAAACTTCTCGCTTTCAGACTTCCGGCCGTCAAGCACGGGTATCGCCAAATCGTTCTCGACAAATTCTTTGTAAACACCAAGCATTCGGAGAGCTTCTTCCTCGGCCTCACTTTCAGTTTCGTGAGCAGTATGGCCCTCTTGCCACAAGAACTCAGTCGTTCGTAGAAATAGCCTGGTCACTTTCTCCCACCGAACAACATTTGCCCATTGATTAATCAACACAGGAAGATCGCGCCACGACTTGATCCATTTTGCGTACATGGTTCCAATAATGGCTTCCGATGTCGGGCGAACGACCAGTCGTTCCTCAAGGTCTTCATCGCCCCCACGCGTGACCCAAGCCACCTGAGGTGCAAACCCTTCGACATGCTCAGCTTCCTTACGCAGCAAGGATTCTGGAATAAACAACGGAAAATAAGCATTGACGTGGCCAGTTGCCTTCAACTTCGCATCCAACGAAGCCTGCATGAGTTCCCAAATCGCGTAGCCATACGGCCGTATGACCATGCTCCCTTTGACCGGCGAATAGTCCGCCAACTCTGCACGTCGAATTACATCGGTGTACCATTTTGAGAAATCCTCAGAGCGAGGTGTTATCTCGGTGACGAATGTGTCTCGTTTGGCCGACATCTTACTTATCCCCGACTACCATTAAGGTCATCATCTTTTGATTCTCCAATATGCCGTGACCAGTCTATATCGTCCCGTTTTGGGAAATCGGACCGATAGTGAGCGCCTCGACTTTCCTGACGACGCAGAGCAGCGTTCGCAATAAGCCGTCCGGTGGTGATAAGACTAATAATTCGGGAAGTCCCTTCGTCACAGAAATTCTTTGGAAGCACTTCCGCCCAACGGTCCAAAACCGAAACAGCCTTGCTCAGTCCATCACGATCTCTGAACAAGCTCACATACCGCCACATTAAATCTTGAACATCTTCCACAGTCGGCAATTCAGCCTGGCCAGTCACTTGTTGAGCAGTATCTTCAAGGTGACGTGAAGTCGACCGGCCAAGTGGCACCATAGTCGCGTGCGCCATAGCACGACCGGCCGAGGCGCCAAACACAAGTCCCTCAAGCAGCGAGTTGCTGGCAAGTCGGTTAGCACCGTGAACACCTGTACAAGCAACCTCCCCGGCCGCAAATAACCCGTCCAATGATGTTTGTCCATCGAGATCCGTTTCAACGCCACCCATCACATAATGGGCTGCTGGACCGACAGGAATGCGGTCTCGAGCCAAGTCAAGCCCAACGGATTGACAGGCTTCAGCAATTAGCGGGAAGCGTTTCCTAACAAATTCCTGTGGCAAGGCATCGAGCGTCAAATAGACCTGTCCGCCTGTTCGTTCGACTTCCTTGGTAATAGCACGTGCTACGCGGTCACGTGGCGCGAGATCTCCAGCAGGATCGATACCCGACATAAAGGCGTCGCCTGACTCATTAATCAACTTGGCGCCTTCACCGCGTAGAGCCTCAGACAACAAAAACCTTGGATGCCCCGCAAGAGACATTGCCGTCGGATGAAATTGAATGAATTCGAGGTCTATCACGCGAGCACCTGCGCGATAGGCGATCGCTACACCATCGCCGGTAGCGACTGGCGGGTTGGTCGTATCGCGATACAGTTGTCCCGCTCCACCTGTGGCCAACAGAGTCGCAGATGCACTCGCTGTCAACACTCGACCCTTTTCATCTGCAAACCTCGCCGCCACACAACGACCATCATCAACGATCACATCTAACACAAGTGCATGTTCAATCACGGAGATACGTTCGTGGCGACTGACCTCCTGCCACAACACCCTGCATATCTCCCGTCCGGTGGCATCGCGGGCATGTAGCACACGGCGTATCGCGTGTGCACCCTCTTGAGCCAGAGAAAGACCACCATCTTCGTTTCGATCGAACCTGGCGCCCCAATTAATCAATTCTTGAACATAGGAAGGCCCTTGATGAGTCAAGAGATGGACTGCTTGCTCACGACACAAACCGTCGCCAGCGGCCAAGGTATCAGCAGCATGAATCTCTGCGGAGTCGCCCTCACCCATCGCCGCTGCGATACCGCCCTGAGCGTAGATGGTACTTCCCTCCATGGAACTGGCCTTTGTGAGAATCAGCACTGTACCCACATTCGTTAGTTCTAGTGCAGCGCGCAATGCAGCGATACCACTACCGATAATCAGAAAGTCGGTGTCCAGATTGTTCACTCCATCTCCATTCCCAAAGATCACTCCACCTTTGTTTACGGTATCCTAACAGCCCGTAGATAGATTTATTCCTACCATGACTTCCAGCGTCAAGATTGACGTCCCAGTTGCTTCGCGAGCGTATCAGGTACATGTGGGCGTCGGTAATGTTCGTCGCCTTCGTAGCCTGATTAAAAACGCCGGTGGCAATGGACAGTGTTTTGTCGTATCGAGCCCTACAATCTGGAAACTTCACGGCGGGACTATTCAATCTGCACTCAAGGGATCAGAAGTCATTCTAATTCCGGATGGTGAACGGTCCAAGACGATCCGCACAGTCTCAGGCCTTTACGAACCGTTAATCCAATCCGGAGCTGACCGATCCATAACTATTGTGGCTGTAGGTGGTGGTGTGATCGGTGACGTGGTTGGTTTCGCGGCCTCAACATTCTTGCGTGGTGTTCAATTGGTTCATGTGCCAACCACGTTGCTCGCACAGGTAGATAGCGCCATAGGTGGAAAAGTTGGCGTCAACCATTCCCTCGGCAAGAACCTGATCGGCGCCTTCCACCAACCGATCGTCGTTGTGGCAGACCCCAAACTCCTGAAGACCCTGCCACGACGGGAATTCAGATCTGGTCTTTATGAAGTCATTAAATATGGAATTATTGCCAGTCGAAGACTTTTTGATCAAATTAACACAAATCTCACGGAGATCTTCGCGCACAAACCATCCGTGCTAATTCCGATCATCGGCGAGGCCTGCCAAATTAAGGCAACGATTGTATCTAAAGACGAGCGAGAAAGCGGGCTGCGACGCACCCTCAACTTTGGTCACACCGTGGGACATGCCATTGAGGCTGTTACGCACTATAGACGTTTTCGCCATGGAGAAGCGGTAGCATATGGAATGCTGGCTGCAGCTCACATCGCAGTGAGCCGAAAAATGTTCTCACCTTCTAACGAAGACGCCTTGGCGAACCTCATTGGGAAATTAGGGCCTCTACCACAGGTAAGTGACTTGTCTACGTCAGCCGTCGTAGCAGCAGTCCATCGAGACAAGAAAGTGATCAAAGGTCGACTGCATATGGTCTTGCCGATCGCAGTCGGCAAGACGAAGATTGTTGGGAACGTCACCGACCGAGAAATAATTCGTAGCCTTAAGATAATTGGGATATATCGAAAAACCTGATTTCCGTTAGCACAGAGGACTTACGCACCAACATCTGCGGAGTCACAAGTCACATCCTATTCTCAGAAACTCCTCAACCAAAGTCTGAGAGATGACAGTGGCAGCGCCGGATCTTACTAAAACACAGATACATTTGTAGTGGAGGCGGCAACGGCGGCCAGCGCCAAGAATGATCCGAACGGCAACGCATATGTGCTGTCACCACGTCCAGATACAATGATTCCGATGCCCACAACGGAACCCAATAATGATGCTAACAATAAGGTCATGAGCATGAGTTGCCACCCCAAGAACGCTCCAATCATCGCCAGCATTTTCACGTCCCCCATGCCCACACCCGGTTTCTGTCGCAGTCGATGATAGGTTTCGGCAACCAACAGAAGCCCACCACCACCCAGCGTGGTACCGAGAATAGCCGACTCCCAGCCTGGATCAAGAGCAAAAGCCGCTACCAAACCGACCACAATCCCTGGCAAGGTAACGATGTTCGGAAGAATGCGAGACTGTAAATCAATAACGAACAATACCACCATCGCACTGCTAAAAATAAGACGAACCAAAAGCAACTCACTCCACCCCAAGTACCAATACTGCAGACCAAATATCAACGGAGTCGCCAATTCAATCATAGGAAACAGTGCTGGAATTGGGGCGTGACAGGTGCGGCAACGGCCACGGAGAAACAACCAACTGACTACCGGAACATTCTCAAACCACAGAAGGTTACGTTTACATGCCCTGCAGTGGGACGCAGGCCTTACGACCGATTGTCCTGTCTGTAGTCGAACAATACAGACGTTAAGAAAACTGCCAATGGCGAGTCCAAACAGCAGCAATACCGCAATCTCGAAGGAGTCTGCCATGTGATTATGAGATCACTACAGCGGATTGAATAGTTCGACAGATGTACGGATGGAGCACATGATTCACAGAAAACCAACCGACCGAACCGTCCGTTACAAAACACGGTTCAGCCTACCTAGTTAGCCGTGTTCTTCGAACGCCGAAAACAAAACACCGCTATCGCCGTTAATTAGTCACTGCTGGACAGTCACTTGGCCGAGCTCCAAACTGATCGCTTGATCGAAAAAATGGGGTGCTAAACCGCCGTTGATGACCACACCATTAACAATAAATGTGGGCGTCGCCTCAATAGGAAGCGAGGCACCAGCAGCGATATCCATTTGCAGTTCGTCGATCAAATCGCCGCGCCTAAAATCGAATTCGCCGGCACTAATACCAGTAATTTCAGATAGCGCAGCTGCGATTGTATTTCGGTCCATCTCGTCCTGGTGGCCATACAACCACTCCTCCATGCGCCTAGCCTCGGCATCGCCGACGCCGCGCGCATACCGAACCGCAACGGCCGCGTCGCAAGCCGCGTCGTGCGACCCATTCGGTGACTCACCGTTGCAGCTCGAATCAAGCGGAAAGTCTCTTACCACTAGACGCACACTTCCAGGATGGCTGGTTTCATATTTGGCAAAGATCGGGCCATACACCATATGAGTCTGCGCACAAGCCGGACACTGGTAATCGTTAAACTTGACAACTACTACAGGCGCCTCAACATCGGTCATCAAAGAATCCAAACGAGGTTGACTACTCCAAAAACGTTCGAATTCAGATTTCTCATCACCAGTCGATGGCTGACCCTCTGAAATCGTCGCTAGATTCTCAGTCGGCACATTCCAATTCGGTTCGGAAAACGAGACCGCGGAAACCAACGAAGCTACGGTGAACAGCAATGTCAGGATAAGCCCAACTGGTCGATGAACGAGCACTCTCAAATCGTCAACTAAAGCTGACGGAAGTCGACGAAGAAGCGTAGTTGCCTCTGACCCAGTCATCAAGAAGATACCGCCAACTGCGATATAGACAACAACACAGAGGATACAAAATGCCCCCAAAACAAAAACGGAGGCGTACGCCATGTACATCGCAACCGAGAGTCCGACAGTCGTCCAAACCAGAAAGTAACTAGCTATGTTTTGTCGAGAACTAACTGGACCTCTAACGTCAGCAAGAACTAAGAGCAGTACTACGCCGAACCAAAATACACCACCCAGTGCAACCGGTATACCTAACACGGTGCCATAGCGACTCTGATAAAGCTGTGTGCAACTTACGGTTTGGGTCACGTCGCAAAAACTTGAATAAGTAGGATTGGCAACCAGTTGCAGATGAATATAAGTTGAACTGGTCGCAGCAACCAAGCCGCTTAGAGCCAGTAATGTGACCCATCCCCGTAAAGATCTATTCATTGCTTCCGGTCCATGCACACATCAACAGGTCTGTCACACTTTGGCCGGATCATCGTAATATCGCAGGTCCAAAACGGAGAGAAGAGAGAAACCGAATACCATCTCTCTGATGAATATCTAATCGATTTTGGATCGCTGCACCTATTGAATCGGTGCAGCGCCGCTTGGAACGCCAGTTTGGGTAACCCTAACAGAATCGTTGGCCTGAAATATCGTGCCGCTCTGATTAGTCCCAAAATAACGCGCGCCACCCTCAGTTGCGGGGTCAGCACTAATGAAATAGGTTGATACAACGGTAGCCCCATTGCATGACGAAGGTGCTCCGTTCACTGGGGCACCACTAGTCATAGTCACAATGTAGCTACTTTTGAGTGAAGGATCTGTGCCAAGGTCTTGGCCAATAAAACCATCACCACCTCGGGTTGGTGGAGTCGCCAAATCAGTGAGAGTCGGAGCATGGAATCCATTACCACAACTGGCTGCGTACAGTGCTTGAGCACTGTTAATAGCCCTAAGTGACTGAATAGCAGACGCTTCATTACCCGTTATACGTGCCCTGAGCAGATTGGGAACGGCAAACGCGGCAATTATTGAAATGATCGCCACAACGATCAATAACTCGATAAGTGTGAACCCGTCGACTCGGCTCTGTATCCTCATAATTAGCTCTCCTTCAGACAGCCTACGAGCAAATGCTGTAAAGATAAATTCGAGCAAGTCACCGTGTTGTCGGTGAACACTAAGAAGAAAAGTTTACACGGCTGTTCAGTCATTCTGACGTCATTGAAAATAGCATTCAGTCAAACGCCTAAAATTAACATTGTGCTGATTTCAACATCTGTCCTTTTTACAATCAGATCAGTCGCGAATAGATAACACTCCAAAGACATAACTTCAATAACTGAGTCGTCCGCCTGCACTCCAACCTTTTTCAGTCCCGTCTCGACCGCGCGTCCACTGCCCATCAATAAATAGTCCAGTAGTCAGTGCCATACTAAATCCAAAAGCCACTACAGTCGCTGGCTTTGTCTGAACGTTGTCTAAGTTGACACGAGCACCACCCCGAACAGCCAGCCACGTACCAAACCGCTTCTCGGCACCAACAGCCATGTTTCTACGGTCACCACGAAAAGTTGAAAGAGGACTTAAATCGACGTCTGCTGTCAGCAATAATCCTCCAACCGGACGAAACGCCAGACCTGTCCTAACTTGGCGACCTAGTCGAAACGCGGACTCACCCGGAACACTGAGACTGGGATTTCGTAAGTTCCTAGCCACTAACCCAACCTGAAAATTGGGCCCGCCAGCCTTCAAACCAACGTCTAAGTCGTAATGATTGTGGCTATGTGTTTCTCGCCCTATGGTCTGATGTAGAGCACGTGCGGTCGTGACATTAGACCCTACTAAATTGACTCCAAATGAGCTCCTGACATACCGAACAGTAGAACCGACACTGAAACCAGATCCAAGCAATGTCGCTCGAGTCAAGGCTAAGTTATGGGTAACAAGGGAACGGAGAGTTCTTTGTCGTGACTCACGTTCTTCAGTGGCCTCGGAACCAGTGACGTCACCCAATTGGTGACTCTCAATCTGGTCGATGACTAACCGGTAATATGACAAAGCCGTTGTATTAGTTGACATGCCAATGATGGTTCCTGTCCTAACGGTTCCCAGTGAATCGACTCTAGACCGGTCGACAAGAGTTTCTGTGAAAGTGTGATCAAACAAAAGACTGAACACTGATCCTGTGGAAAGACCTGCAGGGTTCCAATAGGCAGAGGTAGCATCATCGGCGACAGCAACAAAGGCACCGGCCAGTCCCAGTGCCCGAGTGCTGAGCGATTCCCATTCCTGAGCTGACACAGGAACCGTAGCAATCGAGACGACTAAGATAACAATGACAGCAAGACGGGTTCGCACTATTTATTTAAGAAAGAACGTACGGCTAACCGACTATCACCGCAGCGGCAATTACAGTTGTCCACAGTCTTTTGTTACTACCCACTGCGGTCTGAGTCACATTTTGTGTGTGTACGATCTTATTTGATAACCGATAGACTTCTCTCTTCTCATCCCAACTCTTCTCAGGATCAAAGTCAAGTCCCAAAGTCGTTGCCAACATCTCAGCTGCCAAATCCTCTGCATAGTCGCCGGCCGTCTTTTCATTCTCGCCAAAACTGTGATGTTCCGATAGATAGCCAAATAGTTTCTTGTCACGAGGAATTGCAACGCCAACGGTTGCCGCAATTAAACGGTGAGGCTCACGGGTCGCAGTCTCAGACATGACGACGAACGTAACTTGCCCTGCCTGCAGTCGACGAACACCCTCTGTCCTAGAAAGAATCTTGCAGCCTGGGGGAAAGATGCTCGAAACACGAACCAAATTACACGCCGCGATGCCAGCTGCTCGCAATGCCAGTTCAAACGAGGTCAGCTTTTCACGATGCTGACCCACTCCTTTTGTGAAGAATAGTTCTCCAGGAACAAACCCAACCACGTTCTACTCCAGAAGTTACGAATTAAACCAACAGAAAGCATGCCACAAACAAAGCGGAACGCATGCTATTCAACCAATCCAACCCTGTCAAGAAAACCCAGTTTCCTCTAAGAACTTCTCAGTCGCCATCAAATGGCTCCGTGAGTCCATCCTGAGATTACTCGTAAATTAAATTAAAAACTCACAGAAAACCTTGATACTAGTGAAACAAACTACGGTGACATTGTCTCGTCGCAATCCATGGTCTTTCCGGGGAAGACCATAAAGAACTAAAAAACACCATTACCTTTGTAACTCACAGTTAACACTACCGCTCCACTGACCGGACACAGCGCATTAAAAGGAGTGTAATATCAGAAGTGGAGACAATTCGTGAGTAGAGCACTGAAGATATCTATTGTTGCAACATTAATTATCGTGGCCGGCGGGGGAATCTATTTCGGCACCCGTTACTTTCGGAACTCTACAATTCCCGAGGTGGATGCTGAACCGATATTAAAGAGAAATCTGCAAGCTTTGGTATCCGCCTCAGGCACGATTCAACCTCAGCTGACTGTGGATATCAGTGCAAGCGTCATGGGACGTGTGACGCAACTGTCTGTCAACGAGGGAGACCAGGTCAGCGCTGGGCAATTTCTTCTTCAGATTGACCCTGAATCTTTACAGTCCGCCGTTGAACGCGGCGAAGCATCCCTGGAAGCATCTTCGTCGGGACAGGAACAAGCCAAGATCGCAATCACCACAGCCCTGGTCAGTCTCGAACTAGCCAGAGACAACCTTGAGAGACAACGAGAACTATGGGACCTTCGACTCGTTTCTCGTGAAATCTTTGATCAATCTCTCTCCGAAGTTCAGTTACGGGAAACGGAACTTGAAGCGAGAGAAGTAGACGTCTCGACCGCCGAGCAACGAGTTAATCAGGAACGAGCCACGCTGAATAGTGCACGCTACGATCTGTCAGAACTAACCCTAGTTTCGCCAATCGATGGCATCGTCACCCGCCGGAACATAGAAGAGGGCGAAACGGTTGTCGTCGGAACGATGAACACCCCAGGAACCGTGTTGCTGACGATTGCGGACTTCGGGATTCTCGAAGCCGAACTAGAGGTAGACGAAACCGATATCCCAGATGTACGACTCGGTCAGCAAGCGGAAATCGAGATCGATGCGTTGCCTAACCGAATATATCGAGGCAGGGTCACCGAAATCGGAAACAGTCCCATTCAGAACAGTACACAGAACGCGTCACAAGCGACTAATTTCAAAGTAATTGTGACGCTCGACGAAGACGTTCCCGGCGTTCGGCCAGGTTTCACGTGCGCCGCAGACATAACCACAGCGGAACGAATGGATGCTATATCGGTGCCGATTCAAGCAACAACCATACGAGAAGTGACAGTCGACAGCCAGGGACAGGTTGTACGTGCCACACTCGGTGACGAACCCAGTGGTGTCACCCCTACAGTCTCGGCTGCCACGCTTACGGCACAAATCGGTGTAACCCAAGAAATTGAAGGTGTTTTCTTGTTTCGTGACGACACCGTCCAATTCACTCCAGTGGTCATAGGAATCGCTGGCGAACGCTACTTCGAAACCTTAGCCGGTCTCCGTGAAGGTGACATGGTTGTAACCGGCCCCTTCAACGTCGTGCGAACTCTTGACGACGGCAGCACAGTCCGACTCAGGGATGAATTAGACCAGTCTGGTGTCTTCTCTCTTGGCGGCGGAAACTTTAGATTAGATATTCAATAAATAAAGATGGGCGCTCGGCTGATCGTAGAAATGATCCGGGTCGCGCTCGGCGCAATCTGGGCTAATAAACTTCGTTCCTTCCTTACGATTCTAGGAAACGTCGTTGCCGTGGGATCAATCGTAACCTTGGTCTCACTGATTCAAGGTATTACTGACGAAGTTACGAATATTATTCTCACGGAAGTCGGTGCCGATGCATTTATTATCGAACGCGTTGGCATCGTTACAAGCGAAGAAGAAATAGAACAAGCCCGTGGTAACCCCAGAATCAACCTTGACGACTTTGAGGCGCTGGAACAATCGGATGGTGCATTTTCGGCTGTCATTGCCCATGGCACCAGAAGCGGAGAAGTCCGATTCGGCGAACATACGCTGGAGAGTGTGCAAATCCGGGGTGTAACGGAAGACTTTAACCGGTTTCCTGAGTTTGATGCCGAACAAGGACGACTACCGACACGTAGTGAGGTTAGAAACCGACGAAACGTCGTGCTATTGGGTTGGGCCACTGCGGATCGATTATTTGAAAATGCTGACCCCTTAGATCGCACAATCACCGTCCAGGGTATTCACTTTAGAGTAGTCGGCGTCAGTCAACAGAAAGGGTCAATGTTTGGCCGATCTCTCGACGAATTTATCGTGATCCCATTAGGAGCCTACCAACGATTATTCGGGAGCCGGACCGGACTGTCTTTGATGGTTCGGCCAACGAACCCAAGCCAAATCGACCGTTCTATGGACGACGCCATCGTGACACTCCGTATTGAGCGACGTCTTCGAACGAGAGAAGACAACAACTTTGGAATCTTTACGTCCGACACGGCTCTAGACCTCTACAACCAAGCGACCAGCGGCATCTTTGCCGTCTTGGTAGGAGTCGTAGGTCTTTCGCTTGTCGTGGCGGGCATCGTAATCATGAACATCATGTTGATGGCGGTTTCAGAACGTACCCGTGAGATTGGTCTTAGAAAGGCCCTGGGCGCACGTCGGGTGGACATCATGTGGCAAGTCCTGTCCGAATCTGTGGCGCTCTCACTGCTTGGTGGCATATTTGGTACAGCGCTTGGCTCAGGTGCTGCCATACTGATTGACCGTCTATCATCTGTTCCTGCGTCAGTGCATGTGTGGTCGATCGTACTGGCAATCACCTTAACAGCCGTTGTCGGCCTATTCTTTGGTATTTATCCCGCCTCAAAGGCGGCCGCCCTTGACCCAATTGATGCCTTAGGCCGTGTGTCCTGACATGCCACGCACAATACAAAGCGGCCTATTTCGAGAGATCATTGCGATGTCCCTCGATACGATTCGAACCCAGAAGATGCGGTCTGGGTTGACTGTCCTCGGCGTGGTCATCGGCATCACGTCAATTGTCGGAATGACGTCAATGATCCGTGGGTTTGACGAATCCCTACGTGACACTATCTCCTCTGTCGGTCCCGACACGATTTTCCTTTCACAGTTTTCAGGTATTAGTCTCGCGTCAGGTAATGATCTTTCAGAGTTGCTGCGACGACCCAGTCTCACACCGGATGATGCCGAAGCAATCGAACGCTTGGCCCCTACAATCGATAGTGTCGGCGTTGTCTTGGGAGAAGGCGGTCCACCCACCCAAGCTCGTCTGTTTTACAACGGTGAACGAACAAAGAATCTGAATATCTTGGGATCGACTGAAAACTACGCCGATGTTGATAATCTCAATGTCGATATGGGTCGATTCTTTACCGAGGCTGAGGTAAGACAACGGCGCCGAGTAATCGTGATTGGACAAACTCCCTTGCAAGCATTGTTTCCAAACATTGACCCAATCGGCCGAACGGTGCGCGTCGATTCCCAACCCTATACGGTCATTGGTGTAATCGGACCCCAGGCAAGCCTTGGTGGTCTTAATCTCGGTCAGGATGACGTCGCGATCATTCCTCACACTTCATACCAGAAACAGTTTGGTATCCGTGTGACTCGGGCCCGTCGAGGTAGTCTTACGAGTATTCTTCTTTCAGTCATCCCGAACGACAACGTCGAACGGGATGACGCCATGCGTGATGTGGAAAGCATCATGCGTATTCGCCACGGACTACGTCTGGACGAACCCAACGATTTCGATCTTCTGACACAGGACTCCATCCTCAGACTGTGGGACCAGATCAGCCAAGCGACCTATCTCGCCCTTGTGTCCATTTCTTCGATCGCTCTGATGGTAGGTGGAATCGGTGTCATGGCAATTATGACTATCTCGGTCAAAGAAAGGACGAGAGAGATCGGGACGCGCCGAGCACTCGGGGCAAGACGACGAGAGATCCTCTGGCAATTCTTACTGGAAGCAGTGTTCTTAACTGCCGTTGGAGGCGTACTTGGAGTATTACTGGGCAGTGGTGTAGGCGTAGCTGTCCATTTTGCAACCGGATTTCCATTGTCACTTCCTTGGTGGTCCTTTGCGCTCGGCATCAGTTTCTCGGCATCAGTCGGAATAATTTTCGGTCTTCTTCCGGCCGTTCAAGCCTCAGGTCTAGACCCGATTGACGCTCTTCGATACGAATAGTCACCAAAGTGTGAACTAGACTTGAGTCAACCGTAACGGTCAACTACCATCATGGATCTCGCTGCTGAAGGAGGTCTTAATGAAGGTGTACACCGGGGCGAACATCCGAAATGTAGCACTGGTTGGCCACAGCGGGTCTGGTAAAACACAGCTGACCTCGGCGATGCTGTTCAATGCAGGTTCGGTCACTCGTCTGGGCATGGTCGATGACGGTACGACAGTCACCGATTTCGACGAAGAAGAGATCGAGCGAAAACACACACTGGCATCTAGCCTCGCCTTCGCGGAATGGGACAAAGTTAAGATCAATCTGATCGACACACCTGGAATTGCAAACTTCATGAGCGACACGCGAGCAGCCATGCGTGTTGCGGATACAGCGGTCCTTGTAGTCGATGCTGTCGCAGGTGTCGAGGTCCAGACCGAAAATGTATGGAGCATCGCCGAAGAACTGGAGTTGCCTCTCCTTGTCGTACTCAACCGACTCGACCGAGAACGTGCCAGTCTGGACCGCTCACTCACCTCACTACGTGAAGTCTGTGGTAGAGAAGTCATTCCGATTCAGCTACCTATCGGAAAAGAACAATCATTCACAGGTGTAGTCGATTTGGTGTCGATGAAAGCCATGAACTTCTCAGCCAATGGAAACGAAAAACCTTCGGAAAGTGAAATCCCTGAAAACATGATTGACGCTGTAAACAGTGCGAGGGAATCACTTATCGAGATCGTAGCCGAAGCTGATGACGCCTTAATGGAACGTTTCTTCGACACCGGAACATTGACGCAGTCAGAACTTGAACAAGGGTTGCGCACTGCAATTGTCAATCGCCGAGTGTTTCCTCTGGTCTGCTCATCGGCTGCTACTAATATCGGCGTGCATCCTCTACTCGATACGATCAGAGCATATGTACCGTCACCCGACGAACATCCTCTACCGGCCATAGACTTTGAGAGTGGTGAGCCCGCAACTTACGACGTTGGGGATGATGCACCAGCAACAGCGTTTGTCTGGAAGACCATCGCAGACCCATTCGCTGGCCGAATCAACCTGTTCCGTGTCGCCTCAGGCACGCTTGCATCTGACACGTCGGTATACAACGTAAATAGGGAGACAACGGAGCGACTTGGGAGTCTCGCTGTGCTTCAAGGCAAAACACAGACAACAGTCGATGAAATTAAATGTGGCGACCTAGGTGCCGTTGCGAAACTCAAAGAAACCCAAACAGCGGATACCTTGGCACCAAAGGGTAGCCTGCATTCCTTTGCCGCAATCAAATTTTTAGAACCGGTATTGTCGTACGCGATCGAGCCCAAGAACAGGGGCGACGAGGAGAAGATTGGCGGGTCCGTGCATCGCCTTGAAGAAGAAGACCCCACAATTCGTTACGCCCGTGATCCACAAACGGGTCAACTTTTACTCTCAGGGCAAGGTCAATTACACATTGAGGTCACGGTCGCCAAACTAAAGCGGCGATTTGGCGTCGAGGTCAACCTGAATCTCCCGAGGATTGCTTATCGCGAAACTGTGACAACGGCGACAGAAGCACATGGCCGACACAAGAAACAGTCTGGCGGACACGGTCAATTCGGCGATTGTCGGATCCGCGTGAAACCTCTCGCCAGAGGAGAAGATTTTAAATTTGTCAACGCCATTCATGGCGGATCGATCCCAAGAGGTTTTATTCCAGCAGTCGAAAAGGGTATTCAGGAGGCACGGGTAAAAGGCTACTTGGCCGGGTACCCGATGGTGGACTTCGAGGTCTCACTTTACGACGGTCAGTTCCATGCCGTGGATTCAAACGAGATATCTTTCAAGATGGCCGGTCGCCTAGCGTTCCGTGATGCGATGTCGAGAGCTAAACCAACCATACTGGAGCCAGTGATGGACGTTGAGATTCGAACCCCTAGTGACTTTGCCGGCGATTTAATGGGAGACTTAAACAGTCGTCGAGGGCGTATAGGCGGCATGGAAACACGTGGAACTTTAACCATCATCAAGGCTCAGGTGCCGATGGCAGAAATGTTAACCTACGAGCAGCAACTCACTTCTTCAACGAGCGCTCGGGGGTCATACCACATGGAGTTCTCACACTACGAAGAGGTTCCGGCACACCTACAAACAAAGGTCATCGCTGACATAAAAGCAGAACGAGGAGAGGAACAGGACGAGGAGTCAGACTAGTAATTCAAAATCACTATTTCGATTCAGCATCTGAGGCGTCACTCTCAGATGCCCCCCCTCGAAGACGTTTGGCCACCCGTCTTAGGCGACTGCCTACTCCTTTATCGCCACTATTCTCGCCTGTCTCAGACTGAGCAACAGTGTCGACGTCAGGCGAATACTCACTACCAACCAGTTCAAGCTGAGCAACCTCTACAGCATCACCTTGACGATGACCAACTCTCAGGATTCGAGTGTACCCGCCTGGGCGATCGGCAAACCTTGGTGCGATGGTGTCAAATAGTTTGCGAACCACTGCCCGGTCACCTAAGTCCCGTGCGACCAATCGGCGGGCATTAAGCGCTCGAACCCCCTCATTACCCTCAGCAGTTCCTCGCTTCGCCACGGTAATCAGGCGTTCGGCAAACGGGCGGAGTTCTTTTGCCTTCGCCAGTGTGGTCTTAATGCGCTCATGGCGAAAAAGTTCCTGTGCCTGATTACGTAGAAGTGCGATGCGGTGTTCAGTTACCCGCCCAAGCTTCCGGTGTGCTACTCGATGGCGCATAGTCTTCTACTCAGACTGTACCGGCGTATGGCCAGAAGTTTCGTCGAACCGCATCCCTAGATTCAAGCCCATGTCCAACAAAATCTCTTTGATCTCATTAAGAGATTTTCGACCGAAATTCTTTGTTCGCAACATCTCGGGTTCAGTCTTTTGTACCAGTTCCCTGATCGTCCGAATCTCAGCATTCTTGAGACAATTGTAAGAACGAACAGACAGCTCAAGCTCTTCCACACTCTTGTCAAGATGCTCGTTCACCCGCACTGTTGGTTCATCTTTCGTTGGTTCCTGTTCCGGTTCGACCGGCTCATCCATGTTTATAAAGATATTCAGATGATCTCGAAGCAATTTGGCGCTAAGTGATACCGCATCGCGGGCAGTCACGGCGCCATCGGTCCAAACATCGACTATTAACTTGTCATAGTCAGTGGTCTGGCCCAACCGAGCCGCCTCAACCAAATAGTTAACCTTCTTGATCGGTGAGTGAACCGAGTCAATAGGAATCCAACCAACACCTAAATCGTCATCGAAATTTCGATCCGCAGGAACATACCCTCGTCCACGGTTGACACGAAGCTCAAGATCGAGGACCCCCCCCTCCCCAATCGTAGCGATATGGACTTTCGGGTCGAGAATTTCAACATCTGCGTCGGTCTCGATATCTCCAGCTGTGACCTCTCCCGCTGCATTGGCTTTAAGCCGAAGCATCTTCATGTGATCGACGTGCATTCTCATCGGAACCTGTTTAAGGTTCAAGATGATGTCTGTAGCATCCTCGACAACTCCTTGGATTGGCGAGAATTCATGTAGTACGCCTTCAATCTTTACTGCCGTGACCGCCGCGCCTTCGATTGAAGACAGTAGGACGCGACGAAGCGCGTTCCCAACCGTAGTTCCAAACCCTCGTTCAAAGGGTTGCGCATGAAAGCGCCCGAAGCGATCCGTCAGTGTGTCACGCTCGTAATCTAGCCGCTTGGGCCGCTGAAAACCTTTCCACAACATCGAGTTCTTTCCTTTCAGGGTCGTGAGAACGCCCGATCATTTCGAATATAGCTCAACGATCAGCTGTTCTTGGACCGGAAGATTTAACTGGTCACGTGTTGGTATCGACGTCAATCGACCAGCCAAATTCTCAGGATCAAGCTGCAACCACTCTGGGATTCCCCGTCCCTTGACTTCTTCCATTGCATAAATTATCACCGGATTCTTAACGCTGTTCTTGTGAACAGCTACCTTATCGCCAGCCCGTATCGAGTAAGAGGGTATGTCCGCACGTCGACCATTGACCGAAAAATGTCCATGGCGAACCAACTGACGAGCCTGTGGACGCGATGTGGCAAACCCAAGACGATAGACCACATTATCTAACCGCCCCTCGAGCAGTTGAAGCAATGTTTCGCCAGTAACACCCTTTCTACGGTCTGCCTCCTTAAAGTATCGCCGAAATTGACTTTCGAGCACTCCATACATTCGTTTTACACGCTGTTTCTCACGAAGCTGAAGACCATACCCAGCCATTCTGGCTCTTCGGCCTTTTCCATGCTGACCAGGAGGAACGTTTCGCCTCTCTATGGCGCATTTCTCACCGTAGCAGCGCTCACCCTTAAGAAACAATTTCATGCCTTCTCGGCGACACAGCCGACAGGCAGGACCTACATATCGAGCCATCTCAAACCCTCCGCCGCTTCGGAGGGCGGCAACCATTGTGCGGAATGGGTGTTACATCTTTGATCGATTTGATCGTAAAACCCACAGATGTCTGCAGGGCTCTAATCGCGGATTCCCGGCCAGCCCCTGGACCTTTAACACGAACATCAACGGATCTAACACCGAACGTGCGCGCCCCCTGCCCCGCGTTAATCGCTGCTTGGGTCGCTGCGAAAGGAGTACCTTTCCGAGATCCCTTGAACCCGATCCCTCCGGCACTCGACCAAGACAATACACTACCCTCGACATCTGTCACTGTGATGATCGTGTTGTTAAAAGTTGCTTGAATATGAACAACACCGTGCGGAACTACACGTTTCTCACCACGTTTCTTAAACGACTTTCTTTTCTTCTTAGCCCGCTTCGCAGGTGTCGGAAGACTCGCGTCAACGGTCTCAAGCTTGGCCATGTTCTACCTTCTATTCTTCAGAATTCCCAGTTTTTAAGTTGTCTTTTTCTTCGCGACCGAACCTTTTCGTGGCCCCTTGGCCGTTCGCGCGTTTGTGATGGTTCGTTGGCCTCGAACCGGAAGATTACGTCGGTGCCTGAGACCACGATAGCAACCAATCTCCATCAATCTCTTCACATTCAGAGAGATCTCTTTACGGAGATCACCTTCTACCCGCCCCCCCTGTTCTTCAATCACACGGCTAATCTGACGAACATCGTCTTCGGTCAAATCCTTGACACGAGTGTCAGGATTGACGCCCGAAGCTTCAAGCACACCGGTCGAACGTGCGGGCCCAATCCCAAAGATGTATGTCAAACCCACTTCAATACGTTTCGTTCGGGGAAGATCAACTCCTGCTATACGTGCCATAACCTCTACCTATTTCTGTATCCTCAACCTTGACGCTGCTTGTGCTTTGGATTGCTGCACAGCACCCTCAACACTCCGCGCCGACGTATGATCTTACATTTATCACATAACTTACGTACCGACGCCCTAACTTTCATCTCTTACCTCTCCAAGCACGTCACTCCCCAGTCGGCAGACTTTTAATTGCCCCATCCAGTCAACCTTTATTCTCTAGCGGTACCCGCAGAAACCGAGCAGCCTACCTTCTCTTCATCCGCAACAGACGCAACATCCTCCCTACGCCGGCTTAAAATCTCAGGACCATCTGCCGTAACAGCTATTGAATGCTCAAAGTGTGCTGACAAATTACCGTCACGTGTGACGGCCGTCCACCCATCGTCTAGCACGCGAACACCAGGTTCTCCTTCGTTTACCATTGGTTCGATAGCCAGCACCATGCCTTCCCGTAACCGTGGCCCACGACCGGGTTCGCCATAATTTGGTATCTGAGGTTCCTCGTGAAGTTGGGTGCCAATCCCATGGCCCACGAACTCTCTAACCACTGAAAACCCAAACGCCTCAACATGCTGCTGGACAGCATGGCCTATATCAGACAGCCGCCCATCAACCTGCACCTTCGTAATTGCTCTCTCAAGAGCCTCACTCGTCACCGTCATGAGCTTTGATGCCCGATCGGACACACTTCCGACACCAATTGTCACAGCCGCGTCACCATAGTAACCGTCAAGAACAACGCCGATATCAAGCGAAATGATGTCACCATCTTTTAGCACTTCGTCGGACGGAATACCGTGAACAACAGCCTCATTAACGGATGCACAAATTGTAGAAGGGTATCCTTGATAACCCTTAAACGCAGGTTTGGCTCCCACGGCACGAATTCGTGTTTCCGCAACGATATCCAACTGATTGGTCGTCACCCCAGGCTCAACCATCGTCTTCAACTCACACAGAACATCTGCCACTAATTGATTGGCGGTCCGCATTCGGTCGACCTCACTAGACGATTTGCAGACAATCATCCAGTCACCCCTATAGCTGTATCAACCGCCTCTCTAACAGCGTCGGTCACAAGATCAAGTGGTTGGTTCCCATCAAGGCTCAGAAAACTTGGGCGCAACCTATAAAATTCGACAAGTGGCGATGTCTGCTGATGATAGACTCGAAGCCGTTCGCGTACCACGTCTTCTCGATCATCGCTGCGTTGGGCAAGCTCACCGCCGCACGTGCTGCACGTCAATGATGTCGCGTTAGACGCATCAGGCTGCAATCCAACAATCGAGCCGCATCCTACGCATACCAGACGTTTGGACAACCGATTGACAAGCTCTTCGTCGGGAACCGAAAGCTCTATTACCACCAGAGTGTCTCGTCCCTGCAGAATGACGTCCAACTCTGCTGCCTGCGATACCGTTCGAGGAAAGCCGTCAAGAATAAAGCCGGTCGCCGAATCTTTCTCGGCAAGCCGCTCTCTGATAATCCCGACCACAACCTGATCGCTTACGAGTTCGCCAGAATCCATAATAGCTTTGGCTTGTAGTCCAAGTTCAGTCCCAGTCTGCACAGCCTCTCTCAGAATATCGCCTGTTGAGATCTGTGGAATACCAAGTTCAACAGCCAACCGACTAGCCTGAGTGCCCTTGCCAGCACCTGGCGGTCCGAACATCACGAGATTAAAGGCCATGACTGTTCCTCCTCGGTTGCACAGTCTTATCCTCGTCTTCCCTTGATGCGGGTTTTTTTCATAAAACCATCGTAGTGCCGCATAATCAACTGCGATTCAATCTGCTGTACGGTGTCCATCGAAACACCGACAATAATCAGCAATGACGTACCCCCAAAGTAAAAAGTCACACCCAGTCCGTCCGTAATGAACCCCGGCAAGAACATATCAAGTTGGTCACCCAAAAACGGGACTGCGTCCGCACGAAACCCGACAATCATCAAATCTGGAAGCACGGCAACCAGCGCTAAATAGACCGAACCTACTACGGTAATCCGAGTCAAAATCGTGTCGATATGCTCAGCTGTTCGTTTTCCTGGGCGGATTCCAGGTACAAAGCCACCATACTTCCTCATATTCTCGGCAACATCGTCTGGATTAAAGATGATCGCGGTATAGAAGTAGGCAAAGAATATAATTCCAGACATATACAAAAGGTAATACAAGGGCATGCCATTCCTGAGCTGATCGGTAATAGCTTGAGCCCATCCCCCAGTTGGCAACGCCGTCGCAATCGTGGCTGGAAACGCGATGATAGACGAAGCGAAGATTACTGGTATCACGCCGCCGGTGTTTACCTTGAGCGGAATATGAGTACTACTACCACCATACATTCGACGGCCGACAACACGCTTAGCGTATTGAACCGTCACACGACGCTGCCCACGTTCTATGAATACAACGGCGGCAATCACCGCGATCATCAAGAGAAGTAACAACAAGAGACGAATCAGACCGATCTGACCAGTTCTCAGTTGGTCAAAGGTGGTGAGCACCGCAGCGGGTAAATTCACGACAATCCCCGCAAAAATAATTAAGGACATCCCGTTGCCGATACCACGTTCGGTAATCTGCTCTCCCAACCACATGATAAATCCCGTGCCGGTTGTTAGAGTCAGTACGGTCATAAGTCTAAATCCCCAACCAGGACTGTAGACAAGTGGAAGTCCCCCGGCGATATTTGTTTGCCTTTCCAAAAAAAGAGCAATCGCCATCGCTTGGACCACACACAACAAAATTGTGCCGTACCTCGTGTACTGCGTTATTTTCCTTCGGCCGAGCTCTCCCTCCTTCGACAACCTTTCCAAATACGGCCAGACCACGGTCAACAACTGGATAATAATTGAAGCACTAATGTACGGCATGATCCCCAGAGCGAAGATCGTAACTTGGGATAGATTCCCGCCAGAGAACATGTCGTACAAACCAAACATGGTGCCCGCCGCCTGCTCAGCGAGAATTGCCAGTGCCTCGGTGTTCACACCCGGGGTAGGTATATGACTCCCAATCCGATACACGGCCAGAATAGTGAGTGTAAACAACACTCGATTTCGAAGATCCGAAACCGAAAAAATACTCTTGAGACTATCAATCATCCAGAGACTCGGCTCCCGACTTTCATAGATAGAACACTGGCTGACCCACCGGAAGCCGTAATAGCCGCGCTTGCCTTGACACTAAATCGATGGGCTTTGACCGTCAGCTTCTTAGATATCTCACCACGCGCCAATACCTTAATTGGAGCGTTCGCCTTTCGGACGATCTTTCGCTCCCGGAGTATTTCTGGTGTGACTTCTGCTCCGTCATCAAACCTCTCGGCAAGAGTGTCAAGATTGACGACCGCGTACTCAACACGAAAAGGATTGTGAAATCCTCGCTTCGGCAACTGACGCTGTATAGGCATCTGGCCACCTTCAAAGCCACGCTTACTTTTGTAGCCAGAGCGAGACTTCTGGCCCTTGTTGCCTCGTCCAGCTGTAACGCCCGTCCCGGAACCTTCCCCTCGCCCAACTCGCTTCCTTTTATTTCGAGCTCCTTTGGAAGGACGGAGATTATTAAGATTCATCGACATTAACCTACCCTCACAAGATGTCTGACCTTGTGAATCATGCCTCGTATTGATGAGTTATCTACCACGTTAACTGAGTGACCAATCCGCCGAAGACCGAGCCCCTTAACCACAAGAGCTTGGCGTTTATTAAAACCAATCGTGCTTCGTACTAATGTCACCTTGACACGAGAAGCTTGGTCATTCCGCTGTGCTCGCCTAGTCATTTGATTGCTACATCCCCGATAGCTGAGGGTGGACTTGAACTGGCTGTAGACCGGTCCATCCACTCGATATCTACTCCTCGTAAACGTGCCACTTGAACCGGGTCTTTCAACTCGGCCAAACCCGTAAAGGTTGCACGAACCACATTCTGTGGATTACCCGAACCTATTGACTTCGTTAAGATGT
>Ga0310121_10000821_pt1 | contig 33190 bp, 25 predicted proteins | sample CB27_Tmax_986_MG_FD_203504 | JGI IMG/M metagenome (GOLD analysis project Ga0310121, IMG submission 203504) | Marine microbial communities from Western Arctic Ocean, Canada - CB27_Tmax_986 | ecosystem: Environmental > Aquatic > Marine > Oceanic | place: Canada: Western Arctic Ocean | collected...
TTGCAATCGCTGTGCCAGTTGCACCGGACCAGAGACCCCTTGATATGCCACAAGTCACCCATTAAAGATCACTTGTGCTTTTTGCGAGAGACCAGCTACAGCACCACTTGGTATCTGGCTGGACCGCCTGTGTCATCAGAATGACACGGCCTCTTTCCAGAATGAGACCGACTGAGAATGAGCCCAACCTGGATCTGCTAAGCGACAGGGCGGAAGTAGCGATAAGACATCAGCACTTCGTACAGGTCGGCCGAAATCGTGATTTCATCGCCGGAAAAGTCTTCGACCCACCCACGGCCGCTCTCGACGGCATCGGCAAGTGCTGGAAGCACTTCGCTCAAAGCCAGGGTAACACACGGCCGAGCGGTAGCGGATGCATTGACGGAGTGCCGTGGCTCTTGTTCTTCTGGTCCGTTAAAAATCCGTAGCTGGGTGGGAACCATAGCTGCTTCCTTACATGCCAAGGGGGGCAAAGGCAATGACTGCAGCGTCGTACTGCATCTTCAAATACGTAAGCTCCCCCCTCCTATCGGGCTGTATCGGCATTTTGCATCTTGCGGGTTTGACCAATTTGCGGAGAATTTCAGTATTTGCTGAGTGCCCGTGCTATCATGTCTGCACGGTTTGCTTGCATTGCTCCTGTTGTTCGGGGGGAATCACCAAAACTTGACAGCCTGTTTTGGTTACAGAACAGCCTGTTTTGGTTGCAGAAAAATGCCAGCTTGCTGAACCAGCCAATAGAAACGAAGAACCGGTTGTTATGAAATGTAAGGCAGTTGGCGATATATTTCCATAAAGCCGCAGCCTGGGCGACAATGATAGCATTGGAAAGACCACCACACACATTGTTGGTGGTCAGGTTTGAAATATCGGACCCACTGGCAAGGGGCTACTACGGTCCCCCTGGGGCGCGGTCTGCACGAAAACGTTCAAACTTTGCTGATTTCGATTGTGTTATTCCCTCCTTGTTAGAGAAACGGCGTTTTTTCAGCGGCGGACATCAAAAAAACCCTGTTTGACGAAGTATCTCTCTTTTTCAACAAAAGTAACTGTCGGTTCGAACCGAACTCTTGCCCACTCCCATGTCAGACTCCGCTGCGTTGGATATCTCTCAGCTCACGCGTAAATTGGACCTACCTGAACAGTCGGTCGCAGAAACGGTGCGTCTGCTTGACGAAGGCAATACGGTGCCGTTTATCACACGTTACCGCCGGGATCAAACGGGGGGACTCGACGAGCAACAAATCGATCGGGTGCAAACTGTCTTGAGACAGCATCGACAGCTCTCCGATCGCAAACAAACGATCCTGCGGTCGGTCAAGGCACAAAACAAATTGACGGAGGATCTCCGCTCACAAATCGAAAAAGCGGCTGATCTCAAGCGGCTTGAAGACCTCTATCTTCCCTTCAAACCGAAAAAAGAGTCGCTGGCAAGCAAAGCCCGCGATGCAGGGTTGGGTCCCCTGGCTGGAGAAATTCTCGCCGAAGCACCCAACTGTGTCGATCTCGATAAACGTGCTGCCGACTTCGTGAATGAGGATAAGGGAGTCAACGATATTGCCAGCGCACTGCTTGGTGCGGGACATGTCCTCACCGAGCAGTTCAGCGAACGAGCTGACGTACGAGGGCGGATCCGCAAACTCTACCGCGGGAGTGGGCAACTCCGCAGCACCAAACTCGAAAGTAACGAAAAGAAAAACAGGCAATACAAGGACTATCTGGACTACCGGGAACACATTCATCGCATTCCTCCACACCGAGTCCTGGCAATCAACCGCGGTGAAAAATCGAAAGTCCTCCGTGTCAAGATCGAAGTCGACGAAGGTGCGATCTCCCAACTCGCGACGGACCTGCTCGTCAAAGCGGATCATGAACACAAAGATTTCCTGACCGGCTGTACCAAGGACATGGTCAACCGCCTGTTACTGCCAAGTCTTGAGCGGGAAATTCGCCGCGAGATGTCGGAAAAAGCCGAGACGCATGCCATTTCGGTGTTTGCCAAGAACCTTCGAAATCTGTTGTTGCAACCACCCCTGCCGGGTCGTCGCGTGTTGGCTATTGATCCGGGGTTCAAGGCAGGATGTAAACTGGCGGCGATCAACGAAACGGGCGAACTCCTCGACCATGGTCTGGTTTACATCGTTGGCAGTGAAGAAAAAACGAAAACGGCACGCGAAAAAATCGTCGAGCTCATCCGGCAACACCAACTTCAGGTCGTCGCCATCGGCAACGGCACTGCTTGTCGACAAATCGAGGAACTCATCGCCACGACTTTGAGCGACGAACTACAAGGCCAGGAAGTGGAATACATCATTGTCAACGAGGCAGGTGCAAGTGTCTATTCGACAAGCGAAATTGGCCGCGAAGAATTACCCGATTGCGATCCAATGCAGCGGAGTGCCGTTTCGATAGGCCGCCGCCTGCAGGATCCCCTGAGCGAATTTGTAAAAATCGATCCTGCCAGTATTGGGGTCGGGCTCTACCAGCACGATGCCAAAGCAAAGCATTTGAGCGACATGCTCGATGAAGTGGTCCAATCGTGTGTGAGTTATGTGGGTGTCGACTTGAACACGGCTAGCGCAGCACTGTTGCGGTATGTTTCCGGCATGAATCAATTGACGGCCAGAAAAGTTTGCGAACATCGCCGGCAGCATGGCCCTTTCCGTAATCGAGCCCAGCTACTTGAAGTCAGCAGTCTGGGTGATGCAACGTTTGTTCAGGCTGCGGGCTTCCTGAAGATCGAAGGGGGAGATAATCCGTTCGATGGAACCTGGATCCACCCCGAAAACTACGCGGCTACCACAAAATTCCTGGATAAACTGTCGATCGACCATACAGAACTCACTGGCAAAACCTTTATAGAGCAGTTGCAAAAAAGGTCCGAACTCAACCGGGAAGAACTCGCCTCGGAATTAGAGATCGGAAAATTTACCCTGGAAAGCATCCTCGATTCGCTGTCCAAACCAGGCCGTGATCCGCGCGATGATTTGCCCCCGCCAATCTTCCGCCGTGATATTGTCAAGTTTGAACAACTCCAGCCTGGTATGGAGTTGCGCGGCACCGTACTGAATGTGGTCGATTTCGGAGCGTTCGTTGATGTCGGACTCCCCGACAGTGGTTTGGTGCATATCAGCCAACTTAGCAATGGTTTTGTTCGCGACCCCCATTCAACAATCGCAGTAGGAGACCAGGTGAGAATTTGGGTCGCCTCGATTGATCAGGAGCGCCATCGCGTAGCCCTGACCATGATCGAACCCGGTACAGAAAAACCACCCGAACAGCGATACCCAAAACGCAAACAAACCCGTCAAAGTTCAACTGAAAACCAAAAACCAGAACGTCCTGTCCAGCGCGGCAAGAAACGCTCCACCAACAATGGTTCAAAGCGGCCCTATGGCAAAAAAGGCCAGCGCCAACCATCCCGCCCGACCGGGCCACGCTCTTACGAAAAACGGGCCACCAAGAACCTCGTACCCATCTCCAAAGATATGGAAGAAGGCAAGGAATCGATGCGATCCTTTGGCGACCTGTTGCAGTATCGCCAGAAGAAAACCGATCAGGATCCGCCCGACCCGTCTAAAAAATAGACCTCTGCGCCAGAATTCATGGGTGAAATCGCCCCGGATCCGCGGCTTGACGGTGCTGTTTTCTCAAGCATGCAGCGCTACCAGAAAGAGGTGCTACCAGAAAGAGTTGGTAAGAAATTGCAAAGCTCTGGTCGACCAGTCGAGTCAAGGCCCAGCAGGACCAAGTGACCATTTCCGCCAGCATCGCCCGACGAGCAGTCGATTTCACCCATCGATACTCGTGGCGAGACCAGGGTGACTTTCCAGCCTCGTTACGGTTGAATCTTGCCGCATTGCATCGACCCCTCTTCCAAACCCGCACCAAGGTTAGGTCTGTCTTCACAAGGGGACGCTCGGCTAGGGCTTCCCCCTACCCGCAGGATCGGTTATCCATGGTTCTATGGATTTTCGATCACGACTTCAAAAAGCGGCAGAGCGGGGCCAGCGGACACGGGATGAAAAGCTCCGCCAGGAACAAGCCAAAGCACTCAGTGAAGAAGAGTGGAAGCGGCTCCACTCCAACCATCGACTCGCCCTGACCGAACATATCGAAGTTTGTCTCAAGCAACTCGCTGACAATATCCCCGGATTTCGCTTCGAAACAATCGTCGACGAAACCGGTTGGGGAACTGCCGTCAGTCGAGACGATATCAAGCTCGCCAAAAGGCATCGCGAGAATTATTTCAGCCGACTTAAGCTCGTCATCAGCCCCTCCAACAAATACCATGTTCTGGAATTGATCGCCAAAGGGACGATTCGCAACCGCGAATCGTTTAGCCGCAAAAACTTCCAGCGGCTCAACGAAGTCGACGAAGAGAGCTTCCACAAACTGATCGAATTGTGGGTACTCGACTATGCCGAAATGTTTGCCGCAGCCGGGTAGTCACCCGGGCACTGGCAAACGGCCCTGCCGGTGCTTCGGGGCTCACGAACTGTCTCCGGGAATCAGAGCCAGTTCTTTTAGCGCATCAAGGCTCGCCAGCAGGTCGTCACGTGAAATATCGCTCCAGTCCGTCATCTTATGGGCCAAGATCACCAACTTGAATTGCTCAAAAGCCTCGGCGATATCGTCCGGTAAATCAGGGAGATTCGCAAACGGACGCTTTCGCGCCGGCTTTGCACGTTCGTGAGTGTCTCCCGTTGGGCTCTGGGCTTTGGTCCGTTTGGCTGAAGAACCCGCGTCTTCGCCCTTGGACTGTGGGTTGTCCTTGGGGGTTGCACTCGTATCGTCAGGATCCCGAACGCTTGCCGTCGTTGCAGTGGCGGGAGTCAACCAATCGCCAGATACTTCCGCACCTTCCTCCATCTCGGTGAAAATGATCTCCCCTTCTCGAGGCTTGAGTTCCTCGGGCGCGCCGTGAGCTTCCCAACGGCTCGCACGCATTTGTGAAACCGACCAGCCGTGCTGAACCGCCCCTTCGAGCCACATCTCCGAGTCATCCCATTCTGTCGCTACCTGAAAATGACTCCAAAACAAGCCGGGGTATTCTTCCCACACTTTGCCAAACTCTTGATGAACCCGCCGCAATCTGCCAACGTGCTGGCCTGTGACGCCGCCCACCAAGCTGCCCCACTTTTCATCCGCATAATCGGTTGCGGGATGACCCCCTTTTTCAAGCGTTTCCCGCCACTGACCAATAATCTGGCCTTTTTCCCAGTTGGTCGTGCTCACCAGCCGGTTCCACTGGTTGACGTATTGGCCCGATGCGTTCGCAAGCGATTCGAGAGTTGTCGCGTCCGCAGGTGCGCTGCTTTGATCTGCAGAATATTTTTCTAGTTGGGGCATCCGTGCAGCACCTCCAGAGATGTTTTCTTAAGGATGAAGAGCAATACGCCAAGGCAAAACCGAAACGACCTGGCCCGGCAGCAAAGCTATCCCTTCAATCAACAAACGCCGAGTCAACGAATGGTGCACAACTGGGTGCGGAACCGTCAACCGGTGCCCGCTGACCCGTTGGAATGTTGTCGTAGCCAGCGAGCCAGATCGACGATTACCACGGGAAAACAGCCCTGCTTACGGCGCAACCCTGCCGATCACACCACGAGGAACCCTGGGGAAAAGTTGTCGAATGCACTCGACCCGTGGCCAACAGAAAACGGCAGACCGATCTCCACGGCACCTTTTTTTGCTTTCGCAACAACGCAGCGATCCGCAATCCGCAAAATCAAAAAGGTTGTGCCGGGTCACGTTTCAACCGTCTGGAGCCCGCTCATCCGACTCGAATCCGCTCGTGCGGTGCGAACCGTCACAGAAAGGTCGATCCTTCGAGTGCCCGCAACGGCACAGGGCAATGGTCGGCTTGTCGGGGCTCAAGGGATAAGCGTTACCTGCCGAATCGGACAGCTCGACCGCTCCCTCCACAAGCAACGGGCCATTGGGTCGCATCCGAATTTTTACGTCGGCCATGAATCACTCCTGTTCTTCCGCTGGATTTTCCCGGCTTCCCACCCAAATCAAGACCGCTACCCGCAACTTCACTCTTGCTGAGCCGCTTCACCGGGAGATTCTTCCCGCAAATCCGGTTGCGTTGAAACCGATTCTGGTAGGGCAGTCGTGCCGAGCACAAAGACCACTTGGATCAGATTGTCGCCGACCAACCGCGATCGGGCAATGGCCTTCCGCTCGGCTTTCGCGGCGCTCGACTGGGCAGCGGACAGCTTGCTCGCCCCCTGCAGCCCAGCTTTGGCAGCCTTGGCCAGAGAGGGTGAACGAACCGCCGGTTTTACTGGCTGACGAGCCCGTTGCGCGGGGGAAATTTGCCCGCGATTGAACTGCTGCAGCCCAATCCAGGACGAGTCTTCTGCCAACTGGCTATCGACCGTTTTGTCCCTGCGGGCGACTGCGTGGCGGGAATTGAGTTGTCCTTCCGGCACATCCACCTCAATCGCCAGGAAGTTGTGTTCATCGCTTTGGAGTTTTTCCAGACAGGACAAAACATTGGCCTCGGGTGCTTCGATCATGATCACCTCCACCGATTCTCCGCCGTCGGCGCGCGATTCACCCTCAGCACGCGGATCGACCAGTGTCCCAGCAAGCCCCGCGGCAGAATCGGCACTCTTGCCTGAAACACGATCGAGGCTACGCTTTTGATTTTCAACACTTTTTTCGTCAACATCGTCAGCACCCACGCCGAATCGACGTCGAGCCCCTTGGTCGGTCAAGACACGATTTGCCGCCCTCAACTCCCGGACACCATCCAAATCAGGACGATCGATCAACCCTTCGCTCTCCAGTAGGTTTTCGAAAGCACGGTTCCGACGTGCACTAGCAGGCATAACGACATGCACGACCAAGATCGGGGTGTCGGCCGACTGGGCGAATTGGGAAGGTGTCTTGAAGAGTTCCTCCTCCTGCTCATCTGACTCGGCAAATTGGGAATGGGAATATGTCTTGAAGCGTTCCTCTTCCTGCTCATCTGCCAGCAGTTTCGCATTCCCGGTTGGTGTTTTGTGTGACGAACTCAAATCGGCGGCGATTTCGTCGAAGGCTTCGTTCCCGGGATTTTCTCCCGCTTGAGGGTTTGTCCACTCCGAATCGTGACTTCGATTTTGTAGCCCCTGCATGGAACGGCGCGCTATGTCCGGATTCGGCTGGTTGAGGTTCGATCGCTCCTGGTAGATCATCAGCGCGATCGACGCGGCAACGGCTAGACCTGCCCAAATCCATCCGCGGGACGAGCGACCAATCGTCAGCTTTGGGTTTGCGATGCGTTCGGTGCCACCTTGCTGCTTCTCGATTCTCTTCAGAACCGCGTCGCGCAAATCTGCCCGGGCCGGTTGCGGTGGAAGTCGGCGCACTAACGATGAGACGGCTCGCAATTGCTCAACCTGCTTCTGTGCCTCTGGGTGAGCAAGCAGATGCCGCTCGACTTGTACCCGCTCTTCGCTCGAGAGTGCATCATCCAAGTACGCACTCAGCAGTTCATCGGGAAGTTCGTCAAGTGAATTCGGATCAGCCATCTTTACTATCGCCGGCAGCGGCGGCGACCCATTCATGTGGTGTTGCTATCGTGCCGCTTTTCTTGAAGTTGCTTGTTGTTGGTCGGTTTCGCCCAGCTCCACAGTTAGCCAAGGAGCCAGCAGATCGCGGAGTTGAATCCGTGCCCGGTACAAACGGCTGCGGACCGTCCCCACCGGAATCTCGAGAATCTGGGCAATTTGCTCGTACGCACACCCTTCCAACTCACGTAACACTATCACTTGTCGAAACTCCTCATCAAGTTGACCCAATGCCGTATGCACCACACGGGCTTGTTCCTCTCGCAGAATACCCGTTTCGACAGTTGCTCCCAAATCGATTGGCTCATTTCCCAAGCTGTCTTTTGCTTGATCAAGGGACTGCATCGGACGGCGGCGGCGGACGCGGGTCATCGCTAAATTGAATGCAATCCGGTAAAGCCAGGTATAAAATGCCGCCTCGCCGCGAAACGATGCCAACCGGGTGTAGGCCTGGACAAACGCGTCTTGCGCCACGTCGTGGGCATCTTCGACCGAACCAAGATATCGGCTGATCGCATGGATCAGGCGGTCCTGATACCGCTCCACCAGCTGGCCAAAGGCTTCTTTTTGCCCAGCAAGCGCTGCCGCTACGAACTGGAAGTCATCTTTCACGCTACTATTGTCACTTGAGACGCGATCCGGGAGCGAAAAGTTCCTTCACATTGTTCCGCTGGGGGCCATGAATGTCAAATTGGGGCGTGAGCTACTCGCGGCGCTCGGGTAGAATCTCAGCGAGGTGCTAACCGACCCGGCTTGTTTTTTTCTCGGAAGTCGCCTGGCAAAACCGATCGGTCGCGATATCGGCCGTGGCACACGTTCAAATCAGAACCTCTCAAGCTTGAGCATGCCAGCCTGGCAACAAGACCCGTTGATGTGGATCGACACAGAACTTGCCCGGCTCGAACGGGACGGGCTGCGGCGTCGTCTGGCCGTGCGGGAAGGTCCCCGGGCTGCCCGGGTAACGATCTGTGGAAACTCGCTCATCGATTTCAGTTCGAATGACTACCTCGGGTTGGCCAGCGACCCGCGTCTCGCCACGGCAGCCAGGGAAACCATTGACGCTGCCGGGTGGGGCAGTGGGGCCAGCCCGCTGATCACCGGTCGAGCGACCGCACAGGCCGAATTGGAAACCGAACTTGCACGTTTTGAAGGGACCGAAGCCGCACTTTTGTTCCCCTCTGGATTCGCGGCGAACAGTGGAACCATCGCCGCCTTGGTCGGCAAAAACGACGCGATCTTTAGTGATGCGAAGAATCATGCCAGCATTATCGATGGCTGTCGGCTGTCGGCCGCGACCTGTTTCATTTACCCGCACAGCGATTGTGATGCGTTGGGCCAACTCCTCTCGAAATGCAACGCGAAAGGTCGCCGACTCATTGTCACGGACAGCCTCTTCAGTATGGATGGAGACCTGGCCCCGATTGAAAAACTGGTCGACCTGGCAGCGCAATACCAGGCGATGCTCATGATCGACGAAGCCCATGCGACGGGAGTCTTTGGTCGGCGTGGGCGCGGCGTTGCCGAACACGTCGCCCAGCAGACCGGCCGCGGCGATCTTGAGCAGAAAGTGCATATTCGTGTTGGTACCCTGAGCAAAGCCCTCGGTTCGGCAGGTGGATTCGTCTGCGGCCCGCAGAAACTCATTGATTGGTTACTCAATCGGGCCCGCTCTTACGTGTTTTCTACGTCCCAACCTGAAGCCGCCAGTGCTGCCTCTCAGGCGGCGATTCGCATCGTAGAAACAGCACCCAAGTTGCGCGAAGCGTTGCTCATCAGGGCAGCCCACTTTCGTGAGGAGGTGGGCAAACTTGGTTGGAATACCGGGAAATCGACGAGCCAAATTGTGCCGCTCATGGTCGGTTCGGCGAAATCTGCCGTTGAACTTTCCACAGCCCTGCGAAACGCTGGCTTCCTTGTTCCAGCCATTCGCCCACCAACCGTACCCCCGGGAGAGTCGCTCCTGAGGGTCAGTCTTTCGACGACTCACACACCCGAAATGATCGACCGGTTCCTGGAAACACTGGCTAAACTACGACCCTAGTTGCTAGTAGCGAGTGGTTGTGATGCTTGTAGGGATCATGCGAGTCATTGCCAGTTTGGTTGACCTTCGGGAAAGGCCCATTTATGATCGATAATAGTAGTTCCTTTGCTGCCACTACGATCCATGTTTTTGAGAAGAGAAGCATTCGATGGATTTCTGGGCCTGGATAGTTATTCTGTTGCTGGCGATCGGAACGTTTGTCGCTGCCTATTTTGCATCGCGCACGTGGCACTGGACAAACGTCACGCTCATGGTGCTGGTGTTTCTGTCGACGATTCTCTATGTCGTCCTGGAGGCCGAAGTCGTGCGAATTCGCGCGGTATATGGCAGGCAAATTGTCAAATTGGACAAAGAATTGACTGATTACACCGAACGCAACCGGGCTTTGGAAAACGGCACGCAGGATTCCCTGGTGCTCAGCCGCTTGAAAGCAGGCGAGGTTCGCGTACCCGATGATCCCAGCGAATTTAAAAGCATCCGATTTCTCGACCACAACCTCCACTTGCGGACCCGACTGCGCGGCCGTGTTTGGCGCAACACCGCTCCAGCGGGACCGTACGATGCCGAAAACGGAACTCAGGCAGTCCAGGTCGAGTCTCCCAAACCGCACGGAATCGATCCCCATACGATCGTCTACCTGTTCGAACAAGGGAATCCCTCGAGCGGCCCCCTGTACTTGGGAGAGTTTCGTGTGGCAGAAGCCGGACCTGATGTCATTTCCCTGAAGTCCGTCTCGCAATTGGACAACACCCAGCTCAACCGCATCAACGCAAGTCAAGGGCCCTGGGTCATCTATGAAAGTATGCCGGTCGACGAACACCAACCGTTTGAACCGTTTGCGGACGAACAACTTGTGAAATTATTACCCGCCGAATCCGTTGCCGAGTACATCCGGCATGGCGGTGAGCCAACCGCTGACGATGACGAGTGGCATCTTGCAAATTTTGACGACACGGGACAAATGCTCGGTCCCGAATCCGCCGAGGGGGTCATCTCCGACCAACGTTACCAGCGGGCCCTGCGTGACTACAGCTATCTCTTTCAGGAGATGGCCCGTGATCGTGTGAGTTTGCTTGCCGAAACGTCAGCGGTTGAAAAAGACAATGAAAAACTCGCCACGGCGCTCACTGGCGCCAAGCAACTGGAAACCTCTCGTGAAGAAGTCAATGAAAAGCTGACCTTCGACCTGGCCGGCACGAATAAAGACCATAATGTGATCGAAAAACTGCTCGCCGCCCTTCAGAACAAGGTCCAGGCAGGACGCAAGCTGTTCGAAGATACGCTTCACAACAATCGTCAACGGGCCGACGAACTCGCCCGCCAGCAGCAGGCACTCCGCGAATGGATTGATCAGCAAACAACAGCGGAACCGGCTGCCAATACCCTTGGCGCGACCCCTTGACCGGTTTTGACGAGGGAATTTCTTTCTAAGCCTGGTGGCGTATTGCGGTCTCTGGAAGACCGATTCTTTTTGCTGCACTTTTTTACAGCGACCGCATACACTATGGTTAGGGGCAGTCAGGTCGCCTGTCACCGCCCGGCAAGTTCGTACCGCGCGCCGCAGTGTCTCTGGCCACGCCGATTTCCATTCCCTGAAAAACGCAAAATTCGCAACGAAAACCCGTCACAACTGCACCACCCTTTAACGATCCCCATGGGTATCTACGATCGAGATTACGGACGCGAGACCCACAATCGGCCTCCTGGGGTTCACCTGGGCGGAACATGGTCCCTCACGACCAAGATCGTAATCTTCACATTCTGTATTTACGCGGTTCAATTATTCCTCGGCGGTCGGTTCACCAACGTGTTCATGCTGCATGCGAATTGGTTTCACCAGCCGTGGAAGGTCTTCGAATTGTTGACTTACGGATTTCTGCACAGTCCTGACAATATCAAGCACATCTTGTTCAACATGTTCGCCCTGTGGATGTTCGGCCGCGCCGTGGAACAACGCTATGGGCAACGCGAGTATTTGTTGTTTTATCTTGCCGCCATCATTTTTGCGGGAATCTGTTGGAACAGCACGGCTTTGTTTGCCGATGGAAACTCGTCGCTGCCGATGCTCGGCGCCTCAGGGGGAATTAGCGCAGTTTTGATTTTGTTCGCCTTCTCATTTCCCCACCAAAAACTGTTGTTCATGTTCGCCATTCCCATGCCTGCCTGGGTCTTTGCGGTCATTATGGTCGCCCTGGACCTGTTGGGAGCAACAGGTCGCGCAGGTGAAAGCAATGTTGCCTACACGGCCCACCTCGGGGGAGCACTCTTTGGGTTTCTTTATTTTTGGCTCCACTGGCGCTTCTCGAATTTTTTGTCCGGCAATTTTTCACTTTCCAAAATGCGGCGGCGACCCAAGTTGCGCGTGCACGATCCAAGCGGTTCTGCCACGGGTGACTCCAAAACAGAGGTGGATGACATTCTCCGCAAGATCCAACAACATGGCCAAAGCAGCTTGACGAATCGTGAACGCCAGATCCTCCAGCGAGCTAGTCGCGAATATCAGCAGAAACGGACATGAGCAGCCGCGAGTTCGTTTTTCGCAAAGTCAGCCGCGATTCATGAAGCCCCAGGTCACTCGCTCACTCCTTGGCCATGCATCTCGCCACAACCATTCTCGCCTTCCTGCTTGGCTGGCAAGCCTCGGTTTACGGCGCGGCCCAAGACCTGCCATTCCTGGGACCGGGCGTTGTCGCCGTACTCTTAATTGTCAACACGTTCACCTGGACCAATCCGCTGCCGCAACTTCGCGTGGTCTGTACCTTCGGTGTCGTCGGTACACTGGTTGAAAGTGTGATGATTCGTGCAGGGATTTATGTTCCTGCCGAATCGTTTCGGAGCCAGCTCCTCTGCCCCTTGTGGATTACGGCAATTTGGGTCCAAGCAGGACTTTCGGCTTCGATGCTTGCCCGCTGGACCCCAAATCGGCTCCTCGTAGCCGCCTTGCTCGGTGCCGGTGGGGCGGCAATCGGCTACCCGCTCGCCGCCTGGCTGGGCGCAATCCGCCCCCTCGTCAGCCCGCTCGTGGCTATTCCCCTTTGGACCCTTTCCGGGGCTGCATTGGTCCCTATACTGCTGAGGATCTCCACGAAACAAAACGGGCAAGTGATGAAACCATGAAACCTGATAAAAGCATCGTGAGGTAAAACCCATGCAAATTGCCGTCACGGGATCGACCGGTTTGATCGGTACGGCTCTGGTTAAATCTCTGGAGGCGAAAGGTCACCAGGTTCGGCCGATGGTTCGCGGTACCGTCCACGATCATGATCGAGAGATTCACTGGCATCCCATCAGCCGTGCCATCGAAGCTTCCAAGCTCGATGGCATCGATGCGGTCGTACATCTGGGTGGAAAGAATGTGGCTTGCCGCTGGACGGACGAGGTCAAAAAGCAAATTCGCGACAGCCGCGTGGAAAGCACCCGCCTGCTGGCAGAAACGCTCTCGGGCCTGACACACAAACCAGCGGTGCTGGTGACAGCATCGGCCATTGGCTACTACGGAGACACCGGAACCGACGAGGTTTGTGAGGAGGGGCCAACTGGCACCGACTTCCTGGCCCGGGTTTGCCAGCAGTGGGAGGTTGCCAACAAACCTGCCTGGAAAGCAGGAATCCGCGTTGTTGAACCACGCATTGGAGTTGTGCTCAGTGATCGAGGCGGAGCACTAAAAAAGATGTTGCGGCCGTTCAAGTTCGGAGCTGGCGGTGTGATTGGCAACGGCCATCAGTACATGAGTTGGATCGCGCTGGACGATGTGGTCGGTGCCATCGAGACCGCGATCGAGAATGACCAGTTGCACGGCGCCGTGAACGCGGTTGCCCCGCATCCGGTCACCAATCGCGAATTCACCAAAACGCTCGGCCGGGTACTCGGTCGGCCAACCCTGTTTCCCATACCCGCCTTCGCAGCCCGGCTCGCTTTTGGTGAAATGGCCGACGCTTTGCTGCTCGCCAGCACCCGTGTGGTCCCTCATCGGTTGCAACAAGCGGGCTATCCGTTCGCCTATCCGGAACTTGAGCCAGCTCTGCGACATCTGCTGGCAAATTAGCCAAGGGGCGGCTCAGGCTGGTAACCGCCCCGCCATCACATCGCTGACCATCTTCAGCGAAATGAAACGAGAGGTGACAATCCGGATCACCGCGGTGATCGGAACTGCCAGGATCGCTCCCATGGGACCCCACAGCAGTCCCCAGAACACCAAGGCAATCAAGATCACAACGGGATGGAGTTCCAATCCCTCGCCCATCACTCTAGGTTCAATCACATTGCCAATGAAAATCTGTACGCCGCCGGGAATGAGCAAAATTGCCAAAAAACGCAACCACCCCGATTCGGTCAGGAATTGCCACCAACCGCGTTGCGCGGTCGACGGTGACTCCCCTCGAGGGGATGGAACGTGATCAGGCATGTTATCCTCCGCCGCAACAGCCGCCACGGCCGCCACGTGGCTGGGGGGATCCTGGTGCAAGACAAATTCGGCATAAGCAATCGGCAAGGGCAGCAATGTGGCAATAATCGACCCGATTGACGGGATGAAATTCAGCAGGAACGTCAGTACACCGAACACCACCGCAAGTGGCATCCCCAGCACGCCGAGAACGACACCGACGAAAATACCGGTCATTGCCGAAATGCTCGTCTTGATCATCAAGTAACGACGCATTTGACGTTCGATGACAGCGTATCCGCTGAGCTGTAAACGACTCGGATCGCGAGCAACAAGCAGGAAAAAGACAAAAATCGTCATCAGGAAAAAGGTCGACACGGTCGCAACGATCGTTTGGACTTGGCCAAAGACCCAGGCGATTGCCTGCGGGACGTAGCCTTGCCAGTCCCGTTTTGCCTGCTTCAAAGCGTTCGCCACAAACCTCTGGAGCCAATCGAGGTCAAAAAGCGAAGAGTCGCCGTCAAGATCGGCGCCGTTACCAAGATCAGCCTTGTTGGGCTCGATCGCATTTGGCTCCCGCCTGCCGCCGTTTTCTGTCCCTTGCTCCACGGTGTGCAATGCGGGGCCGGTTGCCCGCCCCGGCTCAGCGCCCGCCGATGAAAGGGTCGACTCTTCTGGGGTGGTTGTCGATGTTTCCGGGATGTCTGCCGGGAGTTCGTTACCACTGGTTTTCCCCAGACGATCTCCGGGATGCACTGCCCGATCCTGTTCTTCCAATTCCACGGCGGCAACCCACTGTTCGGCAATCGCAAACACGTTATTGCCATACTGGGGAATCACTTTGACCACCTCACCGGCTGTATAAGTCAACAGCAGCAAGACACTCACGGTCGCAATAAGCACCAACACCATGACAAGCGGCACCGACAACCAGCGGCGAAACTTCCCCTTCACCTCCAACCAGTCGGCCAGTGGAGCTACAACCGCAACCACAAAAATAGCCAATACGAACGGAATCATCACGGCTCGGGTGAACCACAACACGAACCCCAACGCAACTGTCGCCAGGATGATCAGCGAGGCGGTAATCAACATCCAACGTTCACGGCGCGATTCCGACATCACCACATTGTAGCCCGCCCAGCACCCTACCGTCAGTCCCAGCGCCGCTCGGGGCGTCATGATCCTACCCCAAGCTGCAGTTAGCGATTACAATTATTCCCTTCGGACCACTTCGAAATCCTTATCAGCGATCAACACATTTTTCTGAATTGCAAACGCTGCGAGGTAACTCCCGTGCTCTTCGATTCTCTTCCTGCCTGGATACGAGGCGATCGTTATGCGTTGCTGCTCATTTCGCTGGTAGCCACACTTTTCCTGCAGCCACTTTTTGCCCACGAGCAAACCAGTCGGGTTTTTTCCTCGGTTTGCCTGACACTCGTATTTCTGACGGGGGTGTTTGCCAATCGCCGCCGCAAAGCGGTATGCGCAGTCGCATTGGTGCTGGCTTCGGCAGCAATTCTCCTGGGGTGGATTTGTCCCCCCGACTCACTGGACTTCTTTAAAATCCACCTCGTGGTCGACCTGGTCTTCCTGGGATTCACGGCCATCATGATCTTTATTGCGGTCGTCAAAGACCGGATGCCTGGTATTCACGCCGTGTTGGGGGCCATCTGCGTCTACCTGCTACTCGGATTAACCTGGGCATACGGGTATCGACTCGTTGAGTGCGTTGAGCCGGAATCATTTCGCTTTACTGAGCGGTTGCTCGATACCACCACCGCCGGTGGGCAACCGCTGACAGAAAAGTCGCAGATGATTTACTTCAGCTTCGTAACCATGTCGACCCTCGGCTATGGAGATATCACACCCCGCACCCCCCTCGCTCAAACCGTCACCTGGATGCAAGCAGTGACCGGCCAGTTCTACCTGGTAATCCTGATTGCCAGGCTCGTGAACGAACTCCCCAGACGACACGAACACCGCTGATGCGCTTTGCGGAGATCAATTGGACCAGTAAACTTGTGGCAATAACCCTTCCTCCGCACGGCAATCCTTGATGCAAAACCAACCTGACTGGCAACGCGACGGTGCCCGCCACGTGTGGATGCCTTACACCCAGATGAAAACGGCTGGCGTCCCTTGGCCCGTCGTGGCTACCGACGGGGTTTATGTGACCCTCGCTTCGGGTGAGCGGCTCATCGATGGAGTGGCCTCGTGGTGGACCACCTGCCACGGCTACAACCACCCGCACATTATCGCCGCCATCGAGCGGCAACTCAAAATTATGCCGCATATCATGTTTGGCGGCATCCACCATGAACCAGCCTTGCGGCTGGCCAAACGGCTGAGCCAGCTGTTGCCCGGTGACTTGAACCATGTCTTCTTTGCCGACTCGGGTTCCGTCTCGGTCGAAGTTGCCCTGAAGATGGCGGTGCAGTATTGGTTGAACCAGGGCCAGGTTGGTCGCAGCCGGTTCATCTCTTTCGAAAATGCCTACCACGGCGATACCAGCGGTGCGATGTCGGTCTGTGATCCGGATAACAGTATGCACGCTCATTTCAAGGGGTTTTTGCTGGAGCAGTATCCGCACAAGATTCCCCGCAGCGAAACTGATCGCAAAGCTTTTCAGAAATTCGTCGCCGAGCGGGTCGACAGGCTGGCCGGCGCGATTATCGAACCGCTTATCCAGGGCGCCGGCGGGATGCGATTTCACGACCCTGAATCGCTCAGCATGATTCGGCAGGTCTGTGACCAGCATGGGCTCTTGTTGATTGCCGATGAAATCGCGACCGGGTTTGGTCGGACTGGCACTATGTTCGCGTGCGAACAGGCAAACGTGGTCCCCGATATCATGTGCATCGGGAAAGCGCTTACAGGCGGTGCCATTGGTATGGCGGCAGCCGTTGCTACAACTCGTGTGTTCGAGGCCTTTCTGGCAGATGATGCGTCTAGCGCGCTGATGCACGGGCCCACGTTCATGGCCAATCCGCTGGCCTGTGCAGCCGCCGGGGCGTCGCTCGACCTTTTTGAAACAGAGCCACGGCTGGCTCAGGTCAAGAAAATCGAGATGATTCTTCGCCAAGGGCTCGCCCCGTGCCGCGACCTGCCAGGGATTGTCGATGTGCGGGTCAAAGGGGCTGTGGGCGTCGTTCAACTCCAACGGCTTGAGCACCGGGAAAAATTGATGGAAAAGTATCGGCGGTTGGGTGTCCTCATTCGACCCACCAAGGACGTGGTCTACCTTACGCCGCCCCTGGTGATCTCTGAAAACCAACTCAAAATGCTTTGCTCCACCCTGGTTTCGGGGCTGCAGGACTGGTCCGCTGGCGATCGGTAATAACGTGGAAGTTGAAATTTGGAGCCGGGACCCCCATTTTCGACCGCCAAAATGTCCGCTAGACTGGTGGGTTTGTTGCGGTAACTACTTGACAGGCAATAGGTTTCGCACGCACCGTACGATTTGAACTCACTGGGCAACTTATGTCGCTGCACTCACAGATTGTTGTTTTGGGGGGTGGCCCGGGAGGGTATGCCGCCGCCTTCCTCGCCGCGGATTTGGGAATGGAAGTTACACTGGTCGAAGCCGATTCGCGACTTGGTGGAACCTGCTTGCTGCGTGGCTGCATCCCGTCCAAGGCACTGTTGCATGTGGCCAAGGTGGTAAGCGAGGCAGGGGAAATGGCCAACTGGGGCGTCGACTTCCCCAAACCCAAGATTAATATCGATAAGACCCGTGCCCAAAAAGAAACCGTGATCGAGACCCTCTCCGAGGGACTGGCCCAATTGGCCAAACGCCGTAAAGTCCGCCGTATCCACGCCCGAGGAGTCTTCGTCGATTCGCAAACCCTGCAGCTCGAAGGTGGCGATCCGGACAGTTACGACGCCGAGCGGATCACGTTCGACCATTGCATCCTGGCAACCGGCTCCGTGCCAGCCATGCCCAAAATGTTCGCCATCGACTCCCCACGAGTGTTCGATTCCACAGGTGCTTTGGCCCTGGAAGATCTTCCCGAGTCGCTGCTGGTAATTGGCGGCGGATACATCGGCCTGGAGATGGGCACAGTCTACTCGGAACTCGGCTCGCAAGTTTCGGTCGTTGAGTTGACAGAAGGCCTTTTACCCGGCGCCGATCGCGACCTTGTCAAACCACTCGAAAAGCGGATTCGCCAACGGTTTGCCAATGTCCATCTCGGCACCAAGGTCACCAGTTTGAAAGATACTGGCGAAAAAGTCGATGTGCAAATGGAAGGCCCCGAACTCAACGGCAGCTACCAATATGATCGGGTTTTGATCTCCATTGGGCGCCGCCCCGTTTCTTCAGGACTTGGCCTGGAAAATACCGGCGTTAAAATCAACGATCGCGGATTTGTGGTCATCAACGATCGGCAGCAAACCGATGACCCGCATATCATGGCTATTGGGGATGTGGCCGGAGAACCAATGCTCGCCCACAAAGCATCCCATGAAGGTAAGGTAGCGGCCGAGGTGCTCGCCGGTGAGCCAGCCGCCTTCGACGCGGCTGCAATACCGGCGGTTGTCTTTACCGATCCTGAAATTGCCTGGGCAGGTCTCACGCAGGAAGCAGCAAAACGTGAAAACTGCGAAGTTGCTGTTGCTGTCTATCCGTGGCAAGCCAGTGGACGCGCTATCGCCATCGGCCGGACCGACGGGATGACCAAGTGGCTCATTGATCCAGCCACCGACCGGCTCCTGGGCTGTGGCATTGTCGGTGCCGGTGCCGGGGAACTGATCGCCGAAGCGGTTGTCGCCATCGAAATGGGTTGTTCGGCGCGCGACCTGGCCGATTCGATCCATCCACATCCGACCATGAGCGAAACAGTGGCCTTTGCCGGAGAAGTGCATCTCGGGTTGGCAACCGAAATCTACAAACCAAAGCGGAAATGAAAGCCAACACAAGACGGTTCGGATAGCAAATCAGAGCCAACACCCAGCCAGATGAAACACCAAACCGACCCTTCTTGATCGGTGTCACAGGAACCATCCTTATGGCCAACGCTGACAAAACCAATTCGCCGATTGTCAACGACGCCGATTCCAACGAAACGGAGGAATGGCTCGAATCACTCGACTATGTGCTGGAAAGTAAAGGCCCTGAACGCGTCAAGCAGCTTTTGACGGTGCTCGAAGAGTCGGCGGTTCGCAATGGTGTGGAACTCCCTTTCACGGCTACCACGCCCTATGTCAATACGATTCCTCGGGACAAACAACCCCCTTATCCAGGCAATCGGGAATTGGAACGGCGGATCAAGAGCTTTGTACGGTGGAACGCCATGGCCATGGTCACCCGGGCCAACCGCGATCATGCCGGAATCGGGGGGCATATCTCAACATTCGCCTCGTCGGCTACCTTGTGTGAAGTGGCCATCAATCACTTCATCCGCGGTCGCGGTGAAAGTGGTTACGATGGCGATCAGGTCTACTTCCAGGGACACGCGTCCCCGGGAATGTACGCCCGGGCATATCTGGAAGGACGCCTCACCAAGGAAAACCTGATCAACTTCCGACGAGAATTAACCCCCGAAGGAGGCCTCTCCTCCTATCCCCATCCATGGTTGATGCCTGATTTCTGGGAATTCCCCACCGTCTCGATGGGCCTCGCACCCATCATGGCCATTTACCAGGCTCGCTTCAACGAATACCTCCGCGACCGATCGATCCTCGATACCTCGCAAAAACGCGTTTGGGTCTTTTTGGGTGACGGCGAATGTGACGAACCCGAAACCCTCGGTGCAATCACGCTGGCCGCCCGCGAACGTCTCGACAACCTGATTTTCGTGATCAATTGCAACCTGCAGCGACTGGATGGACCGGTTCGAGGGAACGGAAAAATCATCCAGGAGCTCGAAGGGGCGTTCCGCGGAGCCGGCTGGAATGTCATCAAAGTGATCTGGGGAGACGACTGGGATCCGCTGCTGGAGCAGGATAAACGGGGAGTGCTAGCCGCCCGCATGATGGAAGTTGTCGACGGACAGTATCAGAAATACGTCGTTTCCCATGGCGACTATATCCGCGAACATTTCTTCGGCAAACATCCCGAACTGCTCGATCTGGTCAAAAACTACTCCGACGAGAAACTGCAAAAAATGCGCCGGGGAGGACACGACCCGGAGAAAGTTTTCGCTGCCTATCAAGCGGCCATGGACTGCAAAGGTAAACCTTCGGTGGTCATCGCCAAAACGATCAAAGGCTATGGGTTGGGCGAGGGAGGTGAAGGCCGCAACATGACCCACAACCAAAAGAAACTCAACGAAGACGAACTGCGTGAATTCCGCACACGTTTCGGCATTCCGATCTCCGATGAACGTGTCGCTGGTGCACCCTTCTACAAACCGCCTGAAGACAGTCCTGAAATGCAATACCTGCGTGAGCGTCGCGAGGCCCTCGGCGGCTACGTGCCCGCGCGGACATCGAAGCACGTCCGGATGAAAGTTCCTCGCCTCGCGGATTACAAGAAAACGATGGCGAAGCTGGTCAGTCATGGCGAAGGCAAAGAAATGTCGACCACGATGGGCTTTGTTCGCTTGCTCAGCGATCTCTTGCGCGACAAGGAGATCGGCAAATTTATCGTACCGATCGTTCCCGACGAGTCCCGCACCTTTGGCATGGAAGGCCTCTTCCGCCAGGTCGGCATTTATGCCCACCAGGGTCAACTTTACGAACCGGTCGACTCCGATCAAATCGCTTTCTACAAAGAAGCCCGGGATGGGCAGTTGATCGAAGAAGGGATCACCGAAGCTGGTTCCATGGCATCGTTCAATGCGGCTGGTACCGCCTACTCGTCGCACGGTGTGAATATGATCCCGATGTTTATTTACTACTCCATGTTCGGCTTTCAGCGAATCGGTGATTTGATCTGGGCTGCTGCCGACATGCGGGCCAAGGGCTTCATGCTCGGTGGCACCGCCGGCCGAACCACCCTCAATGGCGAAGGTTTGCAACACCAAGACGGGCATAGCCTGATCAACGCAATTGCTTTCCCGACGGTGCGGGCCTACGACGCCGCATTCGCCTACGAAACGGCCGTGATCGTCTTCGATGGGCTTAAACGGATGTACGAAGACGGTGAAACAGCCATCTATTACATCACGCTCGAAAACGAAAACTACCACATGCCCGAAATGCCCGCCGGCTGCGAAAAAGGTATTATTCGAGGCATGTATAAACTGGCAACCGTCGACACCGACGGTCCCCACCGCGTGCAACTTTTTGGTTCCGGGGCAATCTTGCGCGAAGTGTCTCGAGCCCAAGGTCTGCTCGCTGAAAAATTCCAGATCTCCAGTGATGTGTGGAGCGTTACCAGTTGGACAGAACTTCGTCGCGACGCAGGCGAATGCCAACGGTGGAATATGCTCAACCCATTGGCACCACCGCGCGTCTCTTACCTCGAAGAACAACTCGAAGGGGTCGAGGGGCCCTGCGTTGCGGCAAGCGACTACCTCCGCTGCCTGCCTGAGCAAATCAGTCCTTGGATCCCGGGCGGACTGTTGACTCTCGGTACCGATGGGATGGGCCGCAGCGAAACCCGCGAAGCACTGCGCCGCCATTTCGAAGTTGATGCCGAATGCGTCGCGCTGGCTGCTCTCCACCAACTCAGCCAACAAGGACAAGTCGACAAAAAAACCGTCGCCAAGGCAATCAAAACACTGAATATCGACCCAGAAAAACCGTCGCCGCTGTTCGCCTGAACTGTTCGCCTGAACTGCCTGTGGCCGGTCACTCCATTTTCCAAGTTTTACCCCTGGTTCGCTGCTATGACAAACCAAATTACGCTGCCCCATTTGGGAGAGAATATCGAGTCGGGTGACGTCCTCGCGATCATGGTCAGTGTGGGAGATCTCATTGAGGTCGAGCAAGATCTGATCGAAGTCGAAACCGATAAGGCCACCATGCCCGTTCCCAGCCCCGAAGCAGGCAAAGTCGCCAAGATTCTCGTTGCCGAAGGAGATACCATCACCGTCGGCTCACCCCTGCTTGAACTCGAGCCCGCTGCCACGCCCGCTGCGGCCGATAGTTCTGAAGACACGCCAAGTTCAGCAGCTCCCGCGCCGGCAGCGGCTCCAGCACCCGCTGCAGCGCTAGCGCCTGCCGCACCGCCAGCAGCTTCCGCGCCGTTGGCTTCCGCACCGCCGGTGGTTCCCGCAGCAGCATCCGTGCCACCACCGGCTGTTGACGAACCAACCGAAGCCGCCAGCGACCTTCACCTGGCCGCAGCCGCAAGTCCGGCAATCCGTCGCCTGGCCAGGAAACTTGGTGTCGATCTTCGCCGTGTTCACCCTACTGGAGAAAGTGACCGAATTACCGCCGACGATGTGCAGGCTTACGTCCGTTCGGCAAATCAGCAGGCAGCAACCGCAGCACCGGCCGGTATTACGCCACCGGGAATCCTGGAATCGGATGGTCAAGGGGCCGTTCGTGTCGAAAAAATGTCGCGATTACGGCAAACCATTGCCCGTAATATGTTCAAGTCTTATTCGACAATCCCACAACTCACCAATTTCGACGACGTCGACGTATCGGCCCTGGAAGCCATGCGGCAACAAAGTAAAGCCGACTACGCTGCCCAAGGACTTAAACTCACCGCGATGCCTTTCTTGATTAAGGCCATTTCCTCGTCGTTGCGGTTACACCCGATTGTGAACGCCTCGGTTGACACTGAAAACAATCAAATCATTTACAAGGAATATGTAAACATCGGAATTGCCGTCGACACACAGCGGGGCCTCATTGTGCCGGTAATGCGCGACTCCGATAGACTCACGATTTCGCAAATTACCCATGAACTCGCCCGACTCACCGAAATGGCTCACTTGGGAAGTTTCGCCGTGGAGGACTTGCGTGGGGGTACTTTCACTGTAAGCAACCTGGGCTCCGTGGGCGGAACCTACTCGACCCCAATCATCAACCCGCCAGAAGTCGCCGTCCTCCTGGTCGGTCGCAGCCGGGAATTGCCAATGTATGTCGATGGTGAAATCCAACCACGTTTAATGATGCCCCTTTCGTTGACTTACGACCATCGTGTCGTCGACGGCGCTGCAGCAGCGCGATTCCTGAACGAAGTCAAAGGCTTTCTGGCAGCTCCCGGCCGACTGCTCCTCGCCCCCTAGGTGGGCCCGCCGCTGAGGGTCGGCTCAACAACCCCTCCGAACGGGATCGACATCCCGCTACTGCTTCAATCCCAGGAGTGGAAAACACAATACGGGAATCGCCAGCGAAGCCACTCCGATCAGCCAGCGGACGTTGTCTAATTCGACGCTGTCGTCAGAGGTTGGGGGATGATGGATCCCCATCAGAATCACCAGAATCAACATCGGTGTCCAAATCGCTGCCTGGTCCAAATACATCACGACGTAAATGATTGCGACGATCAGAAAGGCCCGGGCTAACTTGTGCGCATCGCGGCCAAAGAGTGCGTAGATCGTATGCCCACCGTCGAGCTGGCTGATTGGCAACATGTTCAAACCCGTAATGAGCATTCCCACCCAACCTGCCATGAAAAACGCATTGAGCTGTGACACGGCGACCCAGGCCGATCGACCCGCCCATTCAGGGTGAATCCATTCAATCATCCAGCGGACCACGATGGGGTTATATAATTGAATATCACCCGCACGCGGGGGAACCCCCAGCTCGAGCTGTTGGATACCGAAATAGAGCACGGGAACGGCGACCGCCAGCCCCGCCAAGGGACCAGCAATCCCAATATCGAATATCTGCTTCCGGTTGGCCCGCATTCCGTCCATGCTGATGACCGCCCCCATCGTCCCGATCAAGCTGAATGGCACCGGTATGCAAAGCGGATAGCTAGCCGGGATTTGGTAGCGCAGCGTTTGCAAAAAGTGACCCATTTCGTGGGTCAGAAGAATGGCCAACACGGCCCCCATGTAGATCAGTCCCTGTTTCCAATTCAGCTGTATGACGTGTCCCATTTGGGCATACGTCTGCTGGTCCTGCGGTCTCCAATCCGCCGCGCCCACGTAAAACGTCGACAGACACGTGGCGACGAACAATGCAATCGGCAAGATCGTCCGTCGCCGCAGTTGTCGGGGCATCCCCAAGTCAGAAGTTCGAAGTTCCGGATATCTGGCGACCTCAGAATCCCTCATCGGGCGGTCAGGAGTTGGTACAGAATCCATCCTCAGATCATAGCAGAAGGCCTTCCCCTGGGGGAATGCGGAATGACGGTTCCCAGCCGTGACCCCAGGGTCCCGACTCCCGCTCCCCCCGCGCATCACACCTCGATACTCTTCACGCAGGTGCTGGCCGCCGCCCGGGCACCACCCAAACACCCTTGGGCACTCTCGATCAGCGTATCGGTGGTGAAATTCTTGAAAATGCCCGCGGCGGTCGCGACCGCCGCACTGTAGGTGACGGGCCGCAAAAGCTCCCTGTCGTCACTCTGCTCGGCATAGGACTTCATTTGACCGAAGATCTCCTGCACCATGCGGATACCCGCCAGACGATCACAACCAGGTGCCACCATCGCAAAACGGTGATTTGGTGCATGCAGAGGTTCTGTCCCCCGGGGAGCCAGGTAGCGACAATGTGCGCTCAAGATCCGAACCAGCTGATCGGCCACGCTGCGGCCGGCGGAACCAAGTAGCTGCTCGTAGCCATCGACTTCTACAATGACCAAGCTCAATTCTGCCCGCTGCATTCGGCAACTTCGGGCTGCCCGTATAACCAACTCGGTTAAGGAGTCGGTTTCCTGGGCTGGGGAACCTTTGCCCGCCGAAGCCTGAGGATCCGTTTGCCCTGGTGGCTCGTCTTCGCTGGGAAATGGCACTTCGACAGGGTGCCCGGCCGCGAGAAATGCCTGCATTGCATCGCCTAGTTCCTGCGACTCCAGCAGCAACTCGTCAAACACCGGGTCATCGTCCGCCTCGTGTTCGTTTTGGCTCAGCTCCTCTACCAGCCCGGTCCACTCTGCATCGGCCTCGTCCAGCACTTGCCGGTAATTGTGCTGTTGCGGAAGTTCGAGCGACAGCACGTCGGCTAGCTGGTCGACCTGTGGCTGAAGGTTCCCTACAAGCTCGAATAATTTGGCTTTCGTCATGCCCCGGTACAACTCTCCAGCATCGAGAAGCTCTGGCAGCACCCTGATTCGTCGCTGACCAACCAGTTGGGCCAGCAGCTCGGCCAGGTGCAAAATCTTGGCCAGCTCTGCCTCTGGCGACTTGAACCGTGCGAGTCGGGCAGGCAATTCGCGGATCGCAATAGCGCTAGTCAAGAGCCGGGGAAATTTCCAGTGATCGAGCATCGCTGCGCTCAGGTCGCGATGGTCAAAGCCCATTGCCTGAACTTCTGCCTGAGCCAAATCTTGCCGCTCTTCAATAACCGAGCCAAAAAGTCTGCCAAAAGACTCGCCCAGCTCACCCAGCAGGGCCAACAAGCCAATATCTTGCAAGAGGCCCGCAAGAAAGGCCTCATTCCCAGCGTCGTTCCACAACTCTTGACTCAACTGCCGGGCAGCAACGGCGCGTGTCAAACTTGTTGACCAATACCACGGTAGCTGATCTTTGTTGACCTTCGCCAGGAGCGCATCCGGAAGGCTGAATCCCAGAATCAACAGCTTCAATGGGCGCAAACCCAAAAGAGCAATCGCCTGGTTTAAACTGTGGACCGCGTCCCTCAACCCAAAGAGGGAGCTGTTCACAACACGTAGCACCCGGGCTGTCAACACGGGGTCCTTTTCCAGGCATCGGGTCAGGGCTTCGGCGTCGACCTCGGGATCATTCGTCAGTTCGACAGCCTCCATCGCGACCGCAGGTAAACGGTAGAGCCCCGTGACACGGCGTGAGAAGGAATGATAATCGATCATGGCCGCAGAGATTCAAATGTCGGTGGCTGGCGGGATTTCGTGGCCTGTTTGCAAAAGTGTAGCTCACCCGACCACCAGCCTCGGCCACTCGGGGCGGTTCCCAAAGCAAAAAAATGGGGCTGCCCGCGAAATGACCAAAAAAAACCAGTTTTGGCCGGTTGTTCGGATGCGGTGAAATTCGCCGCTCGCAGCTGTTGTTCAAAATGGTGGTGCCTACGCTATACTGGCTCCGATGTCATGGATGATCGGTGTTGATGAAGCAGGATACGGACCCAATCTGGGGCCACTTGTGGTCGCTGCCAGCGCATGGCAGGTTGAACCCAACCCTATTGAGCGCCGTGAAAAGCCGTCTCCCCCGGCGACTTTCGACCAATACCCGGGGTCTGGCTCAACGGCCGTCGCCACACAGCACAAACCTGACCTCTGCGGCCTCGGTGCAATCGATCTCTACAAACTGCTCGCCCCGGTGGTCGTTCCCCACTGGGATGGCGGGGAACACCTCGCCATCGCTGACTCGAAAACACTTTACACCCCGGCACTCGGACTCGAACGTCTGGAGCTTGGCGTACACACAGTATTGCACATGATGCGGAGGGCTCCACAAACATGGACTGAACTGGTGAGGATCCTGGACGCTGATTCAGACGGTCGCCGGGCACCACTCCCCTGGCACCAAAACTACGAGTGCCAACTGCCAGTCAGCGCCGCCGAAAGCCGGATCTTCGATTTGAGCAAGCGACTCCAAGAATGCGGTAACCGGGCCAGGGCAATTCCGGTAAGACTCCAAGCCCGACTTGTCTTCCCCGGCGAATTCAACGACCTGACCCAGTACTATGGCAGCAAAGGTGCTGCCCTTTCGCACGTGACACTCTCGCTGGTCCGGGAACTGGTTGACCTTTTGAAAAATTCGCATGGTTCATCCCAAACAGCCGACTCCGTCGACCCGGACGCAACTGCGATGTTAATCGTTTGTGACAAACATGGTGCTCGCAACCGTTACATGGCCTTGCTGCAACATCATTTTCCTGAACATTGGATCCAAACCCTCGGTGAAGGCAAAAACGAGAGCCGTTACCAATGGGAAGGGTCGGCAGCTGGGGGTGTAGAACAGCACCGGGAGGGAGAGGTTGCTGATGGGGGTCCCGTGGAAATCCGCTTTCGTACCAAGGGAGAATCATTCCTGCCCACGGCACTCGCTTCGATGACAGCCAAGTATCTCCGCGAACTCTCCATGCGAGCGGTGAACGAGTACTGGTGTGCACGCGTGCCCAACTTGAAACCTACAGCAGGTTACCCTACAGATGCCCGGAAGTTCAAAAAGGCCATCGATGGCAAACAGCGTGAACTCGGCATCGACAACCACATTCTCTGGCGAAATCGCTAATTCCCAGTGAAGTCATTCCAGTTAAAACCTGTCGACTAACCGTTTCACGTTAGCCTTAGAATCTATTGGTAAACTCGCTCGGGAATCCCCCTCCCATGTTTATTTACATCGCACGCCACGACTGAGCCGGTCAATTTAGCAACGCGGACCTGACCAATGACTTACTTCGTGAACTCACTCCCGAAGGGGCCGAGCGTTACATGCATGTTATCGAGGCGCTTGCCGGACGAGAACTTGCGCCGCTGCATATCGCCACGAGTCCTTTTGTCCGTTGTCGCCAAACAGCCGAAATCATCGCCAAATATGCACCCGGTCAACCAACGCTGGAGGAACTTGACGCGCTGGCACCAGGCTCAGACTTGCAGGCCCTCCTTGAATGGACCAGGCAAAAACAAGCAGATGTCCTTTGGTGTGGCCATAACCCCGATGTGGAAGAATTAACCTCTGTCTTGGTTAGCGGTGGAAACGTTGGTTTCGCCAAAGGCGCCATCGCTGCGGTTCAGTTTCATGGCCCCATTGAACCAGGCGCCGGCGAACTCGACTGGCACCTCACGGCAAAGTTACTTGGGGTATGAAAAACAACTCGACCTGCCGAGTGCAAGCAAAATACTGTATCGTGACTGCTGGTCGACGCTGGATCTTCGACTGCGATCCTCCACAAGCCGATTTGCAATGAAGCAACCCCAGTATTTAATAAGCAGCCCCAATATTTAGCTGTGGTGTTGCGGTACCGATGGTGAGTCATTCTGCAACCGTGATGGAGCACGTTGATGTCCATAGCTGACAAGTACGATGCCATCATCATCGGTGGTGGCCACAACGGACTGGTTTGTGCCAGCTATCTGGCCCGCGCAGGCAAGCGTGTTTGCGTCCTCGAACGTCGGCACGTGCTGGGAGGTTGCGCCACCACCGAGCAGCTCTGGCCCGGCTACAAAGTCTCCACGGCTGCTTACGTCATTAGCCTCTTCCTTCCGCAAATCATCCGCCAACTCAAACTCAAAGAGTATGGGCTGACGATTCTACCGCGATCCCCCTCGTCATTTACCCCGCTCCCGGACGGGCGAAGTTTGCTCCTGGGGCCCGATGCGGCACTTTGCCAACGCGAGATCAGCAAATTCAGTTCCGACGACGTCGTAGCCTACCCGAAGTACAACGCCTTTCTGGAACGTGTTGCGGCCGTGCTGGAACCAGTCCTCAGCCAGGCGGCCCCCGACCCACTACCCATGCCCGCAAGTTGGCGCCGCATCGGCATCGGCAAGAAAATGCGCGATGCCAGGAAACTTTGGTCGCTTTACCAGGCGATGGGCAAACTCGGGGCTGATCAACCAGAAGCTATTGAACTGCTGACCGGCGCCGCACGCCCAATCCTCGATCGTTGGTTCAAGTCCGATGTCCTCAAAGCCACACTCGCTACCGATGCGATTATCGGTGCGTTCCTCTCCATCAGCTCACCCGGTAGTGCGTACGTCCTGCTCCATCACGTAATGGGCGAGGCCGGCGGAGCACGAGGCGTGTGGGGTTACGTGCAAGGTGGCATGGGAGGTCTTTCCGATGCTCTCGCCGCGGCCTGTGAGGACATGGGCGTTACCATTCGCCGCGAGACACCCGTCCAGGCAATTCTTACCAACCGACAGCGAACCTGCGGTGTGCAACTGGAAGACGGGACCCAACTCGAAGCCAAGGTCGTTGCCTCGAGTGTCGATGCCCACCTGACCTTCGAAAAAATGCTGACCCCCGCGGAACTACCCGCAGATTTCTTGAAGGCCATTGGGCGGATTGACTACAGCTCCGCCTCGGCCAAGGTGAACCTGGCCCTTGCAGAGCCCCCCCGCTTTACGTGTGCCGATGTACCCGGTGTGGGGCCGCATCACCACGGCACGATGCACGTGGGCCCCTCGCTCGACTACCTGGAGCGGGCTTACGACGATGCCAAGTATGGTCAACCCAGTGAAAAACCTGTCTTGGAAATCACCATGCCCACCAGTGTCGATCACACGATTGCACCCGAGGGGAAACATATCTTGAGCATGTTTGTCCAATTCGCACCCTACAAACTGGCAGAGGGTAACTGGGACGACCTCAAAGAGTCGTTTGCCGACCGTTGTGTCGATACACTCGCCGAATTCGCACCGAACGTGCCGGCAGCCATCGAGCACCGCCAGGTGCTCAGTCCGCTCGATCTGGAACGCACGTTTGGCATCACCGGGGGGAACATCATGCAGGGAGCGATGAACGCCCACCAGTTGTTCTTCTTCCGCCCGGTACCCGGCTGGGCAGACCATCGCACGCCAATCCGAGGCCTCTATCTTTGCGGCGCTGCCAGTCATCCTGGCGGTGGGGTTATGGGCGCCTGCGGTAAGAATGCGGCTGAAGAAATACTCCGCGACATCCGCTAAGTCCGTTGCGGTTGGTTGTCGTCACCGATGGCACCATGCTTGTCTGATACCATGCTGTTCTGGCAATGCACAGCTAACCAAGCAACGCACTCTGCCAGGCAGCCGAAAGCTCCGCAACCTGGGCCAGCAGCTGTTTTTCATCCTGCCTGCCCCGTGCGTAAAACACCTCGTTGGCACGCGCAATCGTCCAGTCGCTACAGGGCCGCTCAACCAGCTCAATCGGGTCGCCCGGCGTGAGCGTGCCCTCCTCCAAAACGCGCAAGTACCAGCCGGTGTGGCCCGAGTTCACAACTTTTTTAACCAGGTCACTCCTGCGCCACCGCCGGGCAAGCTTCCAACAAGGTTGCCGTGGCTGGGAAACCTGAAACAAAACCTCACCCCCGCGCCACATGTCGCCAATAGAAACATCCCCCTCGGTCAGTCCGCCGATGGTCAGATTCTCGCCGAACGCCCCCGCCACAAGTTCGCCGATCGCCAACTCTTCCCGCCAGGGGTCGTAGTGGTCGGCCGAGTACGCCAGGACCGCCTTGTCCACCCCGCCATGGTGCTCCTGGTCCGCCTGATGGTCCCCCTCGATGTTCGTGCGGGTCACCCACACCGGCCCACCGACCGGCTGCTTGAAAAAAGCGGTGATCCAAGGCTGCTGGTGGGGATCTACGGCGCCCTCGGTCCCATATTGCCGGGGACTCCCCACCTGGATTGAAACAATCGTACCGCTGGAAATAGGGTTCACCGGCTCTTGGAAGCTGCAAATAATAGAGTGTGGTAAGCTATTGGGTATCGTGCGGGGTTCACCCCTGCAGAGCTTAGGTATTTTACCATGATTACGGGCCTGCGAAACGCAGGACCGCGGCACCCACAGGAAGCACGGTGTGCTGAGAATCGCGATTGATTCCCCGGCTGGTGAAGACCTCCGAAGGTCTGGCCAGTCCTGTGTGTGGCCGTCATGTTGTACCGAGTTGAAAAATGGTTGAAACGAAGACGCATCGATGGCCCCGCTTCAGGCTCCGCACCCTGTTGCTGATGGTGATACTCTGCTGTTTGGTACTCACCGCGCGACATCTCTGCGTGGTTCCCTTTCGGCATACGGCCCGAGTTGTCGACCAGCTGCATCGTCTTGGTTGCTCTCCACAAACTCAACTTGGGAAAGGTCCAACCTTCCTTGCCTGGCTGGTCGGCAAAGACGACTTCGCCACCTTGACCGACGTTTTGAATTATCCGATCCATCTACGCGATTCAGCCAGCGACGGTAGTTGGAGCCTGTTTGATTTGCGCAATCGAAAAGTCGATGACCGCGTACTCCAGCAGTGCGCCGGCATGCATACCCTGCGCAATATCTCTTTGATAGACAGCCAGATTACCGACGACGGGCTCCGTTACCTCGAGGGCCTCAGACGACTGAAGAGTCTCACGTTGTCCGGCACCCAGGTCACCAGCGCCGGCATGCAGTCGCTGCGGAGCATCACCAGCCTGGAATCGCTCGCACTGAACGACACCCGGGTCGACGACCAGGGGCTGGCCGCTTTGAGCGGGCTTCCCAACCTCAAAGCGATTTACTTGAGCAACACCCGGATCACGGCAGCCGGTCTGGCGCATTTGAAAAACTTGCCAAAGCTTGAGAAAGTCGCCCTGAAATTCGACGATTGCGGTGACAACGGTGGGCACCAACTGGCACAACTGGAGAACCTTCGTCACCTGGTCCTTGAGGGTTCCGGTATCACGGACAACTGGTGCGAGGGACTGGGTAAACTCACCGAGTTGGAAACTTTCTTCCTGAGCGATACCGGCGTGACCAGCGACGGCCTTGCCAGGCTCGCCAACTGGCAGCAGCTCCGGCAGGCGACTCTCTGTTCCAACAAGATTGATGACCGGGGATTTCAACACATGGCGAACTGGAAGTCGCTGGAGTCACTCACGATGTACTCTCACCTGGTCACGAACGCAAAACTATCCGTGCTGGAAAAACTGCCAAATCTCCAGTGGGCCAAGGTTGACGGACCGGCGATCACGGTGGAGGGCTTGACCCAGGTTCTTAACCAGCTCCCCAAGAAGGAAGTTCGTACTTTGCGACAGGAACCAGGAAAACCGGAGAAAGCCCTCCCACAACCGACGATAATTCCCCCATTGGAAGGCGAAACGGGCAATGCCAGTTGAGCGTCCTTTGGTAAGCGACCGCGCGTTTCGGATCGTCACCAACCACAAAATCCGGGCAGCCGGGACCGAATTTCCCGAATCGACCCTCCGCCGATGACGTCACGCCAGCAAGCATGACATCCGGACCAAAATTTTTGGCTCACTTTTCTCAACGGGCCCGGTCGAATAAGATAGATCTTATACAGTTACGCACGATTCGGGGGCGAACTGGGTTCGACCGGGTTGATGAAGCGTAAGTGGCGTGTCGTGGTTGATCAGCATGTGCCACGTAAAAAGCTGATCACTTTGTTAATTGCCAATAGCAATTACGCACTGGCCGCCTAAATAAAGGCGACCCGGGCTAGGGGTCATAGCCGGATTGACCCGGACGCCCGTCACCAAATCCGGACCGCTGCCGGTCACGTCGAGCACGTCGGTAGCTAAATCCGTTCTCGTCTAGCCGTCAGGTAACCCGGTCGGCAGGGGTGCCAGAGGGCGAAATTTAAAGAGTCCGACTACACACGTAGAAGCTTGCGTGGAGCGGCCACGGGACGCGGGTTCGATTCCCGCCGCCTCCACTGGGCACCGTCTGTGACAGGCGGTGCCTTTTTTTGTCTCTGTGTGCCTGAAGGTGACATCTCACAAGGGCTTGTGTCACCACTCCCCGCAGCATCCGAGTGACAACCCGTGTCGTCAGTGACCCTCTGGGACACCCGAGATGCAGTGCATTTGCAGCCACTTCGGGTCGGTGGGTAGGTTTTGAACTGCCTTAGCCCGATCTTCAAGACCGATGTGGGTATAGTTCATCGTCATCTTCACATCGGCGTGACGGGCCAGTTCGCGTGCTTCCACGAGCGATGTACCGTTTCGCAGAAGCTCTGTGATGTAGGTGTGTCGGCCTGCGGCGTGGAAGTCGGCTACGCCGTCCTTCGTACGGTACGGAATGCCAGCGGCCTTGAGATCCAGTTTGACCATCAACCACGTGCGACGATTGGCTAGCTTGGGGAAAAGTGGCTCGTTGGGAGCCAAATCTGCCAGCCACTCCTTCAGCATTGCGACCAGAACGTCGTGGAGTGGTAAGACATCTTTTTTGCGGCGTTTTGATGTTGCTGCTTCAACAACCAATGTGGGCGGAATTGCCTTTAGGTCAAAACTCTCAGGAGTCAGACTAGCGATTTCGGCCCGGCGGAGTCCTGTGAGGAAGGACAATAGGTAGATTCTGCTCCTTGTTTCCCCGTCGTAGTACTGGATGGTCCGCTTGCTGTTGCGAGCGGTTTCGATCAGACACGTGAATTCTTCTGGACGAAGTGCTCTTCGTTGATGGCGGACGTCAGTTTCTGCATTCCGCAATTCTAGTTCTTGAAGGGGATTCCGAGGCATTCGTGAAGGGACCATCCAATTGACGAATCCCTTCATTGCCAAGCTGTAGTGATTGACGGTCTTTA
>Ga0310121_10000822_pt1 | contig 33137 bp, 29 predicted proteins | sample CB27_Tmax_986_MG_FD_203504 | JGI IMG/M metagenome (GOLD analysis project Ga0310121, IMG submission 203504) | Marine microbial communities from Western Arctic Ocean, Canada - CB27_Tmax_986 | ecosystem: Environmental > Aquatic > Marine > Oceanic | place: Canada: Western Arctic Ocean | collected...
GGCGCTCGTTGGGCGGTTATTGTCGGCGACGATGAAGTAGCAGAGAATCGCGTGGCGCTGAAATGGCTGAGGGAAGAGACGGAGCAAGAATCTTTGGATTTTGAGCAATTGGCGACGTGTCTAAACCGGGCCGTGGAGTCCCATTAATGTCTGACTATCTTTCGGACGAAGAACGATCCGAACAACTCAAGAAATGGTGGGATGACAACTGGAAATCCCTGGCCGGAGGAGTGTTGTTGGCAATTGCCGCTGTCGTGGGTTGGAATCAATACCAGTCCTATACTTTTGAGCGTTCCGAATCCGCGGCCAACGCCTACCACTCGTACACCAATGCACGTATTGCGGGTCAGCCGGTCGAAGACTTATTGGCCGAAATTGATGAAGATCACAGCAAAACGTCCTATCAGATATTCTCGTTGCTGTACCGTGCAAAAGACTCGGTCACCGAAAGTGACTGGCATGCGGCGCTGGGGTATTTCGATACAGCAATATCGTTAACGAATGATCCACGGCTCCTGGATTTAATGCGGTTACGAAAGGCTAGGATTCAATTCCAGCTCGAGAGTTTGGATGGGAGCTTGGTAACGCTCGCACGAATCAAGGGTGTTGGGTTCAAGGTCGGAGTATCCGAACTTACCGGCGATATTCATCGGTCACGCAACGATAACGCACAAGCAGCAGAGGCTTATCAAGCAGGTATTGCCAGCGCGAACGATTCAACCTCAACAGTAATGTTGAAGTTGAAGCTCTCAAGTTTGGGTATCGATCCGTGACGCGAAGATCGGTCGAATTGGTTACGACCTGTTGCGTTGCCTATTTGTTGGCTGGTTGCGCTATGTTTTCCTGGCTCCCTTTTGTTGATCCACCTGAAACCGACTCGGACGAAATTCCGCCGCTCGTTTCGTTTGAAAAAGAAGCCGATATTGTCCGGCTTTGGTCGGCGAGTGTTGGTAAGGGGTTGGGACGTAAATATTTGCGGCTGGCACCCGCGTTAGCTGGAGATCGCATTTTTGCGGCAGATGCGTACGGGGCTGTTGAAGCACGGAACCGATTCGATGGGGCTGTTATTTGGACGAGCCGCATTGGTGCCGTTGCAGGACTTGCACGATATAAATTTTGGGATAGAAAAGATCCGTCGTTCGTAACCGGTGGCGTCGGGATGGGAAATGGACTGATATTTTTAGGCACGACAGCTGGCGAGATTGTTGCTCTCGATATCGCCGACGGTTCTGAGGTATGGCGCATCGACGTATCGAGTGAAGTGTTGGCCCCTCCGATCGGGCAGCGGGATACCGTTGTACTTCAGACATCTGACGGCAAACTTGTTGCATTGGAGCACTCCAATGGAGCAAAGCGCTGGGTCTTTGATACGCAGGTTCCGATTCTTACGTTACGTGGAACGGCGACACCGGTACTCGAGCGGGAGGTCGTGTTCGCCGGTTTTTCAACAGGGATGATTGCTGCCGTAGACCTGAAAACGGGCGCACCAGTGTGGGAACAGCGCGTCATGCTGCCGCAGGGCCGATCCGAATTGGATCGCATGGTGGATGTTGACGGTAGTCCTCTGTATAGCGGAAACATGGTTTACGCTGTCAGTTACCAGGGACGACTCAAGGCTATTCGTGCGAGCGATGGGGCTGTTGTATGGGAGATCGAAGCGTCGTCGTATTTGGACCCAGCAGAAGGGTACGGTCAAGTCTACGTTGTAACCGACAAAGACGTCATTATGGCGGTGGATCAACAACAAGGGCAGATTGTTTGGCAGCAAGAGGGACTTCGAAACCGGGTGTTAAGTAGTCCGCTAGCATTCGGAAACTACATTGTTGTCGCAGACGATCAAGGATACGTCCACGTCATTGCCCAAAGTGATGGACGATTCGTAGCACGACGTAAGATTGGAGGCGGAGGCGCGCGTTCGGCGATGGTTCAACGCGATGGTACTGTCTATGTGCAGACGAACAAAGGCAAGCTGGTCGCCCTGGAGATAAGGCGGGGTTAATGGCTCTCTCGCAGGAGGGGCGCTTCACTGTCGCTCTGGTCGGTCGACCGAACGTGGGCAAGTCCACTTTATTTAATCGGCTTTGCGGTAACAGGGACGCGCTGGTTCATAATCGGCCTGGGTTAACCCGGGACCGGCAATACGGCCACGCAGTCATCGGAGAGAAACGTCTTACGTTGATCGACACCGGCGGTTTGCACGACGGATCAGATATGGCGCAACTCATGACGGACCAAGTATACCGTGCCGTTGACGAGGCTAACTTCGTGCTGTTCCTCGTTGACGGTCACAGCGGTGTGACGCAGGCGGATGAAGTAATCGCGGAGCAATTGCGGCGTCGCGACATTAATTTGGCGGTCCTTGTTAACAAAGTAGATCGACATGATTCGAATAGCGCGATAATCGATTTCTTAGGGTTCGGCTTCGACCGGGTGATGGCTATTTCAGCGGCGCATGGACGGGGCATCGCGGAGCTGAAGAACTATCTCGACGAATTGAGTGGCGACGATCGTGATGTGGCTGTCGACGTGGGTATTCCTGTTGCGGTGATTGGACGTCCTAACGTAGGCAAATCGACTCTGGTTAACGCGATAGTTGGTGAACAACGACAGATCGTGTCCAATGAACCGGGCACAACGCGCGACGCGGTCACCGTGCCAGTGCATCGGGACGGTGTTGACTACAGTTTTATCGATACCGCCGGTATTCGTAGGAAAGGTCGGGTTTCGGATGTCATCGAAAAGTTCTCTATCGTCAAAGCGCTGTCGGCGATGGATCGGTCGCACGTAGCGTTACTTATGATTGACGCGCGGGAAGGGGTGGTCGATCAAGATTTGCACTTGTTGGAGTACGCGGCGGATGCTGGCACAGGGGTTGTCTTATTGGTTAACAAGTGGGATGGGCTGGGTAGCGAACATCGACTGCGGGCGAAGGCAGAGTTACAGCGCCGTCTCCGAATTGCACCGTGGATCCCCGTTCACTTTATTTCGGCGCTGCATGGGAGTGGTGTCGGCGAACTTTTCGTCGTTCTTCAACGCGTAAATCGAGCTGGCGCTTTCAATGTAAAAACGCCGGAGCTTACGCGAGTTTTGGAAAAAGCGGTTCTCGATCATCCGCCGCCTAGCATTAGGGGTCGTACGATTAAATTACGATACGCACATAAGGTTGGGGAGCACCCTCCGTCAATATTGATTCATGGGAATCGGACCGAGGCATTACAACCGAGCTATGTCAGGTACTTGGAGAATCGTTTCCGCGACGCATTCGACCTCACCGGATTACCGGTAAGGCTGCGTTTTCGAACATCGGATAATCCGTTCAAGGATCGTCGCAATGAACTCAACCGGCGACAATTGAAACGCCGAGAACGGGTTATTCGCCATTCGCGGAAGCGTTGATTACAGCGATAAAGATCAGAGGATCGACGCGAGTTCCTTGCAGGCTCACACTCCAATGCAGATGGGGCCCGGTGGCCCTTCCAGTTGCGCCAACGGTACCTATGATCGAGTCTTGTTCGATCCGTTGCCGATGACGCACATTGACAGTGTTTAGGTGGCAAAGCATTGAGATAAACCCGCCGCCGTGGTCAACGAGGACGGTATTTCCATTGAAAAAGAAGTTCCCTACGACCCTGATGACACCGGCTGCAGGGCTTTTAACAGCCGTTCCGTGTTCTGCCGCGATATCGACTCCCGAGTGAGGATTCCGCGGTTGACCGTTAAAAAAGCGTCGAAATCCAAATTCGCTCGTCACTACGCCTTGGACCGGACGGGTGATTGGACGCAAACGTTTTGGCATTGGAGAAAATTGGCTGTAAACGTTTTGCATCAATGCGGATTCTGCTTCGATTCGTTCCAAATCGCTGGGTAGAGGCTCTACCAAGCGCTGGTTCTCAATGGTCAAATGTTGTTCACGATACGTTTTCGCGATGACCTTAAATGGTAATTTGGTTCTCGACTTTGATGACTGCACGATAATGGCGTGGTCGCCGACCTTCGTGGTTAGCGGTAGTGCTACGATGGCACGGTTATCGAGTCGGAGTTGTTGAACCTCGTTAAAGAAGACATTTTTTGTCGATAGGGGGAGACGTATTTCGACGACCCCGCCGGGGACGCCGACGGGAATGGCAGCGACCGCGGGTAGAGCAAACAGATAGACGATAACCCTATAGATCGGACTCGGGCCGTTCGTGAGTACGAATGACTTCGGCTTCAATAGTGCCGTCGGTTATATGCGCGACAAGCGTTTCTCCCGGGTTGACTTGGTCAATGGTAGAAATCGGTTGACCCCATTGAGAGCCATCGGGAAGTGCGACGATGCCATAGCCCCGTTCCAATGTGTCTAAGGGACTGACGGCGTTAAGAGCGCGTACCAGAGACTTCAAATAGTTGTGTGAACTCGCGACTTTAAGTTGGACGGCTCGTTGAATGCTGGTGAGGAGATTATTAATTGCACTCGAACGAGCATTAACCGCCGCTAATGGATTCGCTTTTCGGAACAGCTGGGTTGCGTGTTCTAACGAGATTTCGGCTTTTACCAATACTCCGTTGGTGCGTTGCGACATTCGTTGACGTAACTCCTTTATCCTCTCGATCTTTATTTTGATGGCGCGACCGGGATGGATCAGTCGATTGCTATTGGCCGATAGGGCCTCCCGACTACGAAGGGCCCGTGATTCGATGAACATCTGCAAAGAATTTCGAGTGCGGCTGATCGATGCGGCCAATTCGAGCGCAGAAGGCGTGATCAATTCCGATGCGGCTGATGGTGTGGCGGCCCGATGATCGGCCACAAAATCCGAAATGGTGTAATCGGTTTCGTGTCCAATGGCCGATACGATAGGTATTCGGGATGCTGCTATGCCACGCGCGACGGTTTCGAGGTTGAACGCCCAAAGGTCTTCGATTGAGCCTCCGCCGCGTGCAAGAACGACGACATCGGGAACCGGAAGCAAGGTGTCGACTTGGTTTAATGCCTTGAGGATTTCATATTCAGCCTCGACGCCTTGAACGGCTGTCGGAATTAGAATTAAGTTCACAACCGGGTAACGTCGTTCGATGACAGAAACGATGTCCTGGAATGCCGCGCCTGTTGAGGAACTAATGACGACAATGCAGCGCGGCATGGTCGGTATGGGTTTTTTGAGCGCTGAATCGAACAGACCCTCATCTGAGAGTTTCATCTTTAGTCGCTCGAATGCGGCACGCAACGCGCCTTCACCGGCAGGCTCTATATATTCGACAATGGCTTGAAAATCGCCACGTGTTTCGTAAAGCGTTAGTTTCGCGCGTACGACTACGTGCATTCCATCCGATATGGGTTGTCGTATCGAACGATTGCGGTTGACAAACATCGCGCAGCGGAGCTGCGAGCGGTCATCCTTAAGGCTGAAATACCAATGGCCTGATGTTGGCTGCCTGAAATTTGAGACTTCGCCTTCGATTTGGATGAGGGGATACGCCTCCTCAATCAGCGCCCTCGCCTCCGAGGTTACTTCGCTCACGCTGCGGATTGGTTGGTTGTGGTCTAAGGGAAGCACGAAGTCAGATTAAGCTTGCCTCTCGGGAGTGACAAGCCTCGTTGTTGACGCGCGACTGTGTCTGTTTACAGAGACGGGTACCAACGCGTAAGATTGCGCGCTTATTTTCCGGAGGGTAAACATGCTGCGGATTGTTAACGAAGCACTAACCTTCGATGACGTCCTGCTGCTGCCCGCATACTCTAAAGTCCTGCCTTCCGAAGTCGAGTTAACCACTCAGCTCACCCGAGACATTGTCCTCAATATTCCTTTGATGTCTGCTGCTATGGACACCGTAACAGAATCTCGTTTGGCCATCGCTTTAGCACAAGAAGGTGGCATTGGTATCGTGCACAAGAACATGCCGCTCGAAGATCAGGCACGAGAGGTCCGCGCTGTGAAGAAGTTTGAGAGCGGTATTATTCGCGATCCAGTGACAATCGGTCCAGGAGCGACCCTTGGCGATCTACGTATACTGACCTCGGAGCAGCAGATTTCGGGGGTGCCAGTGGTGGAAGGAACAAACCTCCTGGGGATTGTTACAAGCCGAGATATTCGTTTTGAAAACCGGATGGAAGCGAAAGTAAAGGATGTTATGACTTCCCGTGATCGTCTAATCACGGCCCGCGAAGACGCATCGTTTGAATCCATCACCGAATTGTTGCAGTCCCATCGGATTGAAAAGGTACTACTGGTCAACGATGATTTTGAATTGAAAGGTATGGTAACGGTGAAGGACATCACCAAAGCTCAAGCCTATCCAAACGCGTGCAAGGATGCGCTGGGGCAGCTTCGTACTGGAGCTTCGGTTGGGACTAGTGACGAGACTGACGAACGAGTTGCGGCTTTAGTTGAGGCAGGCGCTGACATCATCGTGGTTGATACTGCGCACGGTCATTCACAGCGTGTGTTAGATCGCATAAGTTGGATCAAACAAAAGTATCCCGATGTTCCCATTCTTGGCGGGAATGTGGCGACGCGCGACGGTGCGCGCGCCCTGATTGATGCAGGTGTCGATGCTATCAAAGTGGGTATTGGCCCTGGCAGTATTTGTACAACGCGCGTTATCTCAGGGATCGGCGTTCCCCAGATTACGGCCATTGCAGAAGTTGCTGCGGAATCAAACGGCGATGCAGTCCCGATTGTTGCTGACGGTGGCGTCAGATTTTCCGGGGATATTGCGAAAGCAGTGTGTGCAGGCGCTAACGTCGTCATGGTGGGCGCGCTGTTAGCCGGAACGGACGAGGCGCCGGGGGACGTGGAGTTATACCAGGGTCGTACTTATAAGTCGTACCGGGGCATGGGTTCTCTAGGAGCGATGGCTGAACAGCATGGTTCTAGTGACCGATACTTCCAGGAACCTGAAAACGATCTTGGTAAGTTGGTGCCGGAAGGAGTGGAGGGACGGGTGCCTTACCGGGGTCCTGTCGGTCCAGTGGTGCACCAACTGATGGGCGGATTAAGGGCTTCGATGGGGTATACGGGATCAGAAACAATCGAGGTGATGCGCAAAGAGCCTGAATTTGTCAGGATTTCCTCGGCGAGCCTTTCAGAGAACCATGTGCACGATGTGGCTATAATCAAAGAAGCGCCCAACTACCCTGTAAGCTAGCTAGGCGGAGGTGAGTAAATCCATGTCCGCCGCCGACATTCAAACTGAACGTATTCTCGTCATCGACTTTGGTTCGCAAACGACCCAACTGATCGCCCGACGAATACGAGAAAGTGGCGTTTATTGTGAAATTCACCCTTTTGACGTTAATTCCGGATTTATTAAGGAATTTTCGCCACGAGGCGTGGTTCTTTCGGGCGGGCCGGAAACTGTTACGGATGTGGATACTCCGCGTATACCGGAAGGTGTGTTTGAATTAGGGGTGCCAGTCCTTGGTATTTGTTATGGAATGCAGGCGATGGCGGCGCAGTTTGGAGGCACCGTGCAACGTTCTTCCGAACGCGAATTCGGTCACGCACGCGTCTTTAACCGAGGTGGACGCCTTTTATCGGGTCTTGGCAATGAACTTGACGTTTGGATGAGCCACGGTGACAGAGTCACTGAACTTCCACCTGGGTTCGTAGTTAGCGCGTCGACACAAAATGCCCCTATCGGGGCAATGAATCATGAGAGCCAACCATTTTTCGGATTGCAGTTTCATCCGGAAGTTACTCATACAACGGCAGGGGAAGAATTGTTCAGACGCTTCGTGATTGAGCTTTGTGGTTGTGAAGGTCTATGGACGGCCGAGAACATCATAGATGACGCGGTTACTCGCATCAGGGAAAAAGTTGGTGATGATAAGGTCGTCCTTGGACTATCCGGCGGCGTTGACTCGAGCGTGGTGGCGGCCTTGCTCGAGCGAGCGATTGGCGAACAGCTCGTGTGCGTATTTGTCGATAATGGCCTGTTGCGAAAAAATGAACGTGAGGAAGTGGAGGCAACATTTGCCGGAAAAGACGGGCAATCGTTAAATTTGGTGGTGGTCGACGCGGCCAACGAGTTTCTCGAGCGTCTTTCCGGCATCGACGATCCCGAGGAAAAGCGCAAGATCATCGGAACCGCGTTCATCGAAGTCTTTGAAAGAGAGGCTAATAAACACGATGGGGTGAGGTGGCTGGCGCAAGGAACGATATATCCAGACGTTATCGAATCAGCGGCTTCTAAATTTGGGAAAGCTCATGTCATCAAATCGCATCACAACGTCGGCGGACTTCCCGATCGAATGCAGCTGTCTTTGGTGGAGCCTCTTCGGGAACTATTTAAGGACGAGGTACGACAAATCGGTCTAGCGCTTCGATTACCTTACGACCGAGTTTTTCGACACCCGTTTCCCGGCCCAGGACTGGCGGTTCGCGTCATGGGTGAAGTTCGACAAACATACCTCGAGGTATTGCGGGAGGCGGATGCGATATTTTTGGATGAGCTTAGACGAGCCAATCTCTATAACTCGGTGAGCCAAGCTTTCGTCGTATACCTTCCGGTACGATCGGTAGGTGTGGTCGGCGACTCAAGACGGTACGAGCATGTCGTTGCACTACGAGCGGTCGAAACAACGGATTTCATGACCGCCGATTGGGCACCGCTGCCCCACGAGCTATTAGGACGTGTCGCAAATCGGATCGTTAACGAAATCCCCGGTATTTCGCGCGTCGTATATGACGTCTCGAGTAAGCCGCCCGCGACCATCGAGTGGGAGTAATATGTAGGTCATAACCTATTGATTTATATAGAGTTACGATTTGTAAACCAGTTGCAAAGAGCCCCAAAAATGGGACTTTTTACAATGAAAGTTACAAACGGTTGCGATTACTGCATTTCATACGCGCTCGAGCGAAGAGTCGGTTGACTGACTCCTTGCGAGATAGGCGTTATATGCTTGCGGCGTTGGACCAAGCCAAATTGGCCGCGGCCGCCAATGAAGTTCCGGTGGGTGCCGTTGTCGTGTGTTGCGACGAAATCGTTGGTCGGGGTTACAACCAACCACGTACGCTAGCTGACCCCACCGCGCACGCGGAAATAGTTGCATTACGCGCGGCATGTGCTCGCGCAAATAACTACCGGCTTCCTGGAGCGACAGTGTATGTCACATTAGAACCTTGTTTGATGTGCATCGGTTCGTTGATTCATGCCCGAGTTTCTCGGCTAGTTTATGGGGTGGCTGAACCTAAGACCGGGGCTGTGGAAAGTATCTACCGGGCACTCGATGACATCCCGCATAATCATGGTATTAAGGTGACGCCGCGTGTTCTAGAAACAGAATGCAAGTGTCTCGTCCAGACCTTTTTCAGGGTCAGGAGGTAAGACGTTGGCCCAATGCATTGGTTTGTTCGGATCGACGACTAACGGAATCGAGCTATGGCGTATCTAGAGGTACTAACAGGACGCTCAGCATTTTCCAGAAATAAGCTCGATAAGGTACGCGATCGTTTGCGCGCGATTGACGGTTCGGTGGGCGATATATATGCCGAATATGTACATTTTCTGCACGCGGACGAGCCTTTCCCAAGTGGGACACGAGAAGTGATCGGGGCGCTTCTTGACTATGGACCACGGCGTACTCCTCTCAAAGAAGGTCACAATCCTTATTGTGTTGTGGTCCCGCGAATCGGGACGACATCACCATGGTCGAGTAAAGCAACGGACATTTTTCGCCTAGTAGGTGTACCGGGAATTATTCGCGTCGAAAGGGGAATTCGATGGTACATCGATGCTGCCGACGATCGGTACGCTAGCGCATTACATGACCGCATGACGGAAACGGTCGTTTATGGCGAGGTGTTTTCCATGATGTTCGATCGGCCTATGCCCGGGTTGCTGGGCGAAATCAATCTGACGGGTGAACCAGAGCTAGCGTTGTCTGATGCCAACGTGGGATTGGGCTTGGCACTCTCCGGCGACGAGATCGAATATCTGGTAGCGGCATACGACGATTTAGGTCGAAATCCGACCGACGTCGAACTCATGATGTTTGCACAGGCCAACTCGGAGCACTGCCGACACAAGATTTTTAACGCGACTTGGCTAATTGACGGATTGAGTCGGCAATGGTCTTTGTTTCAGATGATCCGCAACACCCATCGCAGCATTAACGGTAAAGGGATTCTTTCTGCATATTCCGACAATGCCGCGGTGATTGAGGGCCCGGTCGTCGCGCGGTTCTTCCCAGACGCGGCAGACCAAATTTACCGAGTTGTCGAAGAACCGGCACATATCGTGATGAAAGTGGAAACGCATAATCATCCAACTGCGATCGCTCCATACGCCGGAGCCGCAACGGGCTCTGGGGGGGAGATTCGAGATGAGGGTGCGGTCGGCCGAGGATCGAAACCGAAAGCCGGGCTCTGTGGTTTCACCACGTCACACCTTGAAATTCCGGGTGACGTACAGCCGTGGGAGACTCGTTTTGGGAAGCCGGAGCGAATTGTTTCGGCACTCGACATAATGCTGGAGGGACCCGTGGGCGCAGCCGCGTTTAACAACGAATTCGGACGACCTGCTCTTTGCGGGTATTTTCGGACATTCGAACAACGTGTGGACGCGTTTTCCGAATGGGGATACCACAAACCAGTTATGGTTGCCGGTGGCTTGGGCACCATCCGTGGCTGCCATATCGATGCGGACGAAATTCCTGTTTACGCTCATTTGATCGTATTGGGTGGACCAGCCATGTTGATTGGGCTCGGAGGTGGCGCCGCCTCTAGCGTTGGTTCCGGTACTTCGTCGAGTGAACTAGATTTTGCTTCGGTACAACGAGATAACGCGGAGATGCAACGCCGTTGCCAGGAAGTAATTGATCGATGTGTAGCGTTGGGGTCACAAAATCCGATCCTCCGCATTCACGATGTAGGCGCAGGAGGTCTCTCAAACGCGATACCTGAGCTCGTTCATGACGCGAGGCGAGGTGGCCGTATCGATCTTCAAGCCATCCCCAATGCTGATCCTGCGATGTCGCCGATGGAGGTCTGGTGTAACGAAGCTCAGGAACGCTATGTACTTGCAGTGGCACAAGAGGAACTCGAACATTTTGATTCGATCTGTCGGCGCGAACGGTGCCCGTACGCGATCGTTGGCCAAGCGACTGAGGAGAAAATACTTCAGGTTAAGGACGGTGAAACGGGCCTTACAGCTGTTGATCTACCCCTTTCAACTTTGCTTGGTAAACCTCCCAAGGTGCAGCGCGTCTATCAAACTCAGACGAAACCTCTCGCACCATCCGAATTTCCCGATGTCGATTTTGAGGAGGCGATTCGTCGAGTCTTGCGTTTCCCAGCGGTCGGATCCAAGAAATTCCTGGTTACGATAGGCGATCGAAGTATCACCGGTCTTGTCGCGCGCGATCAGATGGTCGGGCGATATCAAGTTCCCGTCGCCGACTCAGCCGTTACATTGGCTGGGTTCGATACGTATCGTGGAGAAGCAATGGCGATGGGTGAAAGACCTGCCCTCGCGATAATTGATTCGGCGGCTTCGGCGCGCATGGCGGTGGCCGAGTCGTTGACTAACTTGATGGGCGTGCCCTTGGATAGTCTTGATCGCGTCGTTCTGTCGGCAAACTGGATGGCCGCCGCCGATCACGAGGGTCAGAATCAAGCGCTTCATGAAGCTGTCAGCGCCGTTGGTCTGGAACTCTGTCCCGCTTTGGGGATCGCTATTCCAGTAGGAAAAGATAGTCTTTCGATGCAGACCTCATGGACCACGTCGGAGGATTCTCAATCCGTGACATCGCCCGTGACCCTGAATATCAGTGCATTTGGTCCAATCACTGATGCTCGCAACGTAATCACACCGGAATTACGGCGTGGTGAAACGCAGTTATTACTGCTCACGCTTAACCGCAAGGCGCGGCTTGGTGGTAGTGCGATTTCGCAGGTTTTTGAGGGATTTGAGGACGAATGCCCAGACATCGATGACGCGAAGACGCTAAAGGTTTTCCTACAGACCGTACAAAAAATATGTGCGAATCGGCGTGTTCTAGCGTTGCATGATCGCTCTGACGGCGGGCTTATCGTCACGTTGCTTGAGATGGCTTTTGCAGGACGGATCGGCGTAGATATTCTCGCATCCGATTATGTCCTAGCGGACCTCTTCAACGAGGAGGTGGGCATTGTCATCCAAGTTCCAACGAGCGATGTAGTGTCCGTTGAGACTGATGCAGCCGCGGCAAATATTTGCGTAGCCGACGTTGGTAGAACTCGAATGGATGAAGAAATTTTCGTTAGCGTCAACGGACGCGAGGTTTTTCATTCATCGAGATCAGCGTTAGAACAAATATGGGCGACGACGAGCTATCAAATGCAGCGATTGCGTGACGACACGGAGTGTGCAGACGAGGAGTACGGCATGATCGAAGCGCATGATTCAGGAGTGAGTGAGCGGCTGTTGTTTGATCCGTCTGACAACGTAGTTGCTTCTTTTACGAGTGCTCGTCCGCGGGTTGCTATTCTCCGAGATCAAGGTGTCAACGGTCAGATTGAAATGGCGGCGGCGTTTGACCGTGCCGGATTCGAAGCAGAGGACGTCCATATGTCCGATTTGTTTTCCGGGTTAAAAGATCTTTCGGACTACCGCGTGCTTGCCGCGTGCGGCGGCTTCTCATATGGCGATGTTCTAGGCGGCGGCGGCGGCTGGGCTAAATCCATACTTTTTGACGAAGCCGTCAGAGACCAGTTCCAGCGATTCTTTGAGGAAGATACGTTTGCACTTGGTGTGTGCAACGGCTGTCAGATGCTGACCCAGCTTAAAGAATTGATACCGGGCGCGGGGTCCTGGCCGCGCTTCGTGCGAAACCGCTCGGATCAATTCGAGGCTCGAACCGTGCAAGTTCGCATCGCGCTGAGCGAGTCGCCCTGGCTCATGGCTATGGGAGATAGTCAAATTCCGATACCGGTGGCGCATGGAGAAGGTCGAGCACAGTTTGAAAATGCGAAAGCAATGGCTGATTTTGAAGCGACAGGAATGGTGGCTGCACAATATGTGGACTCGCTCGGTGTTAGCATTTCGTACCCCGCGAACCCTAACGGCTCGCCTGAAGGGATTGCGGGCATGACTTCGACGACGGGTCGCGTACTGGCCATGATGCCGCATCCGGAGCGGGTCTTTCGTACCGTGCAAAATTCCTACGTCGCTACGGAAGATATCGATCGTGAAGATGGTCCGTGGCTACGCTTGTTCCGCAACGTTCGAGTCGCATTGGGCTAATAATTCCGGGGAAATTTAAGGTTGTCGACGAATCGGCCGTTTTTTTATGGATTCCGAGCGTATGGGAAATTCGTCGTTTCGTCGGTCACGAAAATAGTGCTCCAGAGTTCGGTCTACCACGGGGAATGCGAGTTCGCCCCAGGGGATATCTCTTTCGACGAAGACCCGTGCCTCGGCGGTTTCCTCGCCGGCCGAAAAGCGGCCGTCTCGTAATCTTGCTCGGTAGAACATGTAGATTTGCGATATGTAGGGGAGATCGAAGATCGTATAGAGGGAGTCGATATCGACGCGTGCACGTGCCTCCTCCCATGTTTCCCGAACAGCGCCTTGTTCGGTGGTTTCGCCTTTTTCAAGGTATCCAGCAGGCAATGTCCAAAAGCCCGAACGTGGATCGATTCCGCGTCGACACAAAAGGACGCTACTGCCGGCGACCACCAAGCAACCGACCACCACTTTGGGATTATCGTAGTGGATCGCTCCACACGCGTCGCAGACTGCCCTTGGGCGATTATCTCCGAGGGGCACCTTTACGGTGACTGGTGCACTGCAGGTACTGCAGAACTTCATCGGATATTTGAAAGACCCCATTAAGACGACCAAACGAAATTAACATGAAATACGAACACCATTTGTAACGCAGAGTGGGCGGAGCGCAAAATGTATTTGTTGAAAGGGGGCGTTCATGATTTACGAACTCGAGAACCGAAGCATTCAGACCGAAGGCCAGTACTTCATTGCAGATACCGCGGTGGTCATCGGAGCTGTGACCTTGAAGAATCACGCGAGCGTCTGGTGGGGGGCGGTGCTGAGGGGCGACTACGATTCAATAGTTGTCGGCGTAGAGTCCAACATTCAGGACAATTGTGTTGTTCATATGGACGAAGATTTCCCAGTTTCGATTGGCGACCGCGTTACGGTGGGACACAAAGCGGTCTTGCATGGATGCACGATCGGCAATAACTCGTTAATCGGTATTAACTCAATTGTTATGAACGGGGCCATCATTGGTAACAACTGCCTTGTCGGTAGTAATACGTTGATTACCGAAGGCAAGGAAATCCCCGATGGATCCCTCGTCCTCGGTTCGCCGGGAAAAGTGATTCGGCAAATCACGTACGCGGAAATTGAAGAAATCACTGGATTCTCAGAACGGTATGTAATCAATGCGCGTCGCTATCGCGAAGGTTTACGCGCGCAAAGAATGCCGGAGGCGATATGACGAGAATAGGAACACCGCTTTCTATGTCCGGGACTCGAGCACTGATGCTGGGATCAGGAGAACTAGGTAAGGAAGTGGTAATAGAATTCCAACGTCTTGGCGTTGAAGTGGTCGCGGTCGATCGATACGCCAATGCGCCGGGCATGCAAGTAGCCCATCGGAGTCATGTGATCAATATGTTGGATGCCGATGCGCTGCGTCAGGTTATTTATGACGAAAAACCCGATCTCATCGTTCCGGAGATAGAAGCAATAGCGACGGCGACACTCGTCGAGCTCGAAGCTGAAGGATTCCGGGTCATTCCGACTGCTAACGCTGCGCGATTGACGATGAACAGGGAAGGCATCAGACGTCTTGCGGCCGAATCTCTCGGTATTCAAACCTCGCCCTATATATTTGCGGCGACCGAAGAAGAGTACCTGGCAGCTGTCAAGGAAATTGGGACGCCATGTATCGTTAAGCCGGTCATGAGTTCTTCGGGCAAGGGACAGTCCACCGTTGCTAATCCAGCGGAAGCTCTTGCCAGTTGGACGTATGCGCAAGAAGGTGCACGTGGCGGCGCAGATAAGGTGATTGTCGAAGGGTTCGTAGATTTCGATTACGAAATCACGCTATTAACGGTGCAACACGTTGATGGTGTTGCCTTTTGCGAGCCGATTGGGCACCGGCAGGAGGGTGGTGATTACCAAGAATCATGGCAACCGCAACCTATGAGCCTTTCCGCGCGTGCGGAATGCGAGCAAATCGCTGCTCGAATCACTGGCGAGTTGGGTGGCCATGGAATCTTTGGCGTGGAGTTTTTTATCGAAGGTGACGAAGTTTGGTTTAGCGAAGTCAGTCCAAGGCCCCACGATACCGGTATGGTGACATTGATCAGTCAGGATCTGACTGAGTTTGCCCTTCACGTTCGGGCGATTCTCGGCATGCCAGTGCCGGCGATCAGGCAGAGAGGACCGGCCGCGTCCGCCGTCATTATTGCTGAAGGAGATTCCTCCAGTATCGTCTTTGGAAACTTGGAGCGTGCGTTAACGGAGCCTGATACCCAGCTTCGGCTCTTCGGAAAGCCTGAAGTGCTCGGAGAACGCCGAATGGGTGTTGGTCTGGCGCTCGGTGGGGACCTGGAAGAAGCTCGTGCAAAAGCCTTAACCGTCGCACAGATGGTCTCTGTCGAGCTCGAATAAATGGCGGCGTCTAGCAACAACTGACGGTCTACCAGATCGCCACTATTGGCGTTCGGTTACCCCTGGGCTTATAGTTCGCGCTCCTGTGAGGCGTGCTTTGTGGCGATTGATAAAACAACCCAAGGGTCCTGTAAATCGCAGATTCGGTTAGTGGTGCGGAAGTTGGCGGACCCGCATGCCTGCGAATATGCGCTCAAAAAACTATTGTCTGGTCTATTTGCTCTGCGACTGCCGGCGTAGCCGGCAACCATCTTTGAACAGGGCCGTAAATGCCCGACTTAATGAAACCCTCAATGACAAAACTGGCTAGAGATTTCCGATGAATGAGCAGCAGCAATCAGGACGTCGCCGCGGTGCGATGCCGTTTCATAAATACAGACCTTTCAAACCCGTCGAACTTACCGAACGTCGGTGGCCTGACCATACACTAAATAAAGCTCCACGCTGGTGCAGCGTTGATTTGAGGGATGGCAACCAAGCCCTTATCGATCCGATGAATGTTGACGAGAAGCAGCGCATGTACGAATTGCTGCTTGAGCTCGGCTTCATCGAAATTGAGGTTGGATTTCCAGCTGCGTCTCAACCAGATTTTGATTTCATTCGAAAGATCATCGATGGCGGAATGGTACCCGAGAACGTGACCATTCAGGTCCTGTGTCAGGCGAGACGCGAATTGATCGATCGGACAGTAGAGGCTTTAGCGGATGCGCCAAACGCAATATTCCATTTGTACAATTCGACATCGGCGCTGCAACGGCGGGTCGTTTTCGACATGGATCGCCCAGGTATTGTCGACCTGGCGGTTCAGGGAACGCGTCTTGCTAAAGAAGGCTTACAACAGCTGGATGGTACAAACGTTACGTTTGAATATTCTCCGGAGAGCTTTACGGGTACTGAACTCGATTTTTCGATTGAAATTTGTGATGCGGTAGTTGAGGCGTGGGGTGGGACCAGCGAAGACAAAGTCATCATCAACCTACCGTCGACCGTTGAAATGGCGACACCGAACATATACGCAGATCAGATCGAGTATTTCTGTCGAAATTTTCGACAGCGTGAATCGACCGTTATCAGCTTGCATACCCACAATGATCGTGGCACTGGGGTAGCCGCCACCGAGCTTGCCTTGATGGCTGGAGCTGAGAGAGTCGAAGGAACATTGTTTGGGAACGGTGAGCGGACCGGTAATTGTGACATTGTCACGGTCGCCATGAACTTATTTTCGCAAGGCGTCGATCCTGAACTCGACTTGCGAGACATGCCGAATATCCGATCTACGGTTGAAGAAATTAACAAGCTTCCGGTCCACGAACGCCATCCGTATGCCGGTGATCTTGTATTCACAGCGTTTTCGGGGTCGCACCAAGATGCAATCAAAAAGGGTATGGCGAGGTTGGGCTCCGGTCATTGGGAGGTCCCCTACCTACCGATAGACCCTTCGGATGTCGGTTCCTCATATAAGGAAACGATCAGGGTGAATAGCCAATCGGGTAAAGGAGGTGTCGGATTTGTTCTCGAGCAGCATTTCGGGATCGTGCTGCCGAGGCCGATGTTGGTTGAGTTTTCTCGTGCTGTACAAATCCTCACTGAATCACTGAACCGCGAAGTAACGCCGGAAGAAATTCGCGGGTCGCTTATCGAAGAATATGTTGTTGATAGTGGACCATACCGGCTGATTGATTACGATTTGCGGCGCGGTGATGGGGAATCGCAGAGATGCGAGGCGAAGATCGAGGTCTCCGAAAATACAGTGTCGATATCGGGTGACGGTTCGGGGCCGATTGAAGCGTTTGTTAACGGGATGGTCGAGACGCTTAACGAACCATTGAACATCGTCGATTACCATGAGCACGCATTGACATCGGGCAACGATTCGGTAGGAAAGGATGCTGCCGCGATCTGTCTACTCGCAATTGATAACGGATCCGACCGGTGCTACGGCGTTGGATTAAGCCAAAACACTATTACCGCTTCGCTACAGGCCATCATTTCGGCGGTGAATCGTCGGTGGAAACAGCGGTAAAGGAATAATTCACTCGTATTCGTCTTCCTCATCGGGATTTGGCTGAGGCAAATCGACTTGAGAAATACGTACAGTCTTGACTACGTTGTCCGAAATTTGGAGCGTCTCGAGTAGGTAACGACCGATTCGCAAGCACACATTTGTTTCGGGAATGAATTCGAGGTGCTCAAGGATTAGCCCGTTTATTGTACGTGGACCGATGGTGGGCAGCTCCCAGCCGAGCGCTCGATTAATGTCCCGCAATAGCGCCATACCTTCAATGAAATAAGACCCATCGTTTTGAGGATGAATTTCCGGTATGTCGGAAGCGAAATCGGTGGTGAATTCGCCCACAATTTCTTCAAGAATATCTTCGAGCGTGACGATGCCTTGTATTTCTCCATACTCATCAACGACTAGGGCGATACGATTCTTGTTTCTCTGAAAGTTGATCAACTGAGTAGGCAGCGGCGTGCCTTCCGGGACGAAATACGGTTCTTCCGTTTCCTGAAGTAGTTCCGAACGACTAAAGGCAGCTTGCGTTAAAAAGCGGCTTGCACGACGCAAATGCAGGATACCCAAGACGTTATTGATGGTTTCCCGATAGACGGGAAGACGCGTGTGCTGGGAGTTGACGATTTCCCCAACGATATCCGTGTAGGACACGTCGATGTTGATACCAGCTATTTCGGCACGCGGAACCATAATGTCGTCAACCGTAACGTTGTCGAGATCTAGTACACCAAGCAACATGTTCTGACGTTGTTGTGGTAAATCGGCGCCCGAGTCGACGACGGTTCTAAGCTCTTCCATACTGAGATCCCCCGGAACCGCGGCAGTGCGTGACTTAAAGGGCTCAACGATAGCGTTGCTGATCCAGTTAACTGCAGCTACCAGCGGCCATGAGACCTTGAGTAGTGGGTCAAGAATGTACGCCGAAGGGAATGCGATCGTTTCGGGACGTTCCGCAGCTATGGTCTTCGGTGCGATCTCCGCAAAAATCAGGAAATAGATGGTAAGCACAATGGGTGCTACGAATAGGCCGGTCTCACCAAATATCCTAACGCCGATCACTGCTGCCACCGTCGCGGCAACGTTGTTAACCAGATTATTGCCTATGAGAATCACACCCAAGAGGCGGTCTTGTCTTCGTAGAAGCCGATTGGCTTTCCGTGCGCCACGGTGCTTTTTTCTGACCAGGTTTTTTAACCGATAAGGATTCAGCTTCATCATGGCCGTTTCAGAACTTGAGAAATAAGCGCTCAACAAGGTCAGAACGAGAATCGCAAACAAAAGTAACGTGGTTGGTAATGTGACGGTTTCCACTCCTAGCCTCGCTGAAGTAGAAATTCGATCACGAACTTCGTACCGAAATAGGCGAGTGCAAGCAACACGAATGCCACCAACGACCATCGTGTCGTAGTGACTCCGCGCCATCCAAATTTTGTGTGGCCGGCGAGTAAGCTCGTATAGACGACCCATGATGCGACGGAAAGTACAGTGTGATGTTGACTGAGATGTTCGGAGAATTTGTCAGCGAGAAACACGAAGCCCGTGGCAATTGAAACGGTGAGAATCGCAAGACCCGCCCAAAGAAACCGAAAAAGCATGGCTTCTAGTGATTCGAGCGGCGGTAAGAGGTGGAACAGGTCAATGGCAGCTCGATTTCGTATTCGTCGTTCCATCGTCAGCACCAAGACGGATTGGCACGCTGCTAACGTCAGTATGGAATACGCGACGACGCTAACCACGATGTGAAAGAGCAAAGGGGGTGAAACGGAGCGTGGAGTGGCGGTTGGGCTGAATGCGAGCGCGTGCACAACGAGACAACCCGCAACCGTTAGAATCGATATTAGAAAGACGAATACATAGAGGTTGTGAACGGGTTCACGAATCGAAGCTAGTAATACGGCAACGTTAATTGTGAGGGAAATTAGTGCTGCAACATTGAAAAACGACAGATCTATCCCCGAACCAGTTACGAGGACGCTGTACACGAATAGGCCGTGAAAAATAAGGGCAGGTAGCACAAAGCGAACAAGCTCGGACCGACGCGTAACGGTACGAGTGATCAAATTACGGACTTGCGAATACGAGCCAAGTAGATAAAAAGAGATGGCAACGATACCGGGTAAGGCCGGATTCATTCGGGCTGATGGTTGCGTTATGGACGATTAGTCTGGCACATCCGATGAATGCCGTGAAGGTCGCGTTCCGGGCCCCTATAATTGGCTAAGAAAGAGGAAGACGGATGTTTGAAAGTTTAAGCGATCGACTTTCGCGGACCGCACGCGGGTTGGCAGGGAAACGGCTCACCGAAACAAACATTCAAGATGCACTTAGAGAGGTGCGTCGATCTCTTTTGGAGGCCGATGTCGCACTAGACGTCGTATCGAGTTTCGTTGCGAGCGTGCAACAGCGGGCGATCGGTGAGAAAGTTGTTTCTTCGTTGAATGCTCATGACGCTTTCGTAAAGATCGTGCATCGGGAACTCATCGAGTTGATGGGCGTTGCCAACGATTCGCTCGATCTCACCGCGCCGGCGCCCGTCGTGGTGCTTGTGGCGGGTTTGCAGGGCAGTGGCAAGACGACCACCGTTGCGAAGTTGGCGCGTTTCTTGAGGGAGCGGGAGCGTAAGAAAGTCGCCGTCGTCAGCGCCGACGTATATCGTCCTGCGGCCATCGCCCAATTACGTCGGCTGGCGGAAGAAGTGCAAGCTCGATTTATTACGAGTACCCAATCGGAGTCTCCACTGGATATTGTCAATCGAGCGCTGACCGACGCGCGCACTCAATTTGACGACGTTTTAATCGTCGATACCGCCGGGCGACTTAGTATCGACGAAGAGATGATGACGGAAATAGCTTCACTGCATCAAGCGCTGACGCCGGTAGAAACGTTGTTTGTCGTTGACGCTATGACTGGGCAGGATGCCGCGTTAACGTCAAAAGCGTTCGACGAAGCTATTCCACTGACGGGTATTGTTCTTACCAAAGCGGACGGTGATGCTCGGGGTGGTGCCGCTCTTTCGGTTCGCGCGGTCACGGGTAAGCCGGTGAAGTTCTTAGGCACCGGTGAAAAAAGCGACGGATTAGAGGCGTTCCACCCAGATCGAATTGCCTCTCGAATTCTCGGAATGGGTGACGTTTTAACACTTATCGAAGAAGTCGAACGTAAGGTCGATAAGAAGAAAACATCGCGACTCGCTCAGAAGATCAAGCGCGGTCGCAAGTTCGATCTTGAGGATTTTCGCGAGCAGCTGGGGCAGATGGCTCAGTTGGGGGGCATGTCAAATATGCTCGAAAAGCTTCCTGGCGGAGGGATGTTGTCGGCGAACGCTCAAGGCCAGGTCGACGACGATGAATTAGCTCAACTGGCGGTGATGATCGATTCAATGACGGTTCATGAACGCCGGTTTCCAGATGTGATCAACGGTTCGCGCAAACGTCGAATAGCCTTGGGCAGCGGATCACAAGTACAAGATATCAATCGACTTCTTAAGCAGCACAAACAAATGCAGAAAATGATGAAAAGAGTCACTCGGCGAGGTGGCATGGAAAAAATGATGAGGGGCGTTGGGCAGACTCAACCGACATGGAGACCCCAACGCCGACGTTAGTTTAAATAGTCGAGCGGGGCGATACGGAGTGTTCCCTAACTGCAAACTGTTGTTGTAGAATCCCGCGCTTCTATCCACCTGAATGGAACCAATGGTCGTTATTCGGCTTGCTCGGCATGGAGCAAAAAAGGCGCCTTTTTATCACCTGACCGTTGCGAATCGGTCGGCACAGCGTGACGGCCGGTTTATCGAACGCGTCGGGTTTTTTAATCCAAACGCGCGAGGGAACGCGGAACGTTTACGCGTCGACTTGGATCGTGTCGATCACTGGGTGTCGGTAGGAGCTCAGATGAGTGACCGTGTGCGCAATTTAGTCGTCGAAGCTCGAAAACAATCGGTTGACGAAGAACCGACGGTAACGACGGAGTAACGGATATGCCGTCCACGTGGGCGGATACTGTCGTTGTGATTGGCCGGATAGGTCGTCCATACGGGATCAAAGGCTGGGTTCACCTGCAGTCATACACGGAGCCGTCTAGTAATCTCATCGAGTATCGACCGTGGTTAATAAAAACCTCAAGTAGACATGGGTGGGAGCAACGGGATTGCTTGGATGTTAGGGCTTATCGACAGAGTTTCGTGGGACTGTTCGCGGGTATGGAAGATCGTACTGAAGCCGCAAATCTTTCAGGTGGACATCTCGGTGTCCCAGTGGAGACCTTTCCGGAACCAAAGGCAGACGAATACTACTGGCATCAACTTATCGGGCTGCCCGTGATCAATGAGAACAAAGTTGTACTTGGCATCGTAGAGGACGTGATGTTAACCGGTGCTAACGATGTCATTGTTGTTAAGAACGTAGCAGGGGAACGGCTAATCCCCTTTGTTGCGAACACCGTGGTTTCGGTGCAACTTGGCGACTCAATTTTGGTTCGATGGCCGGAAGATTGGGACTAGAACGAGATGTGGGCTGGAATCGTCAGTATTTTCCCGAACTTAATCCGCACCGCGCTGAACGAAGGTGTTGTCGGACGTGCGGTCGCGAGAGGTGATTTAGGACTGGCCATATTCGATCCGCGCGATTATGCCGAGGACAATCACAGAACGGTTGATGACCGGCCGTTTGGCGGTGGACCCGGGATGGTTATGATGGCTGGGCCTTTGTCCGCCAGCGTTTCGGAGGCGCGTCGACTTTGTCCAACAGAAAATCCAGTAACGGTCTATCTGTCGCCACAGGGAACGAAGTTTACGCAGTCGCTAGCGAATGAATTGGCGACATTACCAGGTCTGGTACTTGTGGCAGGTCGCTATGAGGGCGTGGATGAGCGGTTTATTGAACGCGAAACCGATTTCGAACTATCCATTGGCGATTTTGTGCTTTCCGGCGGGGAACTAGCCGCGATGGTGGTTCTTGACGCAGTCGCTCGACTATTGCCAGGGGTTGTCGGGAATCCCGACTCAATAAAATGTGAATCACATATGGACGGATTGCTCGACTTTCCGCACTATACGCGACCGCGGGAATTTGATGGAGATGGTGTGCCCGACATCCTACTGCAGGGTAACCATAGTGCCATCGAGGAATGGCGACAAAAACAAGCGCTCTGTCGGACGTGGTTGAAGCGGCCGGATATGCTCCTGGGCAAGGAGTTGAGCCAAGCCGAACGAGCCATGCTTATGGAAGTGATAGATACGATTGGTGAAACGTCATAACCATTGGTTGGTGACAAGGGAGATTGGATCGATGCGTCGGAATAAAACGATCGAAGCGATCGAAAACGAACAGATGAAGGATGGTGTCCCAGCCTTCAGACCAGGAGACACCGTTTCAGTAGAAGTTCGCGTACGTGAAGGCGGCAGAGAGCGTATACAGACATTTGAAGGCGTTGTGATTGGGAAACGAAATCGCGGAGTCAACTCTGCTTTTACCGTTCGTAAAATCTCTCACGGAGTGGGGGTTGAGCGTACTTTTCAAACTCATAGTCCGGCGATCTCGTCGATTCAAATCAAGCGCCGGGGCGATGTCCGTCAGGCAAAACTCTATTACCTACGGGAACTATCGGGACGCGCAGCGCGAATAAAGGAGAAAGTCTAATTTCGCGCATTGAGGCGACGATAGTTTTCGTAGTCGCCTTGGTCTGAACGTCGGTGCCTCGGCGTAACGCAGAGGCGTCGGCAATCTCTCCCGAGATCGCTACGTATCTGGACGTTCTTTGGTTGCAACGCGGCTTGTCGCGGTCGACCCTGGACTCATACCGCAGCGATTTAGTCGGTTTTCGCGAATGGTTCAACGGTGATTTGCTCGACGTTACTGAAGCCGAGTTGTTGGATTATTTGAGCGTCCGTAATGACCAAGGAATTTCTGCACGAACGGTAGCGCGACTACTTTCAACGCTAAGGGGCTATTTTCGCCATGCGCTTGAGCGCGGTGAACTTTCTGTGGATCCTACCGCGAACGTACTGAGCCCGACGCCCGGAAGGCGATTGCCCGAGTCGCTGAGTGAAGACGAGGTCGAACGATTACTTATGGCGCCCGAACCTTCGCGGAGCGCAGTTGAATTCCGGGACCGAACGATGCTTGAGATTTTGTACGCGGCAGGACTAAGAATCTCAGAGTTGGTCGGGTTAACGATGTCTTCGTTGAATCAACGTCAGGGCGTTGTGCGCGTGACGGGTAAAGGATCTCGAGAGCGCTTGGTCCCGGTCGGAGAAGCTGCCTTGCAATGGGTTGAAAGCTATTTACGGGATGGGCGGCCGACACTGCTGCGAGGACGTGTCAGCGATGTCATGTTCCCTAGCTCACGAGGCCAGGAAATGGCCCGACAGACCTTTTGGTATGCAGTCAAACGTTATGCGGCGCGGGCAGGTATCAGCTCGTCGGTTTCTCCACACACACTGCGTCATGCGTTTGCGACGCATCTTTTAAACCATGGGGCCGATCTTCGGGCAGTACAGATGATGCTGGGCCATGCAGATTTATCGACTACCCAGATCTATACTCACGTAGCAAATGAGCGCCTTAAGGAATTGCATGCGACGCACCACCCACGTGGGTGATCGTTCCGCGATATCGGACGATCCGATGGAACCGCCTTGCCGGAGGTTTAAGCTGTGGCGATGATCGCGCGCGTGCTGATAATTGTTGGGGTTTTTTTTGGCGTGTTACTCCGTGCTGACGTCATGGACCAAGCCGAGTTGGATGAGGTTCACGAAAGAGTTCGGACATTGTTACCGGAAATGCGTCCAGGACTAGCAATTGAACGGATAAAGAAAACACCAGTCGATGGTCTCTATGAAGTTCTACTTAATCGAGGCCGTACGCTATACATGAGCGCTAGCGGAGATTACTTCCTGGTCGGTGATATGTATGAATTTTCAAGTGAGGGGATCATCAATCTACCTGATTTGGCGCGTCAAGAGAGTCGTAAAGAACTTATGGCAAAGGTTGACGCCGCGTCGGTAATCTCGTTTGAACCCAATGGTGGTACGCTAGCTACGGTAAGCGTCTTCACCGACGTTGATTGCGCATACTGTCAAAAACTGCATCGCGAGATGCCTCAATATCACGAGAGAGGCATTGAAATCCGTTATCTCGCATATCCACGCGCTGGGATTGATTCGGAGTCTTATTCGAAGATCGTTTCTGCATGGTGTTCTGACGACCCGCAACGGGCAATAACCACGTTAAAGCGAGGTGACAATATTCCAAAAAGGACGTGCCCGAATCCTGTAGCGGCGCAATATGAACTGGGCGGTCGTATAGGAGTCACTGGAACGCCCTCGATAGTCTTGTCAGATGGCCGTATGTTGCCGGGTTATCTGCCCGCGGAAAAACTCGCCGAAGAACTCGGGATCTGAAAGTTTGGCTAAGAATTCCCCGCCCCATGAGAAGGTTTTGCGGATTGGTATTGCTGGGTTAGGTACTGTGGCGCAAGGCCTGCTGACTTTATTGGTGGACAACGCAGAACGAATCACTCGACAAGCTGGTATGCCGATCGAGGTGGTTCGCATCGCAAGCCGTTCCGCGAAGCCCGAAGTGGACATTGGAAAGGCGGTGTTTGATACCAACTTGGAATCGCTCTTACGCGACAATGTCGACGTTGTTGTCGAGTTAATCGGCGGTGTAGATGCGGCTCGGGAGCTGATTTCAAGTGCGCTGATTCGAGGTAAACCGATCGTGACTGCAAATAAGGCGGTATTGGCGGCGCACGCGAACGAATGGTTTAAAGGTGACGCGATACTCGGTATCGAGGCATCGGTCGCGGGTGGAATCCCAATCATGAGCACGCTCAAAAGCGGCCTATCGGGAAATCGCGTTGACTGGCTGGTCGGCATTATCAACGGAACTTGCAACTACATATTGACTGCGATGGATGAACAGGGAACGAGCTTCGCCGACGCCCTAAAGAAAGCGCAGGAGTTGGGCTATGCAGAAGCGGATCCCAGGTTTGACGTGGACGGTGTTGATGCTGCGCAAAAATTGGCGCTGCTCGCGGCATTGGCATTCGACATCCCAGTAAGCATGGACGATATGTATATCGAAGGCATATCAGGAGTAACGGTGGAAGATTTGCGGTATGCGCGCGAATTAGGTTTTCGGATTAGGCATGTAGGTATTGCCCGTCGAAATGAAGAGAAGTTTGAAGCGAGGGTTCACCCTTCGCTCATTTCAGCAACGAATCTTGTTGGCGATGTGGCCGGGGTGGCCAATGCGGTGATTGTGGGTGCAGATGCGATTGGCTCGATACTTCTCGTCGGCCCGGGCGCGGGCGGCTTACCGACAGCGTCGGCGGTACTCAGTGACTTGATCGAAATAGCCCGAGGCACCTGCCCACGGCTGAGGATTGGTCAAAACGAAGGAATGCGCGTACCTGTTGCAGCGACGGAGTCTCGCTATTACCTCAATATTCCTGCAGCGGACCGACCGGGTGTTTTTGGGGAAATAGGAGATATTCTGCGTCGCGGAGGAATTTCAATCGAAGCGGTAATACAAAAACGAGAAGCGATACGTAAAAGTGACGGAGAACCTTGGGTGCCCATTGTGATGATCACAGAACGTATTGTTGAAGCGTCGATGGATGACGCACTGAGTCAGTTATCGAGTCTCGAGAGTGTGCGAGGTCAAATTCGTCGTATTCGGGTCGCCGATTTCGATCGTTGATGAACGGGTCCCTGATCATCGAAGAACGGGGTCAAAACATTCCGTATGTGGAGCTGAGTGAAGAACTGGCTGTTCCTCCTTTTTTTGCCAGGGTTCTGGGTGCGCGTGGTGTTTCCAGCAAGAAAGAGCTCGATCTATCCCTCAATCTACTAACGGGGCCGAAGGGATTGCCAGGGGTCGATCAAGCCGCGTCGCGGCTGGTGCGGGCGATAAATGACAGTGAACGAATACTAGTCATTGGGGATTTCGACGCTGATGGAGCCACGGCATCGGCGTTAGTCGTATCGCTGTTGAAGGAAATGGGTGTGGTGGATGTCGATTACTTGGTCCCCAATCGGTTTGACTTCGGTTACGGGCTAACACCCGAAATCGTAGCTGTCGCGGCGAAAGGGGAACCAGCACTCATCATTACGGTCGATAATGGGGTATCCAGTGTTGAAGGGGTTCAAGTAGCCAACGAACTCGGGATTGACGTCGTTATTACCGACCATCATCTGCCGCCCAAGGATCTTCCGAAGGCCACCGCCATCGTCAATCCGAACTTACAAGAGACGACATTTGAGAGCCCGTTTCTGGCCGGTGTAGGCGTCGCTTACTACTTAATGGCCGTAGTTCGTGCCACATTACGTGCGGAGAATTATTTCGAAAGTCACAATTTGTCCGAGCCAAACCTTGCAGATTGGCTCGATTTGGTGGCATTGGGCACGGTAGCCGATGTCGTCCCACTGGACCGAAACAACCGAATCCTGGTCCATCAGGGTCTGCGCCGCATCCGTTTGGGACACCTGCGACCAGGGATGCAGGCCTTGATCGAAATTGCCGATCGACGTCTCGAGACGTTGTCTGCCCAGGATCTAGGATTTGCTGTTGGACCAAGGCTGAACGCCGCTGGGCGTCTAGACGATATAGGGTTGGGTATCCAATGTTTGTTGTCCAGGGACCTCGAGAGCGCAAGATCGATGGCGGTCGCACTGGATGAACTCAATAAAGCACGCCGAGCAATCGAAGACGAAATGAACGTAGAAGCGAAGGTGTTGATATCGGAAAGTATCGATGCCGATTCACCCGCGCTATGCGTTTACGATGCATCTTGGCATCAGGGCGTTGTTGGTATTGTTGCAGGTCGGATGCGTGAACGGTTTCATCGGCCAGTCATCGCGTTCGCCGATTCCGGTGATATCGCGCCAGGCGAAATAAAGGGCTCTGCACGGAGCGTTCCGGGGCTTCACATCCGCGACGCGCTCAATGATGTAGCCACCCGCTTTCCGGGCCTTGTGTACAAATTTGGGGGCCACGCGATGGCCGCGGGATTAACAATCAGGCGTATTCACTTGGATCGTTTCCGCAAAGCCTTTGCGGAAGCGGTAGCGAGTAGAGTAGAGCCGCGCGATCTCGCCGGCATCGTTTTTTCGGATGGTGTGCTGGCGGTCGAGGATCTCAACGTCGATAACGCTCGATTGATCGAAGAATATGGCCCGTGGGGACAAGGGTTCGATGAGCCGGTATTTCATGGTGAATTTGAGTTAATTAGTCAGCGAATGGTCGGCCAAGGGAAACACCTCAAACTGATCGTTAAACAGCAGGAAAAAGTTGTCGATGCGATTGCTTTCAACCAGCAGACGATCAATTCTGACCGGATCATCATGGCGTACAAACTTCAGGTAAATCGCTATTTGAACAACGAGACACTGCAGCTTTTGGTCGAGCATGTAACCCCGAGCTAATTGGCGCTCGTGCTAGAATCGCCGGCTATCCCAAGGGGTACGAATGGCTGAAATCACTTCTGTCCGCGAGCGACTCAAGGATCTGATGGCCCGTAACGAGGCCTTACGGGGGTATCTTTGACGTTTCAGAACGCAAGGAAAGGCTCGAAGAAGTAGAGCGCGAGCTCGCCGAGTCGGATGTCTGGTCCGACGCGTCTCGAGCAGAGAAATTGGCGCGAGAACGCGCGGCCCTCGAAGCTGTGGTGACTGGGTTAGACAGTCTATTGGAGGGCCTAGGCGATGTGTCGGAACTGGCGGAAATAGCCTCCGAAGAAGGCGACGCAGCGACGCTTGGTGAGCTCGACCTCGACCTGCAGGGCTATGCCGAAGAGTTGGAGATACTTGAATTTCGCCGAATGTTCAGTGGTGAATTGGACGAGGCAAATGCGTACGTCGACGTCCAATCCGGCTCGGGCGGGACGGAGGCTCAGGACTGGGCCGAAATGCTGCTCCGCATGTATCTGCGTTGGGGCGAGAAACGCGGACTCAAAACGGAATTAATTGAACTTTCCAATGGCGAGGTCGCTGGTATCAAAAGCGCAACCGTGCTTTTTTCGGGCACATACGCTTATGGTTGGTTGCGAACTGAGACGGGAGTTCATCGACTAGTTCGTAAATCGCCTTTTGATTCGGGGAATCGTCGCCATACTTCGTTTGCATCGATATTTGTATCGGCGGAGATAGATGACGATATCGAAATCGAAATTGATCCGGGAGAAGTGCGGGTGGACACGTACCGTGCCAGTGGTGCCGGAGGACAGCATGTGAACCGAACAGATTCCGCCGTTCGTCTAACCCATGAACCTACGGGAGTCGTAGTACAGTGCCAAAGCGAGAGGTCGCAGCACCAGAATCGAGATAACGCATGGAAACAGTTACGGGCCAAGTTGTATGAACGCGAATTACACCACCGCAGAGAAGAACAACAGGCATTGGAGGACACAAAAGCTGACATTGGCTGGGGTTCGCAGATCCGGTCGTACGTCCTCGATCAGTCTAGGGTCAAGGATCTTCGTACAGAGCTGGAGCGTGCGGATCCGGTCAACGTCCTTGACGGAGATATAGATGGCTTCTTGGAGGCGAGTTTGAAGGCGGGTTTATGACTGACGAGAACGACATCGTGGTATCGCGTCGACAAAAACTAGTCGAACTACGACGGCGGGGCGCCGCGTACCCTAGCGGATTCGAGCGTTCGGATTTAGCGGCGCAACTGCACGCTCATTACGGCGATTTCTCCAAAGAAGCCCTCGAAGAGAAAGTGGTGGATGTCAAGGTCGCGGGTCGGATCATGTTGCGACGTGTTATGGGCAAAGCCAGTTTTATTACGCTGCAGGACGGCACACATCAGATTCAGTGCTACCTAAGACAACAGGATCTGGGCGAGGCTACCTATAAGGAATTTGATGACCTTTATGACCGGGGCGATATCGTTGGCGTGACTGGGACGATGATGCGGACGAAGAAAGGCGAGTTAACTGTCCACGCGTCTGAAATTGTGTTGCTTACGAAATCGCTACAACCACTGCCCGAGAAATATCACGGCATTAGCGATCGGGAACTCAAATATCGACTTCGATATGTCGATCTTATTATGAGCGACTCGACACGTGCCGTATTCCGTAATCGCAGTCGCGTCATTTCAACCATTCGTCGATTTTTTGATGCTCGAGAATACCTGGAAGTTGAAACCCCGATGATGCATCCCATTCCAGGTGGCGCGAATGCACGGCCTTTCACCACCCATCACAACAGTTTAGACATGGAGCTTTATTTGAGGGTTGCGCCAGAACTTTATTTAAAGCGGCTCGTCGTGGGGGGATTCGAACGCGTGTACGAGATCAACCGCAATTTTCGTAATGAAGGCCTTTCTAGCCGCCACAATCCCGAATTCACTATGCTTGAGTTCTATCAGGCATACGCGACGTACGAGGACCTAATGGATCTGACCGAAGAACTTCTACGCGAAGTTGTTGAGACGGTGGCGGGTTCTTCGGTAATCGAATTCCAAGACGAACGAATCGACTTTGGCCGACCCATACGTCGCATCGATATGACTGAAGCAGTAGCCTATGAAATCGGGGTATCGGCAAAAAAATTACGTGACCCTAAAACAATCGTAACGGCTGCTGAAACGGCATCCGTGGAGGTTGACCCTGATTGGGAACTGGGCAAAACGCTCGTGGCGTTGTTTGAAGCGCGTGTCGAAAAGACGCTCATTGCGCCAACGTTCGTTACGGGCTATCCAGCTGAGGTGTCTCCTTTAGCCCGCAAGAGCGATCGGCGACCCGAGTTTACAGATCGATTTGAGCTCTTTATCGCTGGGCGTGAGATTGCGAACGGGTTTTCCGAATTAAACGATCCAGAGGATCAAGCCGACCGGTTCCTCAAACAAGCCGAACAACAATCTATGGGTGATACGGAAGCGATGCACTTCGACGCCGATTATATAAAAGCGCTTGAATACGGTCTGCCGCCGACGGCTGGGGAGGGTATTGGTATCGATCGCCTGGTAATGCTGGTGACGAATTCCCCCTCGATACGCGACGTTTTGCTGTTTCCACAGATGAGGTCGCGAGAGGAGTGACGGAACAGAGGGACCGAGTGGTCCTGGAGAGTAGCTGGAAAGCCGCACTCGCAAAGGAGTTTGACGCCGCATACCTTGTACGTTTGCGTGCCTTTCTGATCGACGAAAAACGAGCCCGCAAAACTGTGTATCCGGTTGGGACAGAGATATTCAAGGCCCTCGATTCTTGTCCATTGCCAGACACGCGAATCGTCATTATTGGGCAAGACCCTTATCACGGCCCAGGCCAAGCCCACGGTCTCTGTTTCAGTGTTCCACAGGGCGTCGCTCCGCCGCCCTCGCTAGCGAACATCTTTCGAGAAATTGAAAAAGATATGAGCGATGAGACCGTACCCGGGGGTAATAGCAACAGTAAGATTGTGCCGGGTAAAGGTTGCCTAGAGCCCTGGGCACTCCAAGGAGTCTTGCTTTTGAACTCTGTTCTTACCGTTGCGCGCGGACGTGCTGGTTCGCATCAGGGCATGGGTTGGGAGACCTTTACCGATAGGGTTGTTGAAGTGATCGATCGGGAGCGGGAGCACGTGGTGTTTATGCTTTGGGGAAGTTACGCGAAGCGCAAAGGCGCCATGGTTAATCGAGATAAACATTGCGTCCTCGTAGCTCCGCACCCGTCGCCGTTATCGGCACATAAAGGTTTTTTCGGTTGTCGTCACTTCTCGAGAGCGAATCAATATTTAGTTGCACACGGGCGGGCACCTGTGGATTGGTTCGACGTGGGATAGATAAGCTAAAACGTACCGCATCGAGGTGCTGTAACCAGCTTTTAGAGCTTACGTGTCAACTTCCGTGGTCTTATTAATTAGTTTCTTTAAGAACTCACTGAGTAAGTGAGAAGGCATGTAAAACTCGCAACGCGACTAATTATTTTGAACGAGCGTCAATTCACAATGTGCAGTGTTGAGGATGGCGTTGTCACTGTTACTGACGATTAAGGCATAGACATCGTTGGCCGTGATGACGGTACCGTTGGTTCCTGATTCATTAATATCTTGGCCCGGATGAGGTTTTTCGCCTACCCACAAGTACTGCCGTAATCGACGTTTTACAACGCCACGATGCTCGGCTCGGGCGACGATCTCCTGACCGAGATAACAACCCTTACTAAAACTAACGGTTTCAAATGCGGTGAGTCCAAGCATCTGCGGCAGAAAGCGGTCTGCGGTACTTTTCGTCACAATGGCGAATTCATTTGTGACAGCGACGTCCGCAAGAGGCGGTTGTTCACGTGATTTTGAATGATGAGGGAATGCTTCGACAATCCAATCGAATGGTTTGAGCGTTACTCTATTTGAACCTGAAGCGGAAAATTGAATGACCGATTTCGCGCCCTCGACGATCGTCGATTTCGAAAAAACTAGGTATTTGGATAGGTGCGCATCAAGCGACTCGACGACGCTTCGATGGACGATGAAACTCACTTCCGCGGGAGACCCAAACATCCAGCCGTTGGCAATGACGCGTCCCTGAAGACTCGTGAATGCCATAGGCATTGCTGCATGCAAGGTCACTGTCTCGACGTCGCAAGTTACATAGCCCTGGAGGAAATTTGCGGCGTCCGGGCCCGAAAGTGTTTGTAGAATCAAATCGTCGTTTTGTTCAGTAGAGAAGGCCATGTTGCTAGTTTACCAAGGTCGGATTGTGCATGATCGGGTGACCACGCTTGGGGGATATCAATGGAAGAGGATGAGCGTAAAGCCCGCTGGCGCAGTCGTCGAGGTTTGTTGGAGCTCGATCTCATCTTCGTGCCGTTCGTAGAGAACTGTTTTGCCGGCCTTCCTGAGCGTCTGCGTCGCGATTATTTAGATCTATTAACTGCGGATGACGTGGACGCGTATGTTTGGCTAACGTCGAGCGAAAGTGTACCCGGGCGCTATAAAAAAATCGTCGATGTCATTAAACAGTCTGTTGGCGGGGATTTTGAAAAAGCCTGATTTCGTAAAGATTTCTATGTTGCTTCTTGGGTCCGTCCATTTCTCGCGAGAACGACACAAAGCTAATGCGTCGCGGGTCGTTGCTAGCGCGATTTTTAATGTTTTGTGTGTCGATTGATCGGTTGAAGGACGTCAAGCGGATCAACTACTGGATACAGAATACTAGGACGTGCGTCGGCCTGAGACTGGGGGTAGTCGAGCGTGTAATGCAAGCCCCGACTTTCGCGTCGCCACTGTGCGGCTTGCACCATCAGTTCGGCAACATGGATTAAGTTTCGAAGTTCAATGAGGTCACTGTTGACCCGATAATTTGAGTAGTAATCGTGCACTTCCTGCTTCAGCAGTCCAATTCTTCGGGCCGCCCGTTCGAGGCGCTTGTTGGTTCGGACAATGCCAACATAGTTCCACATGCATCGGCGAAGTTCGGACCAATTATGGGAAAGAATGACGTTTTCATCGGAGTCAGTTACCCGGCTTTCGTCCCAATCGGGAATATCGCCTCGATTATCCCTGTGATCTGGGGTTTCG